>TARA_R100000697_G_scaffold23122_2_pt1 | contig 10509 bp, 4 predicted proteins | sample TARA_R100000697 | Tara Oceans TARA_R100000697 (sample SAMEA2622788) | marine metagenome | biome: marine biome (ENVO:00000447); feature: surface water layer (ENVO:00002042); material: "saline water (ENVO:00002010), including plankton (ENVO:xxxxxxxx)" | depth 5 m
GTTAACAACCCAGACAATCTTTGGTTTTGGGTTAGAAATGTCTGATTCAGCAGAATTAACTGATAAATTTGCACATGCTATTAACAAATCTTTGATTGAATATCAAGATTTAGCTAGTGCTGTTAAGTTCGCTATGCCTTTCTTTGTGTCCACAGGACAGAATATAGACCAATTACTTGGTTCTTTACAAGTTTTAACTAACCGTGCTTTGGAAGCAGGTATTGCAGGTCGTGGTTTAAGACAGGCATTAGCAGAGTTTGCTCAACACGCTGAAGATAATGAGGCTGCATTCCGTAAAATGGGTGTAGAAATCATGGACAATGAAGGAAACTTCAAAATGTTGACCGAAATAGCAGAAGAATTTAGGAATGCCATAGGTCCAGCTGCTGGTGATGTGGAACTTATGACTACATTACTACAAGATTTAAATGTTCGTGGTGCCACTGCGTTTGTTCACTTGGTCCAAAACGTAGATGAATTCAAAGGAGCTGTTAATGATTTAGCAAATTCAGCTGGTTCAGCTACAGAAATGGCTGAAATACAGCAAAAATCTCTATTTAATCAAATACAAAGAATAAAAAATGCTCTATTGGCTCCATTTTTGCTATCTGACGAGGTTGGTAGAGCTAATGGTGTATTGAACGAATTTGGTCTTACTTTGCACACTATGGTAGGACAGTTTGAAGACTTCTTTGTTATTAGAATGGCTGACGGTACAACTAAACTAACAGAGATGGGTGAGGCACTAAAAGACTTTGTTATTATATCATTACAAGAATTGTCAACCATTTTGATGGATTTATTACAAGGAATCAAAAATGTAGCTGGTGAAGGACAAGGTTTAGCTAGAGTATTTAGAGCTTTATTGATACCTATAAAGGCATTTGTCGCTGTATTTAAGGCGCTACCTGAAGGTTTACTAGAGACCGTGATTATGTTTAGACTGATGAATCAATTAATACCTACTAATATTATATTACAAATAGCAGAAACACAAGCTATGCTAGGTTTAGCTCAAGTAAATGGAACACTTTCAGCTTCTATGATGGGAACTGTAAAAGCTATGATGGGTGTCCAGCTTGTTATGTTTGCAAGCTTAATGATTATGAATAGAATGGGTGAATCAGGTGAAGGTTTAGTTAAAGTTTTAATGGCTTTAGCAGGTGCTATGTATGCTTATAAATTAGCTTCATCTTTAGGTGTAACTTCACCATTAGGTTTGGCTGCGGGAATAGTAGCAGGTGTAGGAGGAGGTCTTATGTTAGCTGATATGTTTACAGGTATAGCTAGTACACCTACCTATGATTTTACACCAGTTACCATGGATAATGGAGGTACAATACTTCCTATGTATGATAATGGTGGTAGAATAGGTTCTAGACATTTCCCAGTAATGGTAGAACCGGGTGAAACTATTATACCTAAGTCACAAAATATGCTTGGTTCAGGCATAACTTTAAATATACAGGGCGACATAGTAACTAATGACGCTGAGGACTTTGCAGAACGTATAGCAGAAGTTCTACCAAGAGCGTTAAGAAATATAAATGATAGTGGAGGAATCTAATGGCAATATTTTCTAAGATAACAAGTAAAAACACACACAACTCTTCTAACGGTACTGTTAAGAAAAAAGATGTAGTATTTGATACATCTATATCAGCAGCTTATTCTGATTTTAGTCATGGACAAGATGATACTATTTTAGTAAAAGGAGGTATCACATCATTTTCTGCTTTGATTGACTTACCAACTGCTATACCTCCAACCTTTGGTGATGCAAAGGTTAAAGATTATCAGTTAGGATTAAATTTAGGTTCAATATCTCAAGCTCCCGGCAACGCTTTAGGTGAGTATTTCGTTTACAAAAGTAAACAACCCTTGGGCAATAATGAAGGTGACATGGAAATAGAACATGCAGATTTACTAGTATATTCATCTTACGTTGACGACGAACCACATACTGACTTTTGGCAAGAAGATTTTACGTCAACTATTAATTTTAATGAAGAAATTACGCAAGAGAATGCAGCTATTTCTAGAAAAATAAAACCTTATATGAATTTTTATGATGCTTTCGAATGTAGAGAACTATCAACAAGTATGAAAGTAATAGAGGCTAGTGGCAAATTTGGCTCTGGTCCTTTAGGCACATTAGCGGCTGGACTTACGTTTGTTGCTGGTGCTGTTGGTGTTGCAGGTAAACCACAAGTTATACATCCTGAACAAATGGCTAAATTATATTCAGCAGAGGGTATGAGAGGACCATCAACTATGCAAAAGGGTGGTAGAGAGGGTGAAGATTTTATTGCACAAGCTACGGATATGACTGTTCCTGTGAAAACTGACCCTAATGACCCACAATATTGGGTACCACGTATAGTTAGAGCTCAGGGAGGAGTGGCAGAAGCATTAGAAGGTACTCCTGTTGGTTTTCATCATCCTAGATGGAAGAAAAGTAAAGTTAGTGATAAGATATTGTGGATGGGAAGTGATTCAGTTCCTAAATCTACAGGAGATACTAACGCTAAATTATTAGAGGAAAACACATTTTTAGACACAGTTAGAAATGTAAGAGATATAAAGTTTGTCACTAATGATGGTTCTACAAATAATACAGATGAAGAGGATTTTTCAGCTTCAAGAATAACATTCGACCAAGGTAAAAATGGCAACGCTCTTTTGATGGACCAATGGATTGATTATGCTTTTGCTGGTGATACTACTAATGGTACCTTTGCTAGACAACCATCAATTGATTTTGGTTTGCAGGTTCCAAACAAATCAGCAAATGCTCATCAAGATATATTCATTATGAAAAAGATTCCTAAACCAGTCAGACTTACGATGGATGATGAGACTGCACAAGGTAGCATATCAGCAGCAGACGCTGAAGCAGATGGTACATTATCTTCATATTATCATATCGATACAAGTATAAACTTCAAAAATTTAGAACCTACTTATCAAACTAGTAACAGAGCATATACAAATCGAGCATTTCATATAGTATTTTCTGAAGTAGAACCTAACAAAAATGAAGCATTTGCTACTTATATGCTTAGAGCTGTAGGTCAAAAAACAGCAGAACAAGCATCTTCACAATCTTATGCGGACTATGAAAGAACTTCTAATGTCGTTACAATAACAGTAACTGCTGATGTAAATAAGACAGTAGTTGTAGGCCAAAGGGTAAGAATAACAGGTACTCCCGGTTATGATGGTAATTTTACAGTAACTGCTAAACCTACGGCCACAACATTTACGTATGATGACACTGGAGTTGACGTTGCAGCAGGTGTAGGAGCAGGTACTTTTTTTGTTCTTGGAGTTACATGCGGAATAACAGTTATAAACCATGCAGGTAGAGTAAGAATGGAAAGTCTAAATCAAGTGCGTGTAGACCAAAACAATTCAATACCATATACATATTATGCAACTACCCATTCTGGTGAATCTTTAAAAAAGGATTCAACACAAGCTGAAATACCTCAAGATACTTGGCTAGATATAAAAATATTAACAGATGAAGAAGGACCTAATAAAAACTTTGCTGATGCTGATAATGGTGTTTTCGAAGTTTTAGTTTCAGACCAAAGCGGACGATTACTACATGACGAGGCTTTTGTACTAAGAGATTTACAACATGCTACAGTTTCTGGAGATACCTTTAGACACGACAGTGATGCTTTAGATGATGAATTTACACATCACTGGCCACAGTATATGTCTATATGGCAACAAAATTTCCCATCTAGAGTGGTAAAGGCCAATGTAACGGGAGGAGATGAAGCTACTGGTGAAGATATTTCTGAAGGTGATAATAATTTATCAGGTGATTCTGATGGTTCAGCGAACGGACATTTAGCTAAAAATAGAAAGGTGAGGATGACAACTTGTATTGACCATATTCATGTTAACGGAGCAGGACATACTAAATATGCTTTATTGACTAATGATAATCGTAGAACCGCTGGCGAAGGTTATATCACAAATAATACACCACTTACTGATATGATTCCTAATTTTACAACTGGAGAGCACAACTTCAGATATTCACCTTGCACACTTTCTTTTGGTTTTAAAAACATACAACATTTAGAAACTGTGAATGGTGCTTCTAATTCAGGACACTTTTTATTTAGTGGGTTTAACACTACTAATTTTACAGATAGAACGGCTATAGATGATAATAAATTATCTGCCGGGTATAATTTTCCTACGGTTCCAGCAAAATTAGGACATCAAGCCTTTGCTCCATTCTTTACAGATTCAGCAGGTACTTCAGGTATAGATATACAAGATGACCCTAGTTATACTGATACTGAACCTGTTATATCAGTAGGTTATAATGCTACACACCACAAACACGCGGTTGAAAGTTTTGTTCAAAAAGGAACTATACTGTTCAAAGAAGGAAGTAACAATAGAATGACACAGTCTGGTGACGAGTGGACTAAAAGAGAAAATATTTACTGTGCTTCTAGAATAACAAAAATAATAGACCCAGTGTCAGGTATTTTTGAAATAGATGATACTAAAATATTAGAGGCAGATACAGACGAACGATACATCATATTTTGTACAGGTGATACTTTTCAAACAGCAGACCAGTTAGATGCTGATGGAACTAATGGTGATAGCACTTGGGTAGCTCCTGTTAAAATTATAGACGTAGACGAAACTGGTAGAAGATTATCAATTGTAGCTTATACTGATGAAAACGAGGGTACAGAAGTAGCAACGTTTGCTTCTTTGTTAACAGAAAATAAATTAAGTAGATTGATGATATCTCCTTATAGATATTGGTTCTGTATTAATATTATAGGTAACAACAAATTCCCTCAGAGAAGTTATAAATCTGTACTACCTGTTAATGCTTTTTCAAATCCCGGAGCTACATTTAATGAATCAGACTTTTACAGTGTTGTAGATGGTAGCGATTTACAACAATATTATTACAATGCACGCAGTTTCAATTTAGTATCTAACGATACCTCTACACTTGAGTTAGAGAAAGATTATGGTTTTGGAAGTTTAAATGGTAACGAAGCCGGGGGTATGAAAGGAGGTTACGTGGGTAAGATGGCTCCAGATTCAATAGGTCTAAAATTAATAGATTTACCAAATCTACATTCTGTAGACAAACCTAAAGCTGATGAAATTCAAACATTTTATGTAACGTCTGGTGTTTCTGATGCGCATGCTGTGTATTTCTTTTCATCAAACTACACAACAGACACAACCCAAAGACCTTTGTTAGTTACACGTTTTGAAGATTCACTACCAGAGGTTGATAATTTTAAAGTTATACCTGATGATGAATCAGACGGTTTCTATCCTAAATTTACATGGAATACATCCTCTAATGACATATGGTATGGTTTCTTAAATATAACCAATGAAAACATATATAGTCAATATACAGACGCAGTTTTACATTTCCCATTGAATGAAGAAGGTGTACACGGAACAGCAGCTTCAGTTCCTACTGAAAACATATCTGGAACTACTAATACAATCAGTGGTGCTTTATATGATTTAGAAGGATTAGCTGGAAATGCTTTGAGATTTGATGGAAATAACGACTATGTAGAGTGTAATAATTCACCAAGCAGTGACCCAACAGCTGCTTGTACCACTGAAATGACAGTTGTGGCTCACATAAAACCAGATTCAGGAGTTAGCGACCAACAATTTATAGTAGCTCAGAGTAGTAGGAATAACCTTGAAAAGTTTCATATAAGAACTAATACTTCAAATCAAGTTGAAGCTAGGGTCCATTTTGGTGCTGGTTCTAATTATGTTGATTTAACTAGTGGTATTGCTATCGCAAAAGATGGCCAACAACCAAGTGTTATTATGTTAACTGTGGACACTACTTTATCCGCAGGTAACGTTAAATTATTCGTAAATGGTAAATTAGAAGCACAGAGTGGAGTAGCAACTACCTCAGGTAGTACAACAGCATGGAAAATAGGACAAAATATACATGGTGGTACTTCTGAATTATACATAGGAAACTCAGCTTCAAGTGGTAGTAACGGTTTTGCTGGTTTGATAGAAGAAGTAGTAGTATATAAAAAGTGTTTATATCCAGTAGATGTTCCAACTGGTGAAGCTGTGGTTAAAAAAGAATTCTCAGAATTGACTGCTTCTGCTCTTGCTTCTTCTAAACCATTAAACGCTAGGTTGTTCATAAAAGATTATCACAATATAAGAGGTACAACTAGCACAGAAGTATGTAATACACCACAAGTATCATGGAGGAAAGCGGGATTCCGTTTAGATTTTAGTTAGATGTCACAAATATTAAGAGTATATAATACAGAAGCAAACGCATTAGCAGGTGGAACTTCAGGTTTGATAACTTCAACCACTGTTGATACATCTGACGCAGGTGCGATAGAGAATAGCGTTAGTGCTATACCTTATTACATTTATAATAGATATTATTATAGAATAGAAGCTAATGAACCAGTCAAAGAGTTTCATATAGACTGGGATGATGGTGAAGATAACTCACCTGATAAAAGAAATATAGAAATAATTAAATTAGAAAAGGCTAGTGACTTTGCTGTAACAGAACACGTTTATACAGAAGCTAAAAGATTCTTCCCATTAGTCAGAGTTAGAGGTATAAATGGATTCTTATCTAAATGGTATACAAATGACTGTTCTGATAATTCTTTTACAGAGTTAGAACCAACATCACTATCGGCTGGTCAAAACGAAAGTTCAAGAGTTACTTTGGAAAAAGCTGATTCAGATAGAATACCACAATTCTTACCTTCTAATTTACCTCCGATAGGTATTTTAAAAAGTGATAGGAAACGTATATTCACAGGTATAGATAATAAACATATAGATGCTCTTACTACAACAAACTATCCTTTACTTTACGCTTACACAGATTCCAGTGAAAGTCTTGGTTCTTCTAATTTAGTCAAATTGACAGTGCAGACTAGAATTCAAGATAAATCTGGAGTTGATTTAACCACAAACAAAACAGGTGCAGTAAGAGAATTTATACTAACTGGTGATAAAATAGTTACTGCTGATGGTGATTTAGACCAAGAGGCTGGCTCCACAGGTGAATTAGCAACAAAGGCAGTTCCTACTGGAAACCATGATGATGGTGATGGTGCAAATGAAACCACTGTGTTCCAAATCAAAACTAATAGTGGCGCTGGTGGAGGAGCTTCTGATATTGATAAATCTGATTTAACAGGCGAATCTATTATTATTTTTGCTGGAGGTCTACCATATTTAATTTGGTTTGACGTATCTGGTTCAGATTCACAACCCTCTGTCACTGTACCAAGTGGTTATGGTGGTTTTGCAGACATATTAGAGGTAGACATATCTGGTAATATAACTGGTACAGGTACTGCGATTGACGGTAATAATGATATAGCTGCACAAATAGCTGTAGTAGGTAGAGCTAGAAGTAGTGCAGGACAGATAGGAGCTGTTTTCAATATAACAGATTCTGATACTTCAGACGCTTTAGTTTCTTTCGAAGCATTAGGTGGTAACAATCAAACAAACCCAACAGTTAGTGATACTACTATCATAAAATCACCCGGAGACGACACTAACTATGTGACGCAAGAAGGAACTGAACGGTATGTTAGGACAGATTGTGTAAATAAACTATTAAAAGCAGAATTATTAAATGTTGGTAAGATTACAGATACTGAGAGAATATATATAAAAGTCTTTAGTGCTAACATAGCTGATTTTACTGGTAATGCAGATGTTTCACATGACGAAACAGTATGTGTGCTATCTAATGGTAATCCAATTATAGAATTCAATGACCCACATAATATTGTTACATTTGACGCTAGTGAAAGCTTTACTAAAGCATCAAATTTAAATGTTACTAGTTATTATTTTGATAAAGATGATTTAAAAGAGAGTACAATACAAAGTGCAGCTAGTGTATCTAGCAGTCTAGGACACGTATCAGACACGTTAGGAATTACAGCCACCACTACACCTTCTTATCAAGAATCATATACCAATCATAACAGAGGACATGTTTTAGATACAGATAGTAGATTTTTAGACTTCTATAGATTAAATCGTGTTCAAGTAGCAGATAACTATACTATTGTTACAGGTCAAGATGATGTATCTAACAGAAGGTCCTTTATCGAATCTTTTGAAGAAGACCTTTACGCAAGTGTAAACTCTTCACCCGCAGGTTCACAAAAAATACCGACTAGTATAGAAGCAAGAGGATTCTTAACATACTCTAATGATAATACTGCAAAAACTGCTCATTGGCGTGATTTAAATGCTACAAACAGAACGTCAGCTACCATGGTAGGTAGTAATGACTCAGATATAAATTTAAGAGCTGACACTACTCAAAATCATCCTAAAAACTTTATATTCATATGTAAATCAGATATATATGATAGGATATATATTAGAACTAATAATGCTTACACTCCAGATGGAACAGGTCAAACTGTATCAGGAAGTCCTGTAGATGTAGACATGTCACTTTACTATGCAACTACTGACGGTTGGAAACCATTAGAGTTTGTAGACAATACCCACAAGTTACAGACGTCAGGTGACATAAAATTTAAAATACCAAGTGATTGGAACTCTATAAAGTCTAGTGATGTTGAAAGTGGAAATTGGTCAGGTCCTGTAGATGAGACCTCTACCGATTCTGCTAGAGCAGCCCATGACCCCGGTTCAAATTGGGACTTCGATGCGTATGCTATAATTGTAGCTATACATGCACCAGCTAATATGAGTAATGTTGAAATAACAAACATTTGGCCATATAGTAATTCTCATTCACAGTTGACTAAAATAATGGATGGACATCATGTTAGTCTTAATGATATAGCAGTAACACAATCTATATCTTACAGTAGGAAAGGTAAATTTCACATTATGACAGATAGAATGGGAAAATCAGAAATACGCAAAATAGGTGTTGACGGTGGAACTATAAGATTTGGAAGTGTTGATTTAGGAGATACCGATTCACAAGGCAACAGAAAAAAGATGAAAAGGTTTCAACAAAACTCTACACCAGTATTTTTAGATGTAACACATCAAAGTGGTGAAAAGACTAGATTCTTTGGAATAATTACTGATATGAGTGAAGATTTCCCAACAGGTAAACAATTTCCTAAATACGGAATTAGCATGCAAATTTCCCATATTATAGAGTTAGACAGCTCTAATAATTTATTATCAAGTAAAATAGCAATAGGTGGTAACTTAGATGACGCAAGTAAGTATCTCACAACAGCCTAGATTATACATAGATAATGTTCTTATGGAATATCATATATCAGGTAATATCAATTATAAAGGGAACAATCAACTAAATACATTAACGGTTAAAATTACTAACACAGATTTGCAATTTCAATCTTTATTTAACAAAAGTATAAAGTTATACTTAAACACTGACGATTCAGTGCCTATTTTTAGAGGTTTTATAACTCAAGTAACACCAACTGATACGCACACTACTATACAAGCAAGAGATGTTAGAACACTTTTAAATGGTAAAGATGGTGTTTCTGTTAACATAACAGATAAAATAAATTATGATTCATACACATTAGCTCAATTTTTATTTAAAATTATAACTGATGAAAATTTAGATATAGGTTTAGGGTTTTTAAAGGATAGTAGCCCTTCTATAAATTTAAAAGGAATAAGAGGTAAATTCGAAGTATATAAAGTAATTACAGATGCAATAAAAAATGTGATTGACGACACAGACCTAGATGAACCTTTGAGAAATTTTATTGATGTTTATGATGATGGTAACAAATCACATATTGTAATAAAAAAAGATTTATCAATAAAAAGTAAACCCTCTTATAATTTTAATTTCAATGATGGTGTTGCGAGTTATTCTTATAATCGTAGAAATCTTCCAAACACAGTCATTTATGAAGGTGGTAAACAACAGTTCGGTAACATTCCTACAGGTACATCTACTATAGAAATCAATAATACAGGCGATAGAGCTAAAAATAAACAATTAGCAATACGTCAAATATTATTAGAAAGACAACAGAAAGAAGAAATAACCCTGCAAGTTACTAAATGTTACGATATATCTTTAGGAACTATAATACATCTAGATGTTGATGAAGAGGATATTTTAGGTAACCACAGAGTTGTTGGTAAAAAAATAACTTTTGGTACTAGTATGTCTTGCTCTTTGATGTTAAACAAAGAACAAGTCAAACTATCAGACTACCTTCTTTAGTATTTTGAACTAGTTTTATTATATTTAGCTCTTTCAGTATTACCTAGTTTATCGACTGGTGCATCAGGATTGACTGTTCTAGCTTTGATAGTACCTTCTTTCATGTCCGTTCCTAGAATAGAATGAACACTGTCTAGAGTACCATCTGCTTTTAATCCTGCGTTCCTGCCCATTTTTCTGGCTTGACCGGTTATATCGCCTTCAGATGTCACACTTATCTCCTACACATGCAAGCTCTTGTTTAC
>TARA_R100000697_G_scaffold99936_1_pt1 | contig 10501 bp, 1 predicted proteins | sample TARA_R100000697 | Tara Oceans TARA_R100000697 (sample SAMEA2622788) | marine metagenome | biome: marine biome (ENVO:00000447); feature: surface water layer (ENVO:00002042); material: "saline water (ENVO:00002010), including plankton (ENVO:xxxxxxxx)" | depth 5 m
TAAAAAGAAGTATAATGAAATGGTTAAATCACTAATGGATATTGATCTATCTAAGATCGTTGAACAAGATGATGAAACCAATCTAACTGGAGAGCTAGCATGTGCTGGAGGATCTTGTGAAGTCAAATAAACTATTCTATTATGAAAAGGGGAAAGTAGTCTTTACCGCATCATACCACCGTAAAAGGGGGTATTGTTGCGGTAGTGGCTGCAGGCATTGTCCTTTTAAAATAAAAGACCCAAAGCAAAAGCAGTAACAATTATCATTACATATATATAGTTAGTAACATTTACTCTCATATAAATAATATACAAATCTAATATTAAACTAACGTTAAGAAAATATTAAGAAAACTTTAAATTACTTAATATAGAAGTCTCTCATTGTTTCATACTTTCTAAGTTTTTCTAATGTATAGAGAGCTGGTATAACATTTAACCATGCTTTCTTTACTTTAAGCTGGCCTTTTCTACTTGTTCTTTGATATACAAGATCAGAATTATTCATAAAATCTTCAGACAATAAGCCACCTCCCCATATCATAGGAACAACACCTTTTGTAAATGTACTACCTGTTAGCGTTAGTGCTTTATATATATTTTCTGCTGCCCTATGTGCTGCATAAGGAGACTTTGTCATTTCTAAAAAGTCACCAGCATTTATAAACTGACTAAATTCCCTTCGTTGTCTATCTAGTTGATACAGTATAATATTTTCTGCTTGTTTTCTCCAAAGTGCTTTGTCTTCATCTTCATCATCAATAAGACTAAGCATTATTAATCTAACAAGGAATGACATACCTATTACACCTGCTTCTGCTAAATTCCTTTTTAAGTTGTCTATTTTCATTTGACCCTTTTCACCTTGGGATTCTTTAAAGTTTGTTGTTATATTTCCAAAGTCTTTTAAGTTCTTAACAAAATATTTAAAAAACTCAATAGCAGTCCAATACCTACCTTGAACCCACCCTAAGTTTTCATCATAATATGTATACCTTAATCTCGCACCGTATGTTGGTATAATCCATTTATGAAACTGCATCACTAATCTACCAACAGCATTGCTTTGTAAAACTGTTCTATCTTCATACGCATAATTACCATGAATTATTTTATTAACTTCTCTAATGTAATTTCTTACATCAAATCTTGACTTTTGATTCCAATCAACCCAGTCTGCTTCATTTTGTATATCAGGTGTTCTATTAGAAAAAATCTTTTGAACTTTATTATAACCTTCTGCAATTGTAGACTCTCCTGTCTCTGTATTAAACTCTAATGCATCATACAAAGACATTGTATCTCCTTGATCATTCTTTACCATTAATGACATAAGAATAGCTGTTCCAGTTTTAGTTTGGACATTATACTCGGCAGCATCTTGTAATAAATAACCCCACTCTAATACTTTTTTAAAGCCTGACTCTTTACCTGTTTGTGATCTAGTTGCCTCACGTATATCAGACTTTGAATCCATCATTCTAAAAAATTCTACCATAGACTCATACTTACTAGTAGCTTTATAGTCTTCTATACTTGCTTTACCCATTCTAATTCTATCAGCCAAAGCAGATTTTTGACCAGCTCTTTTGATCATATCTGGCACTGCTCTTTTATTAAATTCTATCATAGCTCTACGGTAAGCAGCAGGTTCAAAATATCTACCACCTACTACCTCAATGGCATTACTTAATCTACCAACCATGTAGTTATTAAAGTTACCAAAAGGGTTAAAACCTACATATGTTAAAGATGTTAAATTAAGAAGCCCATCAGCAAATTTATCAAACTTACCTTTTATTTCTTGATCATTATCATAATAAACCATTTTCATCCACTTCTTAGCTCTTGATACAATTCTAGGTTCATCTAATCCAGTTTTACTTTTTATACCAACTTTTTTTAATACACCACCAACTCTTGAAACTAGTTTTTGACCAGAAGCTTTTTGATATTGTCTTCCCTCTATAACTTTTAACATTGCATTTAATGTATCACCAACAGCATCCATTGTTTCATAATGTTCTGCCATCATAGAAAATCTTAATAAACTATCTCCTATGTCTTGACTTATCTCATATGCTTCTGGTTGTCCCAACAATACTCTTAATGATTGTTCAAGCTCTTGTTTTCTATTATCATATTTTTTTTGCTTAGCAGGGGTTACATTTTTTTCTTGATTAAACTCTTTATCTAACTCTGCTATTTTTGCTTCTAAATCATCAACTGCCTTTTGTGTTCGTGGCTTACCTACCATATGTATAGGCATAGTATTAATTATTTCACCATTTTCATCAGTCAAAACTCTTTTTACTGCAGCTGTATTGTGCCACCACTGACTCAAATTGTTCTTCATTTTACCATAAAGCTTTGTAAAAATAGAACCTTGTTGCTTTAAGGAACTAGTCATTGTATCTCTTATAACAGGCACTCTTCCTTGCATAGCATCCATTACACCCGGAGGTAATTTTTTAAGAAGATCATTCTCAAAAAACTTAATATACATTTCATAAAATTCTTTTTGAGCTTTTTCTAACTCTGTCATTTGTGCTGTATCTTTCATCATCAAAGCTCTATACTTAGGATCAACTAAATCAACACCACTAGTAGATTGATTCTTAACCCTAACATACTTTCTCTTTACAAAAAAGTCTGACTGAGGCTCAACTCTACCACTAAACTCATTATTGTTATCATATAAAGCTTGCTTATAATCTTTAACCTCTTTATACTTTACTAAGAATCTTTCATATTCTTGATCAGTTATTGTATCTTTCTTTTGCCATCTACCACCTTTCCCATTAGCAAATGGTACAAAAACTTCATGCGTATCTCTAGCATCTATATATTCTTGATCATATTCATGAAACTCACCACTATCTAACTGGCCTGTATCTGCATTGTATTTTTCTGCTTGCAAGTATGTTCTATATTCTTTTCTAGCTTCAAACAATTCTTTATTATATTTTATCTCTGTGTCAGTATATCTACCGTTTGCATTATATATATACTCTTTCCATACACCTTCCTCGTCATATAAAGGTTCTCTTAATTCATCTATTTTATTATAATAATTAGCACCTGTCCTTTGCACATACCTACCTGTAAAGTTTCCATTCTTATATACTAACATAAAAGAGTAGTCAATATTATTTTTATCTTTAGATAGATAGGCAAGTTTAGTTGTAACCCTTCTTATCTCTCTGTTCCTTTCATCTACTTTATCAAATAAAATTTGCCTTTGTCTTTTATATATCTTATCCATTAACTGTAAAAGAGTATCAGACTGTGTTGCTAGATCCATACCATAGCTAGCAATATAACCTATATCTTTTCCAAACTTTAATAATCCATCCTCACCTATTAGATCATCCATTGTAAAATTTCTATTAGATTCATTTTGAACTAACTTGGCAACATATAAATTTATTTTATCACTAATTATACCAGGTTTAACCAAAGAACCGCCTTCAGTTGTAACACCATTAAGATCGTTTAGTTTACCCTGTAGCTTAACTATAAGTTTATTTTGTCTAGGACTTAAACCTTCTGTTTCTTTTAATCCTGCTAAACCTCTCATTGAATCAACTAAACCTTGAAAATTATTTATTTTAGATATGTATTCTGGTTTAGATGCATTTGCATCATCATTAATATAAGCTTCAAACTCTTCTATATCTTCTAGTGTTTTTTGTAAAACCTCTGTAAAAACAATATCAGCTTGTCCACTTCTTAATGCAGTGTTTATTGCAGAGATAGTATAATCTATATTTTGTAAAACTTCTTCTTTAGTATTAATAAGCTTAGCAGAATTTTTCATTCTTTCAACTGCTTGTCTTCTAGTAAGTAGCTTAGAAACAAACTCAGTTAGTGAATCATAAATATTCTCATAAGTTCTTGTTTGTATTAATTCTGACTCTGGTAGTGATTCAGCTGCTTCTGTAAACTCAGGATCATTTACAAAACTATAATTAGATCCTTTTTTAAATTTTTCTTTAAGTTTATTTTTTGCCTCTACATCAACACTATAGGGAACAATCTTATCAACTTTTTCTTTATTAGCACTAATAGGATGAGGTTGCATTTTTTCATATGTAAATCCCTCATACTTCTTTTTTCCTTCTCCTTTTTGAAATTTTTCTTTTGCTATTTTTGCTATATCTTCTGATACATTTTTAGTTGTTATTTTACCGTTACTATCAAAAGTTACTGTATAATTTTCTTTACCTATTTTTACATCTACATCAGTACTTATATCCACCTTCATATGTATTGTAAATGGTGTATTATCTGCATCACTAGTAGAGTCTAATGTATAACCCATGTTATACAACATTCTTCTATATACATTAACCTGCATACTGTGTTGAGTAGCAGTAGACATATAGTATGGTTTATTAGGATCATAAAATACACTTCCTTCACTTACCTCAAATAACCCTTGTGCTTTTTTTGAACTACCTTTACCTTTACCAAAATAATAAGGTCTAAGAACACTATTCTTACTAGTCTTTAAATCTATAACTTGAACAGACCCATCCTTTCTTATAAGCAATAGATCAATTGTTCCTGCAATCATAGTGTCAGGATCACTTACTATTACTTGAGGTAAAAGAATAGAGCCATCTGCTATTAATGCTGAAGTGTAAGCAGCTAAACCTGTGTGTATGTATTTCATTTGTTCTTCTGATATACGCTCATAATTGTATGTATCTTTAGACTGCTCCCAAGTTTTACCTAAGACAACCTCTTCTAATACAGCATCAAAATCATTACCTATATCTATATTAAACTGAAACTCATTAGAAGCTAACTTACCCTTTATTTTTTCTGTAGTAGAAGCATAAGGTCTACCCTTAGCATCTGCGTAAGTATGTGTTTCAGAGTTTATATATACTAAACCTGTTTTAATGTCTGGATCAAAAGGATTAGCTGATATCTCATCATATGTTTTACTATCTTTTACAATATCATTTGTCAATCTTTCTACAACAGCTTTTTGTTCTGCTGTACCTTTCTTCAATATTTTATTTATAAGAGCCTGTTTATCATCACTTAGTTTGTATTGTATCTTATTAGTATTAAGTGATGGATCAAGATTTAATTTAAATGACATATCACCTGTATTTAACAGCTTAGCAATATCTGTTAATGTTGCTCTGTCATTAATCATACCTGGTGACAAGGTTAACTGACCATTAGTTATGTAGTTGTATATATCTTTAATATATTCTGAAAGCCACTTTAATAAATTCATCACACTATCTTTCCAACTTTGTGTTGGAGTAGATTCATACTCTCTCTTAAAATGTCTACTTAATGATTGTGTTACGAGCTCTAATTTTCTGTCTTCATTATTAAAACCTCTTCTATCACTATAAGCATCATTTATCTGTTGTGTTAATAATGGAAAGTTTCTTGCAGCTTCATTTGCTAATTTATCATACAGCTGAGGTTTATCAGCTGCAAGATGGTTAATAAAAGGGTGTAATACTTCTTCTATTGCAGTTTCAGATGTAACTCTACCTTTTATTAATACAGCTTGTCCGTTATAATAAAAGCTCTTTACATCTTTAAATGCAGGTCTTTTTTTATATCCTGCTGTTAATCTATCATGTAAATTCTTTGCACTAGCAACATCCATAACCGTTACCTTAACTTGTGGAAAAACAGACTTTAGGTGATCTAGTATAGGACCAATGTGAGTCATGTCCTTATCTCTATCTTTTAATAGTAAATCATTTGGTCCAATTGCATTTCTGTTAAACTGAACAGTAACTAAAGTTTGAAACTGATTTTCTTCTCTATTATATTTTTGAACTTGTTTAAACGTAACAGCATTCTGTGGTATACCCCACATATTTAATCTTGACTGTAATCTTTTTATGTTGTCATTTAAAACTCTTTCATCATACTTAGCCCAAGCAAACCCTTTTTTAGCACTACTATTAACCCAATAAGTATTTTTATATTTATTAATAATTTTAGATCTAGATAAATTTGCCATGAGTATATCTGCAAACTCCTTAGTCTCAAGAGAAAACTGTTGATTCATTCTCTCTTTCATAAGATTTACTTGATCTACACTAGGAATAATATCTGAATTATTCATCTTTTGCCAAGCATCTATGGTTACATCTACAGCAATATCACTCTTTAAAGCGTCTCTTAATGCTTTATATTCATTTGTATTTTTATTATAACAACTCATATTTTAGTTTTTAAAGTAAGCATGTTAATTGTTTTACAACTGCTTCACCTGATTGTTTTGTATTTAAACCTTCTAACGGACCACCCTTTAAATCATTGTACACCTCATCATAAAATTTAAAGAAACTTTGATGTCCTGACTTAAAGTTACCTTTCTCAACAACTTTTATTTTTTGTTTTTCTGTTAATGTATCCCACCATTCAGCTATAACTCTAGCACCTTTCGTCCAATAATCAACCTTACCTTTTTTAGTTTCATTCAATTCATTACTTATAGTAGTTGATTCATTATCTTTAAAGGCATCAAAGACGTTGATTACTCCACCACCTTTCTCTTCTGCCTGCTCTCCTAATTTTTCATTAGCCAACCTATCTGCTTCTTCTGCTTCTGGAATATATTCTTCTTCCTTAGTACCTTCTTGTCTAAATCCTTTTTGTTCTAAAGTCATATTCGCTGGATTATCTGTTTTACCTTCTGAGTTAGTAACGTTTACATCAGTATTATTTGGACCACCATCTGTAATATTTATTTTTTGCATTGAGTCTGGATTGTATTGTGATCTTTCTCTTGCATCCATTTCTTCTACCTGTTTCTTAAGAGATTCTTCATAGCTTTTTCTTTCAGCTTCAGACATTTCATTATTTGGTGTACTAGAGCTAACAGATTTTTTATTTGTTCTTAAATCTTTCTCAGGTACTTGAGGACCAAACATATGACCATGTACAAACTGATCAGGTGTCCCTAAAAGTCCACTTTGTAATTCTACATAATCAGCTCTAACACCTCTTGTTGTAGATACATTAACATCGCTAGAAGCTAAATCATAAAGATCATTAGAGTTACTTTCTAAAAATGGATTATATACTTTCTCTAAATAGTATATCTTTTCTTTGTATGTACTTCTTCCAAACTGGGGATTATAACTTTTTATAGATCTCTTTACAATGATAGGAAAATCATACATTGGATATTCTTTTACTACAGATCTTGCACCTGATTTTTCTACAACTTTTGCAGGATTATATTTTAATCCCATATTAGAAATATAACTTATATTAGCTTTAAATTTTTCAGCAATTTCACCTGTTTCTTCTAATATATCAGTACTAATTTTTTGATCTGACTTAACTTTTCTAACAACTTCTCCTTCTAAATCAGTATACTCTTGTAATGGTGCAACACCAGCAAGTAAATTAATAACCATTCTATTGTCTTTAATTGCAGTAGGTGCTTTAATATTTTTAGTTTTTGGCTTTTTTAATTTAACTAATCTATAATTACCTTTTGATGCTATAAAAGATGATTCCATATCTGTAACTAAAGTTTTAAAATCTACACCAAAAATACTTTTTATTTTATCATCTGCATTTTGTAAGTCTTCATAACTATTTATTTCAGCAAATACTTCATGTACTTTATTTACAGCCGCTAATGGACCATCAAAAATTTGAACAGGTATAGAGTCTATAAATGTATCAACTTGCCACTGCATTCCATCTTTTACTAATAAGTAATGCATTAGATCATAAGCATAATGCCTTGTATCATCATCACTAAATAACTCTAAGAAACTATTTTGATTAAATATCTGCTGCATTTCTCCTACTGTAATCCATGTATTAGAAATACCTCTGACATATCCTTTCTTATTTTCTGAATTTTTTGTATCCATAACATACAAGAAATCATCAATAAAGTTATTTCTTTTATTTTTCTTTTCAAGAATATCTTTTAATTCTTTAACATATTTAGTTAATTTTTTTCCTTCTACCTGATCATACATTATACCATTACTTAATGATCCTGCTATTCTTACGTCATTAGACAACTGATGCTGATAAGCCTTTAACATTAAATAACTAATTGTCTCAGTATTAATCTTTTGTAACTCTGCACCATCCATAACAAAAGAGCTGTTTGTATAATTCCTAAGTATATGTCTATTAATTAAATTAAAAGGTGCTGTATAAGCTAAAAATACTTTAGGTAAAAGTTGTTTAAACTCTTTGTTTGCATAATAATAATGGCTTAATATTGTTTCTTTTTGTTTCTGTATTGAACCATACTGCAACTTAGCCTCATCAAAATCTTTTTTGTTTAGTATTAAATGTCTTATATCAAAAGGAGCACTTTTATCTAAAGCATCTAATAAGCCTAATTTACCAAAAGAAATATCTCTATCCTCTAAATCCGTCAAGTCTCTACCAAAACCTTCTAACAATGTTGTTAAGGATGCCATGTTACCAACATATTTTGATACATTGTAACCCTTAGAAAATAAAATAAGACCACCATAAGCATTTACAGTCTCATCTAGAGTTAAAGTTTCTAAGAATTCAGGTTGTATAGGTGAATTAATTTTTTTATCTGCTTTACTAAATACTTCTAGATTTTTTCTTAAACTTTCGGGACTTAAACCTTTTGTTTTTAAATTAATCATTAACTCTTTTACAGCTTTATCAGCTGCTTCTGGAGATGTTCTTGAAGCTAAGTTTTCTTTTTTCTCTTGTATAGCTAAGCTCATATCCATTATATACTCTCCTAAAGCTATACTAAGAGGTGTACCTGCAGCAACATCTTTATATATTTCTTTTACAAGAGGTTGATTAACTGTATCAAGTGCTGTACGTGTATCCATACCTAATGCTATCATTGAGGTTACTACACCTAACGCATTTCTATTTAAACCAAGTTTGTCTGCTAATCTTAATTTAGCATTATCTGTCATTGCAGTAATTAAAGCTGATATAACATATTGAGTTCTTACACCTTTAGTTGTTAAATTTTGATTAAACTCAGAGAATGTTTGATCATTAAACACTATTCTATGATCAACAACTACTTCACCATCAGGCTTTTTCACAACTCTTAAACTTACATTATGTTGAGATAAGAAGCTAACAGCACTATTTTTTACAACAACACCTCCAATATTTCTTGCACCTTCTTTATTAGCTTTGAATGAAACAGTTTTACCAAACAAGCTATCCACATCAACACCTGCTTCTTTTATTAATTCATAAAACTCAGGTAGTTCTTTTTCTATATCAGACAAATATTCTTCTAGTGGTGTTGTTACAGCTGGCTCATTTTTAATATCTTTCATTCCATCATTACCAAGCATTGCAAACTTAACATCTAAAAGTTTATTGCTGTATGGTGCACTAAATGGTGTATTACCTCCAACATTGTCATTACCATTCTGATCCGTCTTCCATTCCTTATATTCTTTAAGTGTTGTTGGTAGCTTTAATTGTTCTAATGCTGCATTTAAAACTTTACTTACACTATATAAATCATTAATTTCTGATATTAAAGAATTTTGATTTACTAATGATAATAAATCTCTTTGTTGTTTAACAAAATCAAACTGTTGTTTTCTAAACTCTTCTTTAGAAATAGTACCATCACCTTTAAGGTATTGTAAATTCTTATCTAAAAATTTATCTATTGACAAACTCATAGCTGAACCTGGTGTAGATGCTTCTTTTAACATGTATCTTAAATACTGAGAATATTCTTCTTCTATTGTCCTAGCATCTCCGTATTCTTTTATTGTACCTTCAGTCAAATCTTTAAATTGAACCTCAACTTGCGTTTCTTTTCTATCTATCATATCTTTTAAATCTGATAGACTCTTTGATTTATCCACTGTAGCTTCAGTAACAACTTGTTTCTTTCTTACTTTTATAGGATAGTTATTCTCTTCTATAGCAGCAAACTCAGCTCTTGCTCTATTTTCATCAAAATTTTCTCCAAATGTTTCCTTTCTATTTAATGTAGTTCTCTCACCGTTTGTAGCTTTCTCTACTTCAGGTGAATATGACTCTGTGCTTGCCCACTCTTGAAACTCTGCTTCTATTTGTTCTGCAGTTTTTATAACTCTTTTTTGTACAAAATGCTCTTTAATTTGAGTATATAATGTATCAATATCAAAGTCAGCTCCAGATACTTCAATAAGTTGTCTTGGAAATATACCTTGTGATCCTAAAACCAAAGGCATAAAGTTTACAACTTTTAAATTAATAGCTGAATGCTTATCTTGTGTAGGAATACGTATACCAAAAGCTTTAGCAATAGCATCAGGTATTGGTGTACCAGGTTTCCAGTTTTCCAATATAGATTGAAAGTGAGGTGGCATCATAAACTCAGAATAAGTTTGACCTGTTTTCTTTCCGTCTTTATATTCATCTATATCATATCTTAAATCATCATAGTAGTAATCCCCTTCTTTTATAGAACCTTTTCTAAACAATTGATCTCTACTGTCATATATAGGATTAGCTCTAC
>TARA_R100000697_G_scaffold29559_1_pt1 | contig 10492 bp, 14 predicted proteins | sample TARA_R100000697 | Tara Oceans TARA_R100000697 (sample SAMEA2622788) | marine metagenome | biome: marine biome (ENVO:00000447); feature: surface water layer (ENVO:00002042); material: "saline water (ENVO:00002010), including plankton (ENVO:xxxxxxxx)" | depth 5 m
TTACTTGTGCATTTGGGTCTAAAGCTAAAATTGCAGATATAACATTATAATTCATATTTTTTTTCTTATCCTGCTATCTCATAAGCAGTAATTGTACTTGCTCCTCTACCACTAAAAGTAGCATCTGTATCATTAAAAGTTCTATTAACTGTTAATGTTTTAGAAGTTCCATATATTCTACATTGTGCTTTATAAGTTGTTGCACTTGTTGTATTTGGTGAATCAAGAAAATTAAATCCCATTGCGGCTACTTTATCATTATTAGAAGATTGTAAATCTCCACCAACGGAACATTCAACTCTATTTGAGCTATCAGAATCACCGATACCAATTGCTGTACTTCCTCGTACTAATTGCAAATAAAATAATTCATTACCACTCATTTGAGTATGCACAATTATATGTATTTTACTGCTTGTTGCACTTGGTGTTATATTTAGGGTTAGACCAGTTATATCTGTAAAAGATTCATTTACTGTTGTGAAGAAACCATCTGTTTTTGTTGTGCTAACAACCTGTAATATTTTACCTGCTGTAATTGTATCTGATGCACCCAAATCAATTGATGTTCCATTAACTGTAACACTATCGTTAACTAATTTATCATTTGTTATAGAGCCATTTTCTATTTGGTTTGCTCCAATAATTCCTATTGCTCCTGCTATTGCCATTATTTAGGAAACCTCTCTTTTATATTTTTAACTTTAGCTTTCCAATCATCTATATCATGATATATCATATCGAGTTGCTCAGTCCAATCACCTAATTCTTTTAAATAAGCAAATTGTCTTTGTTCTCTATATTTTAATTTATCTTGATTATCTTGCCATATCAATGCATGAGCTTCTATTTGTTCAACAGTTATATTGTCTGGATTTTTAATCCAATTTATTTTTTGTAAATCATTATCCCAAATTTGAAATTCAGCATCTGGACTTAAATCTTTTATGACCCAATGATAATCTGGCATTATTCTGCTATCTCCATTAAAACTAATTCACTTTGTGGATTTTGAACAAAAGAAGAATTGGTATCATTCGATGAACGATTTACAAATACATTACCAGTTCCACCTGCTGTGTATGGATTTGCACCTTGTATTTTATAAGTTGTGGCAGCTATTGTTGCTGGTTCATCTAAACAATGTCTATTTAAACAATGTTGTCTATAAATCATACTACTAATTGCTGTGAAAAAACCACCAGCAAAAACATTTATCTGATTACCACTTGAAGCACTCCCTTCAAAAGCAGTTAATTTTGTTGTACCTCTAAATAAACAAAAATAAGGGTAAGCATCAAATTCACCACCACTCCATATAGTTGCATGAATTAAAATTTTAGATGTTGATGATGATGGTGTTATTGTTGCATCAAGTCCTATGTCAACTAAAGTAGCAGTAGATTGACTAAACTTTGTTGATAATGTTCCTCTTACTACTTGTAAAACTTTTCCTTGTTCAACTAACCCTTGTAATGCCATTAGATTTTTAATATAAATGGGTCTGATGCTTCAAAGTTAACAGTTACAGTTCCACCATCTGGTGTGGCAGGAAACCCAACTCCTTCTGATTGTATAAATAATAATGGACTAGTTGATGAGTTAGCTGTTGAAATAAATAGTACTACTGCATTAATTACACTATTTACTGCAACAGTAGCAATATCTAAATTATCAGCATCTAATCTTCCTGAAGACACAGCAACATTTGACAAAGAACTACTTGCTATTCTAGCTGCTACAGGAATGTCATTTAACATATCATGTGCTGCATTGAAAGTATATAAAGTAGTATTTACTAATGTTACTCCGATTGTAGCTGTAGCTAGATTAATACTACCACTCGCAAAAAATTGTCTAGCTGAATCATAAATATGTGCCATTTTACTATTTTACACTATAACAAAATCAAATAAAGACCTTTTATCAAAAGCATCAATCCACCAAAAAAGAAAATTAATCCTAACCAAAATCTATTATTCATACTGTTTCTATTATTATTTCTCCTGCATAATGTTGTCTAAAGTATGGTTTTATAAATTTATCAAATGGTTCTTGCATACCCACTATTCTTACTTCATAAAAACTATTTGGAAAAGTATCATCTTCTATATATCTTAAATTTGTTGCTGTTGCAAAATAACTATTGATAATACTTACATCACTTGATGCTACAAATGTCATTGGTATTTTAAATCTTCTAAAAGAAGCAGAAGGTGTTATATATGTAAAAAGCTTACCACCTTTTGTTCTTATATCTTTTTTGTCAAACATATGCTCAAAGGTATAACCATATGTAGCACTATCACCAACATTTAAATAATTTGAGTTTGGTAGACCTAGTAATTGTGCCATTATCTGTTCTCCCTAAATTGTAGAGTTGTTGTGTTACCTTGTTGTCCTAAAGTGTTAAGTGCTGGTAAGATTTTTTCTTGTGTAAGAGCTGTCCAAAAAGATAAAGGTTTTGCAGTTAGAGCTTCATCTATTTGAGCATTTGGTAATATTTCTAATCTTTGAATTACTATTGTACCACCTAATTGATTGTTAGGCACGATTGTTCCAGCAGAATCAGGGACAAATACTTCTGGTCCTTGTTCACCTACTATTGATGGCAAACCAACTGGTGGTCGCCCACCTTCAGCAAAACCTCCAAAAAACTTACCAACCTTTTTAATTATTCCACCAACACCAGGTATACCACTTCCACCTAATAAACCACTTAATCCACCAAATCCTCGTGTTAAAGTAGAAATTTGTTTTAAACCAACACCTTCTGTAATATTGCCAAGTCCTGTTAATTTATTTACTATTCCCATTTTATTCATATTAAGCCCACCTAAAATATCTTTTCCTAACTTATTTATTGGTGCTGCAATTGATTGTGATAAAACAGGTGGAACACCTGCTGACATTAATGCACCTGTTGTTAAACTTGTTCCAATACCACTTTTAGAACCACCACCTATTGCTCCAAATGGGTTAAAACCTTCAGGTGTTTTCTTTGGTACATTTAATATATTATCTTTAAATGGGTCTACCCCTTTTTCATCCTGCAATTCTCTAAGTCTTTCCATTGCTTTTACTTGTTCATTTAAAGACTTGGCTTGTTTTGCATTTTCCATTGCTAATTTTATTTCAGGGTCTACAGTTTGCCTTCTAAAATCTCTGATATCTTCTGCTAATTTTGCGATAAAAGCAAATAATGCTGTAATTACTGTTTTAACAAGTGTTTGAACAAGTGCTTCTACAATTGCTACTTTAACAATATTCATTATATTTAGAAAAGCATCTTTAAAACTTTCACCTGTAACTAATGCCCTTCCAAGTGCAGCAGATATATCATCTATTCCTTTTAATACATTTTGTGCTAACATTGTACCTATAGCCACAGCACCTTGCTGAAGATTCATTGACCATTTTCCATATTCTGTTCCTGCTGCTTCTACAGCATCACCAAACAAACTTAACAAGGCATTAAATTTTGATGTTTCTTCATTTAATTCTTCTTGACCGAATATTGCTTCTTTGATTTGAACAAAATATTTTCTTAGAGCTACTGCTGCTAAAACTACAGTTGTAATAAAAATGAATAATGGATTTGCTCTTATAGCAATATTAAATGCTACTGCTGCTCTCGCACTCATTCCAAATGCAACACTAAGGTTTCTAAGAGTTTTTGCCAATGTTAATGCAATTAATGTTCTAAAATGAATAATAGTTACAGCTAAAATTTCGTTAAAGAAATGAGTTACTACTCCAAGTGCCCTTAGAGCCATTCCGACAGTATTTAAGAAAGCTATTAACAATGTATTTAAAGTTTTAAATGTATTGCCTATTGCTTCTAATACTAAAGCATCTTTTACTATTGATGAAAAACTAAGGTGTGCTTGAGTCATTAAAATATTAAAGCCTTGAGTAAGTGTTACATTTGTTCTGTTAAATTGTTTTGCTATCTCATCTGCATTTTCAAATAAAGCTTGTAACATAACTCTTGGAGTTATTTGACCTTGTCTTGCTAAATCTCTAAGTTCAGCAGTTGTTCTTCCAGTTGCTTCTGCTAAGAAATCAAGAATTTGTGGTAATATTTCTGAAATAGCTCTAAATTCATCACCTTGGAATCTACCAGATTGTAGTGCTTGTGAATACTGTAATAAAGCAGAACGAGCTTCATGACTTGTTACACCTTGTACTGTTAATAATTTATTAAATAAGTTTGTAGCTTCTAAAGCTGCATCTTGCGATATACCTAAAGATTTAGATGCTTGTGATATTCTAAAAAACGCTGTAGCTGTTGCTTCAAGTGGTTGTCTTGAACCAATAGCTGTTTTACCTACTCTATCAAATAATTGTTCAAATTGTTGACCAGGTTTTAAAGCAAGTTTTATTCTATTGTCTATTCTTTGAGTTGAATCTGCAAATTCAATCAATCTACCTGTAGCTAAAGCAGCAATATACGCAAGAGCTGCTCTACGAATATTTCCAAAAGCTTCTCCACCATTTTTCAAAGTAGTATTTGTTCTTCTTTGTGCATTACCTAATGAACTAGTAGCTAATGCTGCACTTTTTGTTGGTGCAATTAAAGCTGCCATTCTTTGTCTATTTTGAGCTAATTTATTATTTGCACGTTCTGTGATTCTTACATTAGCTGTAAATTCTTTTCTAACGTTAGATAATGTTTGACCAAAAACTGTATAGCCTCTGGTTAATTGTCCTAAATTTTTATTACTTTGAGATAAAGCAATAGAAAAAGTTTTGAAACTAGCAGATAAAAGACTTAAAGATTTATCAAGTTTTGCAAAAGTAGTTTCTAGTCTAGCAACAGAACCTAAAGCCTGTTTGACATCAATATCAATCTTTAATTTGCCACTTGCCATGTATTACCTTGCCTTTTTGCGTTCTCTTCTGGAAATTATACCATAGAGTTGATTGATTTCATCAGCAGTAAGTTGTTCTACGTCTTTTTTGGTCCAGCGATAATGAACGGCAAAGAAATCAAGTATTTTTATGAACTCTCGTTGTTCTCTACTGGACTTACCCCTAAAAAATGTGTTACTACATCATTTAATTTAGACATCTCTTGCATATTGCAGTTATCAAGTAACCAATCAATATCGACACCTTCTTGTTGTTCAGATGCAGATAAAGCACTTCCAACAATTTTGATTATTGACTCTATGGGTTGATTTTGTCCCATATCAGCAAGAGAACCAGCAGTTTTTTCAAGCTCTGCTATTTGACGTAAAGTCGCAGGTTCTATGTTAAGTTCTTTGTCTTTTATTTTGAACTTCATGAGTTTCCCTCCCTTTTAATAAGATGTTCTTGTATTTTGTACTGTAACTCTTATTGCATAACTTGAAGAAGTGTCAAATTCACCATTACCTTCATATGCAGCAGTGATTCTTCCAGGACCACCTATTGGACTAGTATATGTTTGATAATTTACTTTTGGTAAATCAAAAGACATAAAGTTATTGTTGCCTCCACCTATACTATCTCCAGTAATAGAGAAAATAAATCTTCTCCTTGATTGTGCTCTAAAAGCATTGTATTCAGCTTGAGATGAAAAGTCTTGATCCCCAGCTACAGTAATTGTTCTAAATCCTGTTCTTTTGACTTTACCATGAACTTTTTGTCCGTTAAGTGTTGCTACACCTTCTATTGGGTTATCAATTGTGATTGTTGCTGATTCAAATTCACCATTTCCTTCTGCTCCTACTGATAAAGAAGTTTCATTCCATGTGAATGGGTCTGCACTTATAAAACTTGGTGTAGTTGGATTCATTAAAGATGATGTTCTAGCATGAACTGTTGCAGTAGCACTAATGATACCACCTGCTGTTATTTCCATTGCAAGTGTATGAATCATTGCATCTGTATATTGATAAGCAGAACCTACTGCTTTGTATAAATTAATTGTATATGGTGGCAGGGTAAAGTTAGGGTCAAATTCTGTTTGTGCTGGTACAAATTCATGAATTGCTTTAGAACTTGAAAAAGTTGTTGTGCAATTGTTCATTACAGCTTTTAGAAAAATTCCAAAGTATGATGGGTGTGGTTCAAATACAATATCACCAGTTACATTGTTTATACCTTCTAATGTATTAGGATTGTCATAAACATTTCTTAAGTTTTCTGATTGTAGTTGTTCTATGTTTTCTGTTAAAGATTCAGATACAAACGGCACATAATCAAAAGCAGATGTTGCTGTTCCTACTGAATTTTGTTTAGATATTGCTAAGTAGCCACCGATTCCGTAACCCATTATTCTTTACTCTCCTTTTCTTCTTTAGTATTCCCTGTTTTTGCTTCTTTTGCAATACCTTCAGCGATTAAATCTTCTCCTACATTATCAGGAACATCAATCTGTTTACCTTTTTCAGCAATACCATATCTCGGGATTTCTAAATCTGAAACTAAAAATTCTATTTTCATTATTCTTTGACCTCGCAGTCTAATGTTAATGATACACCTTTAAAAAAGCCAAGTCCAGCAGTATTTTTTTGATTATCAAACTCGCCTGACCCAAACTTATAATATAAAACTTTATTGTTTAGTGTCTTTTTTTCTTTTAAAACTTCTTTAACTTTTCCTAACATTGTATCTCTAGCCGTAGCTCCTGGTAAGTTTTCTAAACTAAAATCATAACACCATACTTGAATAGATAAACTTGTAAGATATGGAGTAGCTCCTCCAATAGTTTCTGTATCTTCTAAAGTATCATATGAATCAAGAAATATAGCTATATATGGGCATTTTACTTCATTTAAAATAAACTCTGACTCTACTTCTATAGTTGTAGTTCGCCCACCAAATGAATTAGACCTTGAGTCATTGTCAAGAATATTTTTGATTTCATTTTCAATTCCTAAATAATCTATTATTGCCATTATCTATTTTTTATTTTTTTTAACCTATCGTTATAAATTTCTATAGCAAACTCTCTAACTTTTTTTACTGATGGCATAAAATCTCGACCATTCAATGTTTGTATTTTACCATATTGTACACCTTTTCTTGATACTATTGATTCTACTTCTATGCTGTTTTGTGTTACAGAAGTTCTAAAACTTAAATTACTACTTCCAGCTCTTGGTGTATTTCTTGCTGCTCTAGTAAGTGTCATTATTTTATTTGGACCTTTTGCCCTTCGCCCTCCAATATTTTGACCTGTTCTTATTGCCCTTTCTTTCCAATCTGCATACCCTCGGTATATCTTACCATTTTTATCCCTTCTGAGTCCACCACCTTGTATTGGGGCAAATGGGCTACCATTACCTTGTTTTTCAAGTTTAAAATTATTACGAATTTCACTCAAAGCAAACTCTAAAATTTTAGTATTGCTATTTTTTTGTTGTCTTGGCGATAATGATTTTTTAATTTTGTTAAGATATACACCTATTTGATTGTAGGTTCTTTGCTTAAATATACCTGCTCTAAATACTGCCATTAATATAAAGCTGGATTATAGTCTTCTTGGTCCACAGCATCTAGCTCATCATCTAATCTATCACTATCTATTTGCTGTAAGCTCTCATCTAACATTGTAAATGTTGGGTTGAAGTTCATTGTATTGCTAAATATAGTATCACCTGCATTATACGGAATAAGCTCCAAAGATGAATTGTATAATCCAATATCTCCTGAATTTATTTGTGTTAGATATTCTTTAACGGCATCTAGTCTTTGTGCGACATAAGCGTTGTCCGAACCCACTTCTTGAGTAAAGAATCGCTGCAAAATTTTTACAAGTGAATATTCTGTCGATAAGGTCCTTATTATCGGAGGTGTCGAACTAAATGGTAGGGTATAGCCATTGACTAAATGTCCGTTAACTTCATTCTCGGCTTGGTCAATATAGAAAGCTATTTGAGAAGAAGTAATTGTCGATAGACTACCTACTCTTGGGTACAAATCAAAAACATTTTCAACAGTTGTGTATGTCGGCATGTGTTTATTATAGCATAACGCTTTGCGTTTCAAAATTTTTGTGTGGACTATCATTGACATAATTAATTGTGTTATAATTTTTTTATATATGAGAATCAAATACCGACATGTCTGCGTCCATTGGTTAGATGCCCAATCCTCGACTGACTGGAAAACTATAGAAGATATTGATAAACAAAAACTCGCCCTATGTATTAGCACAGGCTATGTAGTAGATGAGAACGAAGAAAGCATAACTTTAGCCTCAGACTTCGCTAGTGGGGACAGATTAGAGATAGATAGCTTTGGAAACTGTATAACCATACCCCTTAGTTGTATAGTAAAGATAATTGATGACAAAAATAATTAGGGAAGCCGATTTACTGTAGTAATTGTATTCACCGATATTGTTGCGTATTATGGCATATTACAAAACTTTTTTTATTTTAATGGTTTAGTATCATTCCCAACATCAAGCCCCTTAATGGGGCTTTTCTGTTGCTCTCATGGTTACCATTTATGATTCTCAATGATTTCCTTGATAGTTTCCTTGTCATACCATGAACAATGATTTAAATCGTTTCTGTAACTAATCACTTTTAAGACTCGTTTTTTCATGTGGTTATAAAGTCTTTCAGATTCACATGCATTTCTAAAAATTGTATTAAAAGAAAATTTAAAACCTTTTTTTTGTTTTGGTGAAAATCTATTTTTCTTTGAGTATTCAAGTTCTATATTTTCAAGGTGTCTAGTTGTTAGCCTTTGCTGTGGTAAGTCTTCAGTTACTTTTTGAAGTCTTTTGAATCTTGCAAAATACTCACAAAGATTTTTAAAAAACTCACCATTAAAAATAAATCTGTTGATGGATTCTTTTTTAGAATCTGTTGAATCATAGATTAATGGCAGTCCAAAAAATCTAGCCTCTAGGGTCCCAAAATCTTTTATACGATTTGTTGATAAAATATAAAATTTCCAAGTATGACCACTGATAGAATTTAAAAAACCTTCACGGGTTATTCTCCCATCTTGCCACGCCTTAGCAAATGCGTAAACCTTTTCGGCTTGGGTTTTAGTTAGCTTGTTTACATAGTCATGGTTTTCATATCTTGATTGACCACAGGCTAATAAAATAATTTCCTGATACTGATAGAAAGAAGTATAGATATTAGCTATTTGAACGGGGGATAAGTGGCTTATATCGTAGTGGATATGATGACCTGATTGGTGGACCCCGTTAATATATTTCGGCTTGAATTTATGGTCATGCAAAAATTCTAAAACCTTCTCCCAGTCTTTGTTAGTCTGGTTGCCATCAAATAAATCATTACGATTTTTTTCTATAGTGATTTCACATGTATTGTGATATTCACTTTCAACACGAAATTTGGAATTTACCAAATTAATAAATTCCTTTATTTCAAATCTACTAGCCAAGCCTGTACCCGTTTCTATTTCGTGGCTTAAGCCTTTGCTTAGTGTCTGGTTAGTCTTTCTTAGTTTAATCATCCTTTGTACCTTCCTTTTTTCCTTGATGGTTATAAATATATATAATCCAACTTAGTTGTCAAATATAAATAATTTTCCTTATCAAGATATAATCCTTAGTAGGTCATTTTATGCATAGGGTTAATTTTTAATTCTAAGACGTTTTAAAGCCTTTTGAGATTATTTAATTCTAGGTAATGAATCTTTACCCTTAAATTTATTTTAGCCTTTAATTAAGCTTTAAAATGCGTGGGTTTTAATTCTAGGTTTTATATTTGGGTTTTGATTTTAGGTTTTAATTTTTATATCTGAAAATCTAAAAAACTTTTAATTTTGCATAAGGTAGGCTATCAGTACTTTATCCATAGAGTACATATTGTTATATTGTTATGTGCTATATTGTTTATTGTACTTTATTGTATTGTTTATTGCGTTTTTGTACTTTAATTGCGTATTTTTTTTTGTTTTGTAAATTTTTGTACTCTAATATTGCTATATTGTTTAGTTTTTTTTAGATATTGTACTCCAAATGGGGCAGTTGTATATATTGTTTATTCTTATATTGTCGGTATTGTCTATTGTCTTTTATAATATTGTAATGATTAAAGGTACTTACATATTGTTGTATATTATTGTTTATATATCAGAGAATTGTTCTTCTTTATGTGCTTCTGTTTATTTGTACTCTATTGTGTAGCTTCAAGGAGTTCTTGTTTACTTTTACTAACTCTTTATAGTTTGGGCAAAAAAAAAGACTTGAAAGTGGGAAACAATCAAGCCTTTGAGGTGGTTATTATGGTTTAGTTATTTTATGTATTCAAGAAAAACATTGATATGAACTTTCCTAAATAACATATTGCGAAAATAACTATATACATTATTGTAACTGCTTTTATCATTCTGTGTTACCTGCTTTGGCTACAACTTCTAATATCTCTCTATTAAACCAGTCTTTGATTTCTTGTTGCGTTTCAAGAATGGTTATTGCCTCTTTAGCTTGGAATAATATTCTTGCTCTTTGGTAAATTGTTGTTTTCTCTGCCATTGGGTGAGTGTCATACATTTCGTTTAATGTAAGTTT
>TARA_R100000697_G_scaffold58600_2_pt1 | contig 10492 bp, 9 predicted proteins | sample TARA_R100000697 | Tara Oceans TARA_R100000697 (sample SAMEA2622788) | marine metagenome | biome: marine biome (ENVO:00000447); feature: surface water layer (ENVO:00002042); material: "saline water (ENVO:00002010), including plankton (ENVO:xxxxxxxx)" | depth 5 m
CCCATCCTTCACCATCTATATCCGTTAATATATCAGAAAAGAGAAATTCATAAATGAAGTTCCCTTTCCAATTTTGTCCCACCTTATTTATGTAAACTAGTTTCATTTTATCTATACATTCCTCTTCTACCTAAGTTAAATTTTCTTTTATCAGACAACGCTTTTGGTTTTGGGTTAACATCTGGTCTAGGTATCTTTTTCCATCTTGGTTTCTTTTTACCTGGTCTAGTTGATGGTGGTGCAATTCCCGGTTCTATAGTTGGTGCCGGTGAATTACCCATTAATGAATCAAAATCTATTTCGATAAATTCTTCATCATCAAAAGTTGGGTGATCTAACTCACCATCCATATTACTATCCATATCTAATCTATTTGGAATTTGATCACCATCTCTATCTAAATCTCCTGATGCTTGTAAGTAATTTTGTCCTGTTGCGATTGCATCAACCACAGACATATCTTCTTCATGTACTACACCTACATCTTCACCTGCTATTTTATCATCATCACTATCCTCATATAGTGATTTCCAAGGAATGTCATTATCATCAGAACCAAATGTCCCAACATAAGAATCACCTTCAGGTTTTACTCTAAAACGACCATGCTTATTTCTATACGAATCAAAGAATTTTTTATCCTTTATGTCTAAGCGACTATCAGAAAAGTCACTTGACATATAATCATCCCAAGTATCATATTCTCTTTCGTTATTTATATCTAAATCTTCATCAATATGTGTTGCACAATCACCTTCATGCATTTCACCACATACTTCACACACTAAACTTTCATCGTATTCTTTAAGAATTTTGTTTAAGGAGTTATTAATGTTTTTTTTTAAAAAGTTTTCCATTAAACTCTTTTTTGAATAGGTTTTAGATTCTTTTTGTACTTTATATGTTTTACCATCTACTTCGAATTCATCTTTTCCATCTTCTTTTGCTTTAGCTAATGCACCACTAAATGCGTTTCCTTCTTCTACAGGTTCATCAGATTCATCTACTAATTTAAGAGTTACATCACCACAATCACACTTACGATCTTTTTTTAACATCTCCATTTGTTTTTTAGAAATATTAATTGTCTCTTTTTCTTCTTTTATTTCTTCAGACTCTGACAATTCTTCAGTAGCAAATGGATCTTCATCTTCATCACCTTCTTCTGCAAATGGATCTTCATCTTCACCACCTTCTTCTACTTCCATATCCATAGACATATCTTCATCACCTTCTAATTCACCATCTTCTTCATCTTCACCCTCAATCTTTGCAATGATATCCTCAACATCCTCATCAGGAATTTCTTCCCAGTCAATTGCTGCAACTATGGAATTAATAACGTATTTGTCTAATTCCGCATCTGGCTCATCTTTATCTCTTAATAATTGTCCGATCTTACCTGTTAGTTTTTGAATCTTTTTGGTGTATCCATCACCTTCCTCTTCATCACCTTCTTCTTCTACTTCCATATCCATAGACATATCCTCACCACCTTCTTCTGCAAATGGATCTTCATCTTCACCACCTTCTTCTACGTCTACCTCCTCTACTTCGTCCTCTACAGGTGCCTCAGAAGCCGGAACATCTACCTTAATAACTGATTTTTGATCCTCAATTAATTCAGGTTCTTCTTCTTTCATAACAACACCACTAGCGTTTGCGACTTTTACTTCAGTAGCATCTGACTCAAATAAATTGATGTTACCTTTAACACCATAAGACTCATTTAACATATCAAATTTTAAATTTAATTGTTTTAATGCTTCAGCGTAAGAATTATATCTTTCTAAATTTTTATTTTGTAAACCACCAATATATTGAAAATCTTCTGACATTAATGTACCTGAAGTTTTTTCAGTGGTTTTAATAAAATAATTTTGGTTTTCTCTTATAATTGCATAAGTTACACCATTAGCACCTTTTTTTACATTCTCAATTTCTGACAATGAAGTACTTTCATTTAAGGTACTCATTTTACCCATTAGATCTTTAATTCTATCTAATTTATCTTGTCCTTTAATTTTTTTTGGATTTACAAAATTTCTCATTTTATTTTTTTTTAATTTTTTTAGCTTTGTATTGGATTACCCGTTTTTATATCCACATATTGGTATGTATCAACTATTCCTGTGTTATTATTTAGTGTTTCAGTAGTAGATGTTACTAATCCTGTTTTCACTTTTGTTTGGGGAGCAATTGGGTTACCTAATAACAATAAGTCTGTTTTACCAGGTGTTATTGTAGTACCTTTCTTTTGTACGACAACATTTACTACCCTTCCCGCAACTAATATCATATTAGTTCCGTTTATTTTGTATGTCCCTGCAGAATTAGCAAATACTGCACTGTATGCATAATTTTCGAAGTCTACATCATCTCCTCCATGAATTACTGATACCTCACCTGTTAAATATGTTCCCATAATTGTGTTTTATTAAATAAATATTACAAATTCAATAAAAAAACTTAAAATTAGATATATTTAGTTTCTTATAAATTTTATTGACTCATCAAGTGTTAATGATTTATCATATGCTAATGTTTCTAATTCACTTAACTTATCTAAGAACTCCATTCTACGTAATACTTTAAATGTAATATTTTCGTATGCGTATTCACCATCTCTATCTAATCCAGATTGTCTCATTTTTTTAATTTTTTCTTTTAGATTTTTTATTGACCGAATTACTTTGTCGTAATCACCTCCTTTATATAATTCGAAAAAATATTTAATTGTATCTATAAGACCATTGGCTTTTTGTTTTACTTTCTTTGAGTCTATTTTAAAATTTTGTTTTTCTGGTTTTACATTCCATTTATCCCACATAACTGAATAGACACCACTAGCAATATGTGGTTCTTCAGTATCTTGTAGATATAATTCTACATCGTATCCCTTAACAGTGATATTGTGTTTTTCATTCCAAAGGTTCTTTTTAGAATTAAAATAAGATCTAACTAAGTCCACATTTTCATCAACCTCATCAAAATCTACTAATATATGTAAGTCTACATCCGAAAATTTAGACCAATTATAATTAGCTAAACTACCTGTAAGGATTATATCGTCTATTTCTACCCATCCTATATCTAAAGTCTCAAAAAAATCATCCGCAATCATTAATAATCTAGTTCTTACATCTTTATACATCTGTTGTTCCCTATCAAAAATTTTAGGGTTTAAGGTGTCTTTTATTTGAAATGAGGATAAGTCAATAGATTCCTTTTCTATGATATCATTAACTTCTTGTTCTTCTAAATTATTAATTTTCATAAGTACTTTTATTATAAATACTCAATTTTTTTATAAATCACCTAACATTTTTTAATTATTTTTCAATAATTCTATTTGTTCTAAAATAGGTGTTGTGTCTACAATCTCTTCTATTTTATCAGATTTATAGTTTTTTATTTTAGAATTTAATACTTTACCTTGACTTACCGCACTTTCAAATTCATTATAATCAGTTCTTTTGACATCATGATAAAGATATTGTCTACCACCTTTAAATATAATTGCTAATTTTTGACTTATAGTATTGTATCTAGAAGCTAAAATATTACTAGACTCATACAAATTTTCTATAGATTCTTTATCTATGTGTTTATTTAATAACATAATATTAATTTTTAAAAAGTTTATAACTATCTACTTCACTGAGAGAATATATCTTACCCACTACTGAATGTTCTTCATCTATTGTGTTATTACCCATATCTTCAGTAATGATTAAATAATCTCCAGTTATTACCAACCCACAATCTTCATAAGATACTTTAAGTGTGTTGTTTATTATTGTGTCGGTTTGGTTTTCTACTTTTAAAAGTAAGGTAATTTTTTTAAATTTAGGTGCAGTGTGTATCATAAAAACAAATATAAAACATTTTATTTAAAAAATCAAATAAAAAAACCCTCATAAGAGGGTTTTAATTCATATTCAGTAGTTAATCAATTAAGAGATATCAATCTTTCTATTAGTTGATTTAGTTTTGGTTGGTGAAACTTTAGGTAAAAATAGTGTTGTGATACCATTTTTTACTTTTGCATGTATTTCATCATATACTACATTTTCAGGTAATGAAAACGCCCTATAAAATTTAGAAGAGTGATATTCTTTAGAAATATATTCTCCAGTATCTTTTTTATTTTCTGTTTTTCTTTCACCTTTAACAATTAAATTAGTGCCCTCTAAATCTATAGTTAAATCAGTTTTAGTAAAACCAGGTGTTGATAATTCATATCTAAATGACCACTCATCTTCATATACATTTGTTGTTGGTACATTTTGAGAATACTCTCTATTTGGTAAGTCTACTTTCCTACCAATTGTTGGTAGGGATAATTGACTATTAAATCTACCTAAAAAATCATCGTTCATAAATTCTCTTAAGAATTCTTGAAAACTTTTATCATTGTACATCATAATTTTTATTTTTTTGTTTTTATTATTTGTAAACTACATAATCAAACCTAATGCCATTAGTATACTTATGTCATTTTGTCATTATGGGTTATTTAAGTGTTTACCTTTGACTTTATAATAGTTTACATCTATCCCATAATCTTCTAATTTATTTTTTGGAATATAACATTCACCTGTAGAAAGTAAATGTTCTAATCTACTTTTACCAAACTTCACATTAAATTCTACCAGATCAATACCTATAAATTTTCTACTATGTTTTATGGATGCAACACCCGTAGTGGATGACCCTGCGAATGGGTCTAATACTGTATCACCTTCGTCTGAACCTATCTTCACAAACCATTCTGCTAAATCAACACTGAAAGGTGCTGGATGTAAAATACCTGGGTTAGTTTCTGATGCAGCAATTACTACATTATGTGGTAAAGAGCCTTTTTTATTTAGTTCTCTCATTTCTGAATTATAAATACCATCTCTAGAATTAATAGTAGTAACTGGCTTTTTAAATCTTTTTTTAGTTACCTCACTGTGTTCTACCCTACAGTTGTCCGCCCTAAATTTAGGTTTTGTAGAGTTTGAAAAGTGATATACGTATTCGTACCTATCAATCGCCCTATATTTACAGTTGGTTGGCATAGAATTTTTTTTGAACCATATATATGGTTTAGCGACTAAGTACCACCCTTGTTTTCTCATTTTATATTTTAATTCGTCTAAAACAGGATGAATTACTCCCTTATCTATTTTTTCGTTTATATTAAGAAAGAAACTACCATTAGGTTTAAGGACTTGTAGGAATTTTTCAGTAAATTCTAAAAACCAATCGGCATAGTCATCTACATGAATTGATCCTATCTCACCATCTTCATTACCACTATAATTTTTTCTAAATGCAAAATAAGGGGGGGAGGTAAATATCATATCAACCGACTCACCATTATCTATCATATTAGTAAGAATTTTTTTTGTGTCGCCTAAATGTAATTTATATTGACTTTCCATTATTATTTTTTTATATTTGTTTTAATTAGTAACACAAAACTAAGGATATTTATTTAAAAAGACAAATCTACTATGAAAAAAGTACAACCTAAAGTAAAAAAAATCATAAATAAGTCTATAGAAGAAGCTCGTTTATATAATGAAGTGGAAATTAAAATTGAACATATAATGATTGCCTTAATAAATGATTACGATAATGACGCAATAAAATATCTAATCGAATTGGGTGTTGAGGTAGATGATTTACATGCGAAATTAGAACAAAAAATATTTAATGAGGAGACTGGAGAAGAAGACGTTAAAATATCTTTGCTACCTATGTCCGAATATACAAAAAAATTAATTAAAGAAGCGGAGTTTGAGTGTGACAAACTAAAAGAGTCTTATTTGTCAACGACACACATAATGTTGTCAATACTTAAAGAGAAAAATAACATATCTAATATATTAAAAAAAATGGGAGTAGATTATAAAAAATACGATAAAGAGGTTAAAAAACATATAATTAAAGATAGTTTTGAACCGGCAGATGGTGATGAAGGAGAAGATTTATTTAGTAGAAGAAATAAAAGTAAGAAAAATAAAAATAGTAATACACCAATACTAGATAATTTTTCAGTAGATATTACTAAGAAAGCTTCGGAAGGTAAAATCGACCCAGTAATCGGTAGAGAAGATGTAATACAAAGAGTTGCACAAATATTATCTAGAAAAAAGAAAAATAATCCAGTTTTAATTGGTGACCCAGGTGTTGGTAAAACAACCGTAATTGAAGGTTTAGCACTTAAAATTAATGAGGGTGACGCTCCTCGTACATTATTAGATAAAAGAATTATTTCTTTAGATTTAACGTCCTTAGTTGCCGGTACAAAGTATAGAGGTCAATTTGAGGAAAGAATGAAAGGTGTGGTAGACGAATTAATGGATAGTGAAGGCATTATTTTATTCATTGACGAATTACATACATTAGTGGGTGCAGGAAATGCTTCGGGTTCTATGGACGCTGCGAATGTATTCAAACCAGCGTTATCGAGAGGGGACATACAGATTATTGGTGCCACCACCTTAGATGAGTTTAGAGAACATATAGAAAAAGATGGTGCATTAACAAGAAGATTTCAACAAGTAGTAATTGAACCACCTTCGATTCAAGAGACTATTGAAATTCTAAATAAAATTAAAGGTTCTTACGAATTTTACCATAAAGTTAGTTATCCTGAAGATACTGTTGAGCAATGTGTTAAATTAGCGGATAGATATGTTACTGATAGAGAATTTCCTGATAAAGCTATTGATATTTTGGACGAAGTAGGTGCTAGGTCACAGGTTAATGCTAAGCCACCTCAAGTTATTAATGATTTAGAAGAAGAGATAGTTAAGATAAAAGATGAGAAAAATAATGTGGTTAGGAGTCAAAAATATGAAGAAGCTGCTAAGTTACGAGACAAAGAAAGACAAATTACAGATAAATTAGAACATGAAAAAGAGTTGTGGAAATCTCGTTTAGATAAAAAAAGAATTGTAATTGTTCCAGAAGACGTAAGTGAAGTAGTTGCAACTATGACTGGTATACCACTTAAAAGACTATCTAACGATGAGGGTAAGAGGTTATTAGGTATGGAAAAAGTAATGAAAGGAACTGTTATAGGACAAGATGATGCAGTAGTTAAAATCGCAAAATCACTTAGAAGAAATAGGGTAGGAATTAGAAATCCTAAAAAACCTATTGGGTCGTTTATGTTTTTAGGTCCAACAGGAACTGGTAAGACACATTTAGCAAAAAGATTGGCTAAGTATATGTTTGGTGATGAGGACTCTCTTATAAGAATAGATATGTCTGAATATCAAGAGAAACACGCAGTATCTAGACTAATCGGTGCACCTCCGGGATATGTGGGACATGAAGAAGGTGGACAATTAACAGAAAAAATTAGAAGAAAACCATACTCAATAATACTTTTTGATGAGATTGAAAAGGCGGATAAGGACGTATATAATATTTTATTGCAATTATTAGATGATGGACAGTTAACTGATAGTTTGGGAAGAAAGGTTAATTTTAAAAATTGTATGGTTATTATGACATCTAATATTGGTGTTAAAAAACTACAAGAGTTTGGGGACGGTGTTGGTTTTAGTACCAAAAGTTTATCTGCGAATAAACAAGCTAAGAAGAGTGAGTTTTTAAATAAAGAGTTAAAGAAACATTTTCCACCAGAATTTTTAAATAGGTTAGATGATGTAGTTATTTTTAATTCTTTAGAAATTCCTGAGATTAAAAAGATTGTTGAGTTAGAGGTAAGTAAACTAAAAGAACGAATAGTTGAATTGGGTTATAACTTAAAAGTTTTAAAATCTGCAAAGGATTTCTTAGCAGAGGCAGGATATGATGAAGAGTATGGTGCTAGACCACTAAATAGAGCAATACAAAAGTTCATAGAAGATCCAGTATCTGAAGAAATCTTAAAAGATAATATTAAAGAGGGACAAACTATTATGGTATCATATAGTAAAGTCAAAGAAAAGGTAGATGTTAAAGTAATTTAACTCTTTTTCTCTACTAATTCCTTATATTTCTTTACACAGGCAGGTATTGTATACACCTCTTTTTGATCTCCGGGTCCGTAAGGAGGTGTAAATTCTGCATTCTGTAATTCACCGTCAATCATATAACTTATTCCTGCTACATCTTTGTGACAACCACCAGTACTACCATGTGCTGGCCATTTACCAGTTCCTGAAATACATTTTAATTCAATGACTAAATTACCTTTATACTCTTTTAACTTTTCCTCGTTAACAAACTCATTTATATCTATATCTGATAGTTTAACTATATTTGTCCTAATTCCACCGTATTTACCATCAGTTTGCGTTGCATCGTCTGCCAATCTATTAGTGTTATTCAAACTAACATAATCTACTAATTTATTTTTATTAGTTCTTCTTTTTAACTTTATACCATTTGCAAATACTTCCCAAACTGCCTTAGTACAGTGGTGATCCATTCTTTGTTGTTTTTTACCGTATTCGATAGTGAAGATACTATTTCTTTTAAAACACTTCTCTATTTCTTCTTTTATTGGTTCCGGTTCCTCACATTCTTTACAATCACCATTTTCGTCTCTTTCAGGTATTGTTCCATCAGGACATTTTTCACATGGTTCTTTTTCCTTACCACCACCAGGACATTCTGGACATTCACCATTTTCAAGCCTTTTCATTACTGTTTTTTCCCCTGTTTCCTCATTTGTGCATATACATTTTTCTGGTTCTGGTGTGTCGTCTTCAGATGAAACTCCCGCAGTTATCGAAACATATTGATTTTTTTTATTTTCTTTTATCCAATTTTTATATGCTGCAACAATAATTGGGTTTAATTCTGCCCCACTTTTTCCTTCACCTTTTGCCTTATCAATCGCTGCTTTTCTCACATCACCCCAATAATCACCGATGTTTGCATTATATACTGGACTTATTTTAATATTTGGCCAATCAGCCTTAGGAAAATGTTTTCTAATTGCAGCAACACCAGCATCACCTCTTGCTTTAGTTAAATTTTCATTTCTTTTTTGATCGTCAGCTTTCTTCAATACACTATCATGTTTTAAGTAAGTCCTCCAATAATTAGAACTACCTGCATTAATATTAATTTGTATTTTTCTATTTTTTAATTTAGGATTTTCTTTTAACCATTTCTTTAATTTATCGGCTTCTTCTTTAATCTTAGGTAAACCACCTGCAGCTTTAATATCTGATTTACCCCCTTGAAACTTAATATTAAGATCACCTGACTTATAACTTGGTCCGGGTTTTATACCTTCTTTATCGTCTTCCATTATGGGGTTTTTATGGTTTCCATTAGTATAAACCATCAACCCCTTCATCCTATTTAGCTCCTCTTTCAGTGTTAATTTTTTTCTCATCCTATTAAAATTTATACTGGTTTACAAGCTTCTATTGCACCTAAAGTTGTTTCCCTAACCCCCATAGCATGATTTTTAGTACACCTTGGTGATGTCCCTACTTGATCATGTATAGGTTTACCAGAACGTTGGGCTTTAAGGTGTGCCACCCCTTCATGACAACCTTTAATAGATCCACACTTCCAATTATTGGATAACATCTTCTCACCAACACCACCACAAATAGCTTTAATAACTAGTTTACCTTCGTAATTATTTTTCACACCATTTTGTATCATTGTTTGAATATTTTCTCTATTTACTCCTTCAGAAAATCTAAATTTTGCATATCTAAATCCACCACTACCCGCATTGTTTAAGTTTGCATACATTTGTCCACCATCTTCTTGTAGTGTAACACCATTTGCTTGTATTTCAAAGATAGCGCTATTACATTGATGAGCTCTACCATTAAGGTGATTTAGAACTTCTTGATCATATGCGACTTCTACTACTAAGTCAGTAAAACATTCTTTTTTTAAACCACCTCCTTTTGGAGAAAGCCCACATACTTTTAATTTAACTAATACTATTTGTCCTGGATTTGGGTAAGTGTCTGTATCTCTATCATCATCATTTACACCACCGGTGTCTATTACCTCTCCTCTAATTGCTTTAATTTCGGCATCTTTACCCATAGGTATTTTATAGTCAGTAACTAACTTTTCTCTAAACCAGTCGGAAACATTTTTACCTCTACTTGTTGCTAATTTTATTTGTGCTGCCTGATTTCCTGTATATTTTTTACCGTCACTTTTGGGTGCGTAATAGTCGTTACCTAAAGTCGGTTTAACTGCTTTACCACCACCAACATTACTAGCACCCCCAACTATTTCGAAATAACTAATATATGCAGTTCCTTTTTCTGCCGCCTCTTTTATTCTCGGTTCTTTTTCTAAAACTTCGTTAAAAGTATTAATAAACTTAACTAGATTCTCCTCATTCTCTGTGGCGTTAACATCAAAAGTACCATTAACTTTTACCATTTCACATGTGGTTTCTTCAGTTTGTTCAGTTAATGATGACATATCACCTGATTCATGTACCATTAATTTTTTAATTCTATCTAATTCTTCTTTGATTAATACTGACATA
>TARA_R100000697_G_scaffold38101_2_pt1 | contig 10472 bp, 14 predicted proteins | sample TARA_R100000697 | Tara Oceans TARA_R100000697 (sample SAMEA2622788) | marine metagenome | biome: marine biome (ENVO:00000447); feature: surface water layer (ENVO:00002042); material: "saline water (ENVO:00002010), including plankton (ENVO:xxxxxxxx)" | depth 5 m
ACCTACTTCTTTTAATATTTGTTCTTTCATATTCGCTTTTTGTATTTTATTGAGGTTTTTAGTTTTTGCTCTATATTTTAATTTTCTATCATTTAATTCTTTTTTAAGTTTTTCTCTTTTTATTGTTTCTTCTAGTTTTTGTTCTTTTGCGACAAATCCACCTAAACGCCTTTGTTCTTGAAGAACGCTTTCTAATGTATCTTGAATAGGTGCTAGTTGTTGTCTTTCATCAAACCTTCTATTCGCCATATCTAACCTATGATATTCTTTTGTTTGATTTGGTGTAAGTTCGCTATAACCTTTATTAATTTTATTTAGAAATTCTTCTGGTGAAATTGGAGGTGTTATTTGTGCTGGTGGTTTAGTTTTTTTTCCACCACTATCACAAACACGATATAAATTTCCTTGATTATTGTATCTCATAAAACATCTAACATTATTGGGATTATCATTAGGAGGTCTTGGTTGTGCTTTACCTATTTTTATTTTTGGTTTATTATTGGTTGTCTTTTCATATTTATTTAATTTTTGTTTATATTTCTTTGCTCTGTCCTTTGCTTCTTTCTCTGTTATATTACCTTTTTTTAATTGTTGTTTTGTAGATTTTGCTTTTTTATTCAAATTCTCTATTTTATCTTCTAGATTTTCTGCTTGTTTTTCAGTTAAATCATTTTCTTTGATTTCCTCAGTAGTAAATTCTATATTGCTAGTTTCATTAATTATATTATTAATAATGTCGTCAATACTACTCATTATATAATATAATAATATATTATTAATCAAATGTTATAAGGAACGGATTTTTATTTTTCTTGTGTTTAATCTGGATATTGTTTTCTGCTTGTGCTTTTTTAATTATCTTTTTCTTTTCATTTTTAAGACCTTTTTTAGTAATTGGTTCTCCCCAGTGATAACGAGCAATAATTGGTAATAAATCTGTTGGTAATTTTGGATAATTATTAGCATACCATTCCATACCTTCTTCTTCTGTTTTGATTTGTAAAAATGAAAGTGGTAATCCATCTTTATGTTTTACTTTTGAAGATTTATTTAATTCATCTGCTGGAACTTCATAATCATATTTAGATATATCTGTTATTTCTTTCATTTCATCTCTTATATCACATTTACCAAACATAAAACTTAAATTTTCATCTGTTGGATTATGTAATAAAGTATTACCATTTTCTAAATCTATTTTATGTAATAATTGAGTATCACCTTTAAACACTCTTGGGTCTTTATCCAAACTTAATCTAACTTGACTTGCTGTATTACATACAAACGGATTTTTGTATAATGTAGGGTCGCTTTTTAATTTATCAGTATCTAATTTATTCATTTATATTATTAATATAGATTTTATTTTTAATTTAATTTTTCCAATAAATCTAAATGTTCTTTCATTAAATTATCAATTTCTTTAAGTTCTTTATCTCTTTCTTTATTATATTCTTTGTGATGTTCTTTAAGTTTATTAAGACTTAATTCTAATCTTTTTCTTTCACAAAATTTTCCAAGATGAAAACTACCAAATAAAAATCCAATTGTTCCAACAGAAGAAATAAGAATATCACCCCACATATATATTATATATAGAAATTATTTTTATCTATATCTAATTATAAAAAAATAAATATCTATAAAGAAAAATTATTTACCTATCTTTTTTTTAGTCATATTATGTGCTTCAAGAAATGTTTTACCTTCTTTCATTAATTTAGTCATCATATCTAAATGTGCTTTTGTATGATGTTTTGAATGTCTTTTCATTGCGTCTTTTTGTCTTTGTGTAAGTTTTCCATTACCTCCTTGATGATGTTTTGAACCTCCATAATGTGTAGGCATCTTATATATTTTTATAATATATTTTTATTTTTTAGATTTATCTTTTTTCTTATTAGTTTTCTTAACTGATTTTACTTTTTTACCACCTTTCATTTTTGACTTAACAATAGCATCTAATAAATGAGGAGGTAAATTATCATACTGCTTTTGAGTAATAAGTCCTTTTTTTAAACCTTTCATTCCTAATTCACTCGGCATTATATATTTTATAGTATATATTATTTTATTTTTTAAATTTTATTAGATTTTATTTTTTACATTTATTTTTAGATTTTTCTATCCACTCAGGATTATTATATAATTCCCTTAACTTGATATATTCTATTTCATCACTTTCATCTTGTTTATAATGATTATCTTCATAAGTTAATATTGCTTGAAAAAGTTTAGGGTGATATGCTACTTTTTTAATTTGGATATGTCTAATATTTCTTATCATTATATTATTTTTTAGATTTTATTTTTTACATTTTTTAGTTAATTCTTTTAAACATTTTGATTTTAATTTAAATCTATTTTCAAAATCTTCTATTGATGCTTTTAGTGTAGGTTTATTCCAGAGTATCCAACGAGATAATGCTCCTGCTGTTAATGGATTATTCCAATCTTCTCTTGCTTGATGTCTCTTTAAATATCTTTCTTTTCTTTGAGGGTCTCTATGTTTTGTAAAATCACTCATACCACTTGCTCCAAAATGTATTATTTTTTTTACATTACATTTAGGACAATCAAAAATAGCCATTAATTTTTTACCCTTTTTATTTGATGTCTTAACTGAAAATTTCATTTACTATATTTATCCCATATATTTTTATCTATTCTCCTAGATGGTCCATTTAATATTACTGATGCTAATCTAGCCCTACCCCAACTCATAGGAGTTTGATTAGGTCTTGAACCTGAGGAATAATAAGCACCCATTCCTTTCTCTATTATTTTTCGTTGTCCTGTGCGAGTTATAATATTTTCGTGTATCCATTTTTCATCACTAATTTTTCTATTGTATTTTTTCTCAAATTTAGCAACCCATCCAGACCTTTTTGTTTTTATGTCTGTCTTTGGTCTTTTCTTTTCTTCAAATATAGATTTAATTTGTTTTTCTCTATCTTTACCTTTTAATTTATCTGGAACATAACTTTTTGGAACCATCTTGCTTTTACCTTTATATGTGATTTTTATCTTTTCAGTATGTTTAGGCATTTATCTATATATTAACTTATAAATTAATTATTCGTCCCAATAGAAGAAATTATAATCTACAATTATTTCGTCTTTTTGAACTAAGTATTCATTTAAATCAAAAATTTCTTTAACTTCTTCTTCGTCTATATGATAAATTAATTTACTTGGTAATATATGTCTTCCTAATCTATCTTCTTTATATAATGTATAATTCTTATTTTTATCAAAGACTAAAACATAATTCCACCAATCAGCACAACCTCCACAGACATTAATAATAGCAGTTTTTTCGGTTTTACATTTACCAATTCCAACCCAATCATTCATTATACTATCTTATAGATAATAAAAATATCTATTTAATTTCACCCTAAAATTAAATTTGTAATTTTCAATTATTTTTTCTTTTTCTTCTTTTTTCTTTGACTTCTTAATCCTCTTAATCTTCTTAATTCAATTCTAAGTTTTAATAAATCTTCTCCTGATTGTTCTAAATCTTTTTCATCTTGCTCTGATAATGGTTCTTGCCCTTTTTCAAATCTATCTAAATTTGTATTATAAATCCATTCTTGAATGTATGTTGATGCTTCTGTTATTTGTTCTGGACTATCACCAGAAGGATTTAATTTACCCATTTTAAAAGGTTTTCCTGATTTTATTTTTATAGCATCTATTCTTTTTGTTAAATCTTTTTGTTGTCCTTCTAATTCATTTATTTTATCTTCTATATTTGGTGTTGATATATCTCTACGAGGTCTTCCTCTTCCTCTTCCTTCTCTTACTGATATTGGTCTTCTTTCTTCTAATTGTGGTGGAACTTCTGGCGATATAAAATTTCTAATTGTATCTGCTATTCGTTGTGTTAATGGTTGAGTTAATCTTACATTCTCAGGAGTTGGTTTTAAAGCGAGTGGTTTTTGTGGTAATTGTCTTGTTAATAATTCGCCAGTAGGTCTTCTTAAACCTTCTGGTAGAGTTGATGGAATATTTTCTGGTCTTGTTTCATCTTCTCTTTCTCTAAATCTTACTTCATCTTCTAACCTAGTTGCTTGACCTAATCTTTGTAGTTCTCCACCTACATCATCATCTTTACCTATAATATCTTCTTCTTGTGTTGGTTCTATTGTTTCTATTAATCTAATATTTTGACCTTCTCTATTTCTAAACGCACCTAGACCACCACCACCACTACCACCACTATCATCATCAGTTGTAGTTTTAAAACTAGAACTACTATCACTATACCTACTTTCCGCAGAACTTATACTTTGTCTCGCTGATGGTGCTCTACTAATTATTGTAGTTTCAAAATCAGTTAAATCACTTTCTTCTGTTAATGCTGGACTTTGTAATCTACTTCTTGGTGGTTGAATTATAATTGCTCTTGAACTAACTGAACTACTATCACTTTCTAATTCACCTATTACATTAGAAGGTCTTGTATCTATTTCATCTTCTAAATCTGTTTGTCTTAAAACTATATTTGATTGAGGTTCTGGTTGTGGTTGTGGAGTTCTTTGTGTTTGTGTTTCTGTTTGTGTTGTTGTTGTTTTGAGACTAGGTGGAGGTTTAGGTGGTATATCTACTGAAATTTCATCACTATCACTAAATCTTGGTTTTCTTTGATTTGGGGGTTGCCTACCACCACTATCACCTCTTATTTGTATATCATCATCTTCCGGAGGTCTTTCATACCATAATTGACCCCTACCTAATTGCCTTCGTCCTGCTACTTGTTGTCCTACTTTTGAACCAGCGACTAAACCAGTATATCCACCTTCTACAAATTCGCCAGTTCCTTCCTCACGACTTATACCTCTAACTCCTGGAACTCCTACATTATACCTTCCTCGTCCTGCTTTTCTTATTGAGAGAGGGTCTGAGGATTGTGTTGTATATCCTAAAACTTCACTTGATATTCTTCTTTGTTCTCTTAATTGTGATAAATCTGCTATTCCTGTTTTTTGGAATTGTTCTGCTCTTTTTTCTGCGAATGTTTTTGGTTTTTTCCTTCGTCTCTCTTTTGCTTGTATATTTACTTGTAATAAACTCTTTGCTTCTTTATCTGTTAAAACAATTGGTTTCTGTTTTTTCTGTGTTGTATTAACTACTTTCTTTTTGTCCTTTTTTGCTTTTCTTGCTTTTCTCCTTTTTAGATGTTTTTTAATAATATCTTGTGCTTCTTTTTTTGTTAGTTTTTTCTTCTTCTTCTTTTTTCCCTTAGATGATTTAGATATTTTATTTCTTCTATCAATTTCTTTTTGTGCTTCTGCTATTGCTTCTTTTTTAGATAATACTTCATCTATCTTCGCCATTATATATAATTAAATATAAAAAAATTATTTATATATTAAATCAGTAAAAAAATTATATAATATATTCTATATATGCCTTATAAGATTGTTATTGTCGGTAAGTTTTTTAGGATAAAAAATTTAAAAACCAATAGAGTTGGTAAATTAAAATTTAAAGAAAGAAAAGACGCTCAATCACAAATTAATAATAGATTAAAATATGAAAAGTTTATTAAAGAAAGAAGTAAATAATATAACCGCTGGTATTACCTCTGGTTAAGAGAATTTAATGTATTTGTTATATTTTTTCTGGAATGCTTTACTATATATATCCCACCTTGTTATATTAAAATATTTATTTATAACATATATATTTTGTATTATATCAATAAATTTCTGTTTTTGTATGTTCCTTAATTGGTTTGCTCGTAGCCTTCCTAAACCTTCAAGGCTATTCGTCATAAAGTTTATATATTCTGGAAAATGTAAATAATAATGGGGATTTAATTGCCCTAATTGTGAATAATCTTTTGATGTTTTTAATTCTGTTCTCATTCTATCTGGAAATTTTAAGAAACTTGCTTGTATTAAATAATACATCATTTCTTCATCTCGGTATTTATATTTATTAGATATTTCCTTAATTAATCTTTTATATCTTTCTAATTGATTTATCCTTACAAAATCAACTTCATTAGCGTATATATGCCGAACCGCTTGTTTTTTAGAACAAATATAATTAAAATCATAACGCTTTGTAAATTGTTCTTTCCATTTTCTTCTTATTCTAAGCCTTAATCTCCTTTTTAATATTATTTGGTTTTCATCAGCATTTGGATATTGTATTAAAACTCTTCTTCTTAACCTATTTTCTTTATATCTTTTTCCAAAACTTTTTATATTTTCTATTCTTCTTTGTTTAGCATCATATTCTTCTTGAATGAAACCACTACATTCATATTCATCTTTCCAAGCTGGAAAATTTTCTTCAATTGAATTGCTCTCTTGAAAATAATTAGATTTTTCTTGTGGGTAATATTTCCAATCTAAATCATAACCATTTTCTTTTATAATTACTTCTCTTAATTCAATACCAGTTATGCCTGATTGATATTTTCTTAACCTACAAGGCATTTGATGTATTCCTAACGCTAAGTTGAACGCCATACCAACGCTAAAAATTCTATCTATTGAATTTATTTGTTTCATTACTGCTTCGTGATGAATTTTATGTATTACATCTTCTCCTAAATTATAAGGAAGTTTCCATAGGGGAGAACTCATCAGTCCTAGATTGCTAACTGATAAGTTCATCAGTCCTAGATTGCTAATTGCCTTTTGCCGTTTTTTGCCGTTTTTGCCTACCATATTATTTATACTATTACTTATATTTTAATTTTGTGTATTATATAAAAGTAATTTAACATATAGGACAGGCAAATTTGCAAATTTTTTTCTCTATTTATAATATATAAGTATGTCCTATCAATTACAATCTAATTCTATGTCTTCAAAAATATTATATATAGATAGTAGGGACGCGGATTCTTATCTAGCAACAAAAATAGAAAATGATACTAGTTTTGATTTAACAAGTTATTTCCAATATATTTTAAAAGAAAATATAGAAGTTCCATTACATCAAAGAGCATTAATAAGTTTAAATAGTGCGACAATTCCTTATTCATTTTATAATATCCGTTTAGGTATTAATGATGTATTATCAGCAAAAGCAACAAATACAAATTCAGGATTAAGTTTAGAATTAGAACATACAATTCCAGCTGGAAACTATACCGCATTAACACTCGCAGATAATATTAAATCATTTATGAATAATACATTACAAAAATCAGGACATAATATAACTTATGTCTTTGAAATGTTATTTGATAGTGATAGACAAAAATATATATATAGTGCTACAACAACAGAGGCACATCCTATACAGATAGAATTTTTATTTCAAGATGAAGATTTATTATCACCACATATAGAAATGGGTTTTCCAGCCGTAGATGTATCATTTACTACTAGTAGTGATGATTTATTATCTACAAATGTTATAGATATTAATGGAAGTATTCACGGCGTTTATATAAGAACTAATTTAGTATCTACTGGAACATTAGATAGTCAAAGTAAAACATTCTCAAATATATTAGCAAGAATTCCTATTAATGTCCAGAGTGGTGGAATTATATTTGCTGTTCCATCTAATCAAACTCATAAAACCTTAGTTGATATAAGAAGTATCAATACATTAACTATAAGATTAACAGATGAAAGAAATCGCATTTTAGATTTAAATGGATTACATTTTCAATTATCAGTCCTAGTAGATTTCATTAACGCTGAAAAACCTATTGTAAGAGATGAAGGAGGTTTAAGTGAAGCAGGAGGAGGGTCGTATGCGGTTCAAAGTGATTTATCTGGAACTGAAAAAATTAATTTAGCACAAGAAAATCAAGTATTAAGAGAACAAGTAGAAAATTTAGAAAAAAATAGACGAAAAGTTGGAAGACCTCGTAATGTTGGAAGACCTAAAAAAAATAAACAAAACTAAAATAAATAAATCCCTATAAATCTAATTAAAAATTATAAATAATAATATATATGGGTTTCTTTTCAAGATTGGGAAATAAAATTAATAGTCTTTACGATAGAGGTCATAGGTTAGGTATGAAGGCATTAGGCACAGCATCAAGAATAGGTCATAAAGTTAGTGAGATAGGACACGCTGGAATAAATGCCTTAAAAGATAGTCCTTTTGGTGTTGTCGCCGCCACACCGATTGCTCTCGCAGAAAAAGTTCTAGGCGTTGTTGATAAAGGGACAGCATTAGCAGATAAAGGAATGAAAATCGGTAAAGCAGTTGATGATGTCGTTAAAAATACAAAAAGTGCGTTAGAACGAAAACCTCCACCTCCTTCTGTTGATGCTGGATTACAAACGCACCCTAAGGGAACTTCTGGTGGTTCATTAAGAGAAGAGCCAAAAGTATCTAACAGAACTCATCGTGATAGCAGAGACCATTCTGGACGAGGATAAGTTATAACCTTTTGTAAATATCTTTTTTTTAATAATCTTCTTAAATAAAATTAATTTAAATAAAGTTAATTTTATCATTAAAAATTTTATATTATATATATTATATAAATATGAGTAATTTTACATTAAAGGAAACTCAAACTTATTATGATAGAGTAAGAAATACTTATCATTATACGATTAACTCACAAAATTGTGTGAATACAAATCAAGCAGGAGAGTTTGAATTCATTATTCCACCTTTCCCTTTTCCAGAACATCAAGACAGTCAAATAGGACTTTTTAAACTTAAAGAATGTTATGTCTGTCGTCAAGGCGATGGTTCAACTCCCGCACAAAGAGCATCTGGTTCTGCTAATTTTGACCCTTCAGGATTTTATGTAAGATTTGAAGGAGTAGGTTTTAGGTCTCAAAACTTTACTAATTTCGGAACAGTCGGCAGTTCGGCACAACCTTCGGCGCGACAATTTTTCACAATCATAAATAAAGATGGTGGTGCTGATAATGGAACTTCTAATATACAGCAGAGGGTTTCTGGTGGTGAAGCGATGGATATGGAACTCGTTGTTTCTAATCCTGCTGGAACTTCTGTAAAATGTCGTGTATTAGATATTGATGATGGAAATTTTCTCGCTGATAACGCTCAATTTTTCACTTTGATACATTTCACAATTGAATTACTTCCAACAAAAATATCAAATGGAAATGTCTAAATTTAAAAAACTAAAACTAAAATTATTGATTTCAAAAAAAAATATATAAGATAAAGTATATTAAATGGAAAGAGTCACCCCCCGCCAATTGAATTACGATAATATTCTCCCCTTAGCGATTGAAAGTCGCTCAAACCGCAGAGAGTTTCTGCCTGTGAACGGACAATCGTTCTCTAATACTACTGGTGCGACAATCTGTCGTATTGATGTTAATGCGGATAGTATGCTTGACGCAACTCACTCATATTTAGAGTGTGCTTTACAAAATGATTTAACTACTGCTGATAATCGTTTATCACCAAATCCTTTTACTCCTGCTTGGATACAGAGGCTGAGAATTGAGAGCGGTGGCGTAGTTATTGAGGATATAAATGAATATTCAAGATTATACGCTTTATTGGTATTACAGCAGTGTCCTCAGTCGTATGTTTTCAATAATCTTTCTAATCAAGGATTATATTTCCACATTACATCTGGAAATCTTAATGTTCAGAGTGATGCTAATATACCATATCTCCCTACAAATGGAGCAATCTGTGGTGCTACTGCTGGAACATCTGCTGGTAATGCTGATGCTGAATGCTCCGTCCAAGCGGTTAGTGAGTTAATGTATTCTATGTCCGCACAAGGTTTATTACAAGGTCCTAGAACTGATATGGCGAACGCTGTCCCAGATGCTGGTGCTGGTAATCAACCTACCACTAACGGCTTAGAAATCCAAGACCAAGTTCGTATTCCTTCTACTCGGTCAAGAACTCAGTGCTTCCCACTCGTAAGTGGATTTTTAAATATGGATAAATACATTCCATTAGTTATGATGAACGCTGGATTTACAATTGAATTAACTTTATGTGATGCTAATCGTATTGGTATTACTCAGGTTGAGGCGGCCGGGACTAATCAAGGTGATTTGGTTAGTAGTGTGTGGTCGGTCAATTCAATTAAATATATCGCTCATTTAATAGATTTAGATAGAAGTTTCTATGATAGGTTAAGACAAGTTATGGAAAGTTCTGGTGGTGTGCTTCAACTCGCAGGACAGACATATCGTCATTTTGTAGGTGAATTAGGTTCAGGAACTGGTCCTCATACTATTACTATTCCAGCAAGAGTTAAATCTGTTAAATCTATTTTTGGTTCATTTATTGATTCCACTCAAATGGGTTCTAGTTCTTGTTATGATACTTCTGTTTTCCAACACGCTAAATTAAACTCATACAGATTTGAAATAGGTTCAGTCCGATACCCTCAAACAGATGTCGCTTGTGCGACAGTCCAAAATGAAGTAGAACTCCAAAAAGCGTGGGGTCGTCTCGGTGATTACCAGCACCAACAAGCATATTCTAATAAACACACTTTCAATTCTCAGGTTATTCGTGATGGT
>TARA_R100000697_G_scaffold16450_3_pt1 | contig 10412 bp, 18 predicted proteins | sample TARA_R100000697 | Tara Oceans TARA_R100000697 (sample SAMEA2622788) | marine metagenome | biome: marine biome (ENVO:00000447); feature: surface water layer (ENVO:00002042); material: "saline water (ENVO:00002010), including plankton (ENVO:xxxxxxxx)" | depth 5 m
CCTAATGATTCCAACTTTGTCGTAAGCCTGCATGCACATCTTGATGATACGCTTCTGGTGTTTCGGTACAGCTTCTCCCGGACGAAACGCAGTGTAGTCACTACGATAGAAAGAAGGCCTTACTGATCGACTTGGCTCTGTACCAATAAATGTTCGATAGTCATACGCGAAGGACTTCTGCACGCCGTCGTATGCATTTAGGTTATCTGATGCCTGCTCGTAAGCCTGACTACGTTCTAGATCATCGCCCCATGTTAAATATAGATCATCTGACATTTATATTAATCTCCAGTCAATGGTATTGATAATTGTATTGTAAATAATTATACACACAATTAATAAATATTGCCTAGATTTTCTGTAAACCAAGAGGGGCCGTTATATAGTGGGCCGTCATCTTTCTCTTGTTGTCCTTGATCTTTGCTAGCAAAACCACCGTAATGATCGTACTTTGTGACTGATTGTTGATTCCCAAAATGACGAGCACTCATGTTTGCCATGATCAAAGAAGAATAACGGTCTTTTCTTAATCTACTCTTTTTCCCCGCTGCAACTTTAATTTCTGGAGTATCCCATCTTTCTCTTCCAGTAGAAGTTTGAGTCATAATAATCATAGATAACTCATTCTTAAGTTCTTCTATTTCCATTACACAATCTTCTAATGTGTCGTATACTCTGCCAGTTCTATTGTCGTCTTCTGCTGAAAGCCCCAGACTTACTGCGTCAAAAGCAGGAAATAATACGACCTTATCTTCAAAGTCTTTTCTCAGTCCGTGATTAGCTTCAGCTAGCCAGTCATACTTTGCAAACTGGCACATTTTAAGAATATGGAGTCCTTGTTCATTATCTGTGTCTTTTGGTTTGTCCCAGTCTATAACAGGCCATATTTTTAATTCGCCTTCTTGAACTTTATCCTTGTCGTGTAAGGCTTCCATGACAGCTATACCTCCACCCTGAGCATCTAATGCAATCTCTACACAGGGAAAGACTCTCATGAGATTTCTAATCTTTCTAGCGCAATAAGAATAAAAGTCATCTTCGTCTACAAGGTGCGCCTTCAATTGGTCTCTGTGCTGACTTCTGTTCGTAGTCCATACATGAACAACTCTTCGATGTGTACCATTCAGCTCAAGAACCACGATACTAAAATTGTCAACTTCCGATGCCGGGTCAACTCCGAATATATATTTCTTATTTGGGTCGCCTTTTAACATGGCCTCGAACTGTATTTCTTCGCCTTTGATATTTAAATTGTTTTCTTCTGAGGCTATGCAGTTTTCAATCAGAGATCTTTTGAAAAAACCTTGACTGTCTGTAGTAAAGCAAGCTCCATACTCCATCTGGAAGATACCAGAGTGTACAGTAGCTCTTGCTCTTTCAATTTGGCCATCATCCATAAACCCTTCAGGCAATGAGGTGACAGGCATACGGATCACAGAATATTCATCCCAAGCAAAGTCTTCTGGTACATTTTGACCAAATACTTCTTGAAGCTTGAATCTATCACCTTTACTATTTACAATAGAGCGATATCTTTTCCAGTAGTCTGCAAAATGATTAAAGTCATAATATGCTGTACCGGAAAGAATAATCTGGTTTGACTTTTCTATAATACCTAAGTTTTGTTTTTCATCTTGGATTACAACGCCTAACTCTTTCGCTTTCTTTTCTTGAGCTCTTTGTTTTACCTTTTCGATTGGAGATGCAGCTACAGCGGCAAAACCGGCAACAACGTTTTCAAAGATGTCTCTGGGGATGGAAGCAAACTCGTCAGCAATAATATCATTTGCACGTTGACCACGAATCTTGCTGCCATCACCTAGAGGAAGGCACGTAATTGTACTGTCGCCAATATGCATTACACATCTATCGACGTCTCTTCTTGGTCCGCTTCTGGAGCCGCACAGATCCCTCAGAATCGGCGCGTTCTTCCAGATGGTGTCCATATACTCAAAAAGGACTTTGGACTGCCTAAAGGCCGCACCGACAACGATAATCTTTCTTCTTGGCATAAACAATGCTCGGAGCAGTGGATAGACAGAAAGTATAAACGACTTCCCCATACCACGACTACCAACAAGCATTGGAAACTTCTTGTTCCACATTTCTTTTAGTAGCAAAGATTGGAACGGAGATATCTCTATGTTTAGGATATATTTACATGCGAATGAAAAATACTCCGGCTGCATAAACAGCCAAGCGATTCTTTCCAGAATTTTATCGGTGTCGCCATCATGGAATATAAAGTCAATCGGATTGAATAAATCATCGTCTTTGACATTAATGCCAAGCCAAGCGTCCTGTAATACTTTCTCTATGTTTTCTTTTTTCATTACAATCTCTTAAGTATGTTTTCAATAGAAGCATTTTGACCTTTACCGAACACAATGTCCGCAAAACCATATTCGACAGCTTGATGTCCATCGAGAATCCAATCTTCTTTCACGTTTAATCTACGTTTTAGGATGGACTTAATCTCTACAGGTTTTTTGCCTTTAAAGGCCGCACCCTTCTTGCATGCGTTGACAAATATGTCGTACATCAATTCTTTTGACCTTTTAAGGGCCTCAGCGTTCGATATGAACTGCTTTGTTGTTCCACTGGTCTCGCAGGAGCCTTCATGTATTAACCATTCTGTATGAGGGTGTGTGACCCTTAAACCTTTACCTATGACTGCCTGCGGTATAATGCTACCCATAGAAGACGCTGAACCATAACATACAAACAAAAATTTACACTTGCTCGCTTTGATTGCGTCGTAGATAGCGAAACCTGCAGCTTGATCTCCACCAATATTATACTGATGAATAATTATAGGGTGTGGACCCAGAGACTCAAGCATTATAAGATTCTTCAGGAAGGTAGCTGAATCTTTAGAATCTAAGCCGTCGTCTCCAGATCCAAGAAATATCTCTCTTGTTTGACTGAGAACACCGTAGTCGTGCCAGTTTGAAAGTGCGGAATATATTTGAGACCTGTTAGTCTTGGCCATGAAACATCTCGTTTAACCTCTTAAATATACTGTCAGTAACTTTAAAAGCATTTGTTTTGTTATCACAGAAGAGAACATGTATACCATACCAAGTCTGGTACTCCAATAAGCTCTTGAGTAAATACTTTCCGGTTATTCTTCTTTTGCTTACCTGTGCCTGCACATAGTCAGGTCTTCTACTCTTCATGCTGTCACTGAATATAGAATTTGGATAATCAACCAAGTCAGACATAGAAAACTCACATACAATGTATTTGAACGGATATTCAATCATTCTCTGTATTTCTGCATCGAATCTTTTTTTCTGTTTGCCTAAATTGTTAGCAATCTCTTCGACGCTCATTTTTCTTTCAATACAAACCTGATCTTCAAACCCTTGCAATGTATAATCACCAGTTTTTAAGGTTTCGGTAAGCATACCATTACATCGGTCAACTTTATTAAAGATCCAACCACGCTGCTCTCTCGTGTCTTTTATGACTGTATAGTTTGGTATTTTTTTCTTAGCCATCTATCAAACCCAATAAGTAAGATTCGTAATGTGTTTCTTTGCCTGTAACTTCTTTGTGGCAATTATAACAAAGGGTAATTCCATTGTTGATATCAAACCTTAATGAAGATGCACTTGCCCACTTTCTAATATGATGAACATACATTTTCTTTTTTTTGCCGCTAACCTTACACATTTTACAAGTAAAGTTATCTCGCTTCAAAACATCCATCCGAAATTTCTTGTAAGCCGGATCGTCGTAATTCCTCATCTATATCTGCCTCCACCATTTTTTGTGCTAATTCTTCAAACTTTATTTCTGGTTCCCATCCGAGCTTTGCTGTTGCTTTGGACGGGTTACCAAGTAAGTAATCAACTTCAGCGGGTCTAAAGAATTTAGGGTCAATGTACACGTACTGGTTCCAATCACCAAGACCAGCGTGCTTAAAAGCGTATTCCAAAAATTCCTCAACACTGTGTGTTTCTCCAGTAGCGATGACATAATCGTCTGGTTCTTCTTGTTGTAGCATGAGCCACATTCCTCGTACATAGTCTTTTGCATGACCCCAATCTCTCCTTGCTTTTAAGTTTCCAAGTCCCAGCTTAGGAAAATCTTCATCTCTACCGGAAGCTATAAATCTTCCGATCCACTTAGTTATTTTGCGAGTGACAAAGTTTTCTCCACGTCTTTCGCTCTCATGATTGAATAAGATACCACTAGAAGCATGTATCCCATAACTGTCTCTATAATTTCTAACCAAGTGGTGGGCTGCAAGTTTTGCAATCGCATAGGGCGACTGTGGCATAAATGCAGTGTCTTCATCCTGATATTTACCATAAGCTGTCGAAGTAAAGTTTTTGCCAAACATTTCGCTTGATGACGCTTGGTAAAATTTAATTTCATCCGATCTTGATGAAACTCTAATCGCTTCCAATATATTTAAGCATCCGCCGGCGGTAACATCCCAAGTTAACGTAGGTTGCTTAAAAGATGTGCCGACGTGAGACTGAGCAGCAAGATTATAAACCTCATCTGGCTCAAACTTATTAATAATGTCAGAAACACAAAAAGCGTCTGTAATATCTCCTTCAACAACAATGAAGTCGGCATTTTTAATATTCTGGCTAAGGCGTTCCGTCGTGTCCACACTACTTCGTCTTGCGACACCCACTACTCGGTAATCTTTTGAAAGTAGCAAGTCAGTTAGATAAGATCCATCTTGTCCGGTAACTCCAAAAATTATTGCTGTCTTCAAATTAATCTCCTTTTACAGTATCTGATGAGAGAAAAGGCTGGTCAACTTGCCCATCCTCATACTTAATATATTCTGATAAGCGCTCTTTCTCTGCTTCTGTGGCTAAGCGCATTTTTTCCATCTCTAATCCTATTTGTGTCCTGAAAGTAGGATCTGATGCAATCTTCTTCACCAACGATGCAAACGTAAGCTTAGAGTCTTCAATAGCCTTGATTCGCTGCTCACGAGTACCTTTTAGGTCCTTGAGCATTGTTGCCTTACGTGCTTGAAGATCTTTGTAATCCTTAGATAGCGTCTCTTGAGCCGCCCTGAACATAGCTACCTGTCGCTCTAACGACGAGATGTAGTCACGGTCTTGATCTTGATGATCCATCTGCTTTTCGACTTCTATAAGCATCTGCGTGTTCTCTATGTTTGTAATATTATCCTGCTGAGCCGTCAGGATTCTGTTCATTAGAATTTCGAGCTTGATAGTATCGACGATTTGGATTTCTTCTGTATGAAACACGTCGTCCTTGAATTGAGCCCACATTTTCTTGAAGTGAAACTGAAACATCTCTAATTCAGCCTCGGAGAACTGTTTTTCTAGCTCCTTATAGTAAGGCTTCCGTTTTAGCTCTTGATGAGCCTCAACTTCCCTTTTCTGCTTCGCTGAGAAACCTATATTGTCTTCGATATGTTTGGTAATAGATGAAACATCTCGATCTAGCTGATCCGCTATTGCCTGTGGAGAAAGAGCCTCGCAATTCTGCTCGATAAATTGTACCTCTTCTACTGAGAATCTACCTCGTTTCATTAGTTCTCTACGATCCTCCTCACTGTACTCATTATTTCTAGTCGTCTCGCCTTGGGTAATGTGACCCCAGCACATAGTCTAAGAAAGTCCGCCCTCATATTGATTGGAATATTTCTCTTTACCAATTCTATAATTTCTTCGTCAGAAATCTTTGAACTCAAGTCGTCGCCCCCTTTAGCTATACTAAAGTCCTCCAGATTCGCCGGTTCCAACAAGTTACGCTTTCTTTTCTGCACCTTTTCGGCTTTGCCCTCATCGTGCCTAAAATAATTGTCCCTCTTAAAGTTTTTCAGTCTGTTGCCAATATGGACAAACAAAAAGTTCTCAAGAGGCTTTCCTTCATCATATCTCTCTAGAGCTTCCATGCCTAATATAAAAGCTTCCTGCTGAATATCCTCAGCCGTGTAAAACGCAAACGTGTATTTGTTGGACAGTCTTTCGGATACTTTAGTAATCGTGTCAACAACTTCTTGTTCTGACATATTACTAGGTATTCGCATTAAGTTCGAGGCCCTCTATGTCTGATAGGAGCATTTTCTTCTGCTACTTCTTCAGTTAACTCTTCAATGATCGCCGCAGCTTCTTCTGGTGCTGGATCTTGGACTTCAATCTCTTCAGCAACCGCCTCTTCTAGTTCTTCGGAAGCCTTAGCTACAAAATCTTCAGCAGCTTCCACTTTCTTGGGCTCATCTTTACTATTGAACATGCGCGCACTCCATTCAATAAAATGTTAAAAAATAAAAATATCCTATCATATTATAGGGAAATGTAAAATGCTATACACAAAAAAGGGTGTTTTTTAAAAAAGATGCCATGAAACTGTTGCGACTATTTGTGTAGAAAAGAATAGCAGAAAAAGTTTAAGGGCGATTTTGGGTGTACTTAAAAACTAAAGCTGAGATTAGTGTGAGGTATTATATATATTTGTATGGAAACAACAATGATATTAAATATGGATTATAGTATACTCACTAAACTATCATGGCAAAAAGGTATCACACTCATGCTCAAAGGGGCGATTGTACCAATTGAGTTCCATGAGAGAAGAATATTGGGCGCGAATGGAGAATATTATCCACTACCCAAGGTGGCGATGGTTAAAAAGTTCATATTGTTTACATATAAGGCGGGTCCGAGTCGAAGAAATATATTTTTGCGCGATGATTACACATGCCAGTACTGTGGCATAAAGAACCCAGATAAATTGACTCTGGATCATGTAAAACCAAAATGGCAGGGCGGAAAAGATACGTGGGAGAATCTTGTGTGCGCCTGTTTCAAATGTAACTCTAAAAAAGGTGGGCGGACTCCAGAAGAGGCGAATATGCCTCTGTTGAATCAACCAAAAGAAGGAGGAGGGCGCCAATACTACCGATAGGGGCGGTTAGGGTGGATTGGGATAGACATTTAATTCTGTGTGTCTTTGTTGTGTTTACACCACCCCCGCCAAAATGGCAGTGACAGATGTTAAGATGACAGAACAAATAACTGGCCCTGCCATAATGACAGTAAGGAAGCACCCGAGGGCTTCACCCCCTACAAGAGGGGTAAAAAAAACAAATAGGATTTTTCTGATATTATATTAAAGTATTACTTGACTTGTGGACGATATATGTTATAGTTAAGTATAACAGTTAACGAAAGGAAATAATATGTTAGACAAGATTATAGATGCACTGGCTTACACACTGATTGGCGCTGGAGTAGTATATGGCGTTTACTTTTACGGTACAGAATTAATTAGAATTATTTCAGAATTTAGTTAAGATTACTATTGACAAATGCCGATACTTAGTATATACTACTAGTATAACAATTAAACAACGTTCTCGAAAGGAACACAACATGACTCGCAACGAAGCTAAACTGAAACTGTTCACGACTAACCGACAAATTGAAGCGAAAGTCAACGAGCACGCTGACGCACGATCACGCTATAAGAAAACTGAGATAATGAACGAATTGGAAGTTCTGTGGGCTAGAAAAGATATTCTAAAAAATATCATAAATAGTTAAAGATAGCTATTGACAAGTGCCGATAAGTATGGTATACTTAAGGCATAACACAACAACACAACACGAGAGAAAAAAAGATGAAACTAGAAACATTCAAGCAGGCCATCGAAGGCCAAAAAACGATTCGCTTAACTCACAAGATGGCACGCGGTGACGGCTATGTCACTGTCAACCGCAAGGTTGAAGTGTCTGATTTATCCGTAGGTGAAAGCGGACTAATCGAATACACTTGCTACTTGGCCGGGGTTTGTCGGCACGTTCTGACAAGAGTGTCAGAGGTTGTCGAAGTCGAACCAGTGGCTAAGCCATTCAACATTCACGAACAATTTGGAATGACTGTTGAAGAATGGAACGCTTCCCAATCGGCTTGGGATGTGTTGCACGACTTGCACGGGTTAGAAGGGTTCTAAGATAGATACCCCTCTGTCGGGGGGTAAGGGGCCCGGCGGCCCCGCCCCCCACGAGGGGGGTAAAAAATAAACGCGATTATTCCTAGAAAATACTTAAGTACCTATTGCAAAATGCCGATATAGATAATATACTTGAAGCATAAGAAACGACACAACAACAACGAAAGCAGAATCATGACACGCATATCAGACTACGACATAGCAGTAATAGAAAACGAAGCAACACCAGACGCACGCTATAGCATTGAGCGAAACAGACAAGCGTTTGATATGTTCGTCAAAGGCAAAGACTACCGCGAAGAAATAACGGAACAGCTGACCGCTAGGCTAATAGCTAGACAGCTAGGCCTATCCAATGAGCAAGTAAAAAAGACTACTCACGCGGCACCGCATGATGTAGAGTATAAAGTAAAGGATAGCACATACGCAAGAGGATATAAGACAGTGAGGATTGAAGTAAAGTCGGCACTGGCTAATAGTTCCAAGTGGAAAAAAGGTTGGCGCGAATTCCAGTATAGGGCAGTCAAGCCAAACAACTTCGATTATATATTCTTCTATGAAGTAGATCCTAATGATGGACTGATTGTAAAGTGGACAACACGGAAAGAGATATTCGAGTATGTAAAGGGTAGGACAGAATACGAAAGCGGATACGTTGTGCCGATTAAGGACTTGAGAAACACAGACAAGATAAAGCTGTACGATATTGAGGATTTCCCACCTGAAAAATAAATCAGATTATTCTGAGAAAATACTCAAGTATCTATTGACAAATGTCGATATATATAGTATAATAAGAACATACAAGAGAACGAAACAACAAAGGAAAACGAAATGAAATATCAAGAATCAGCACTGTACGCTATCCACCAACAGAACATCAGCCAACGTGATTACTTCCAAAAGAAGCTAAGCAACATGGAAACCGATGAGTATTACACCGTCGAGAAGATTAAAGAAATGATTGACTACTACCAAACGTCAATCAACTACGACAATGAGTGGATTATAAAAAACGTCAAATAAGTTAAAGAATTAACTTGCAAGTGCCGATAAATATAATATAATAAGAGTATCAAACGAAAGGAAAGTAAGATGAAAGATTTATTAGAACAGGTCTCGATAGCTTTGGGATTCGACGGAGAGATTAACGAGCAGGTTAATCAGTGGGTTGAACATGTAGAAAACAGGTATGAGTATGAAGGCGATGACCTGATTAAGTTTATTCGGTCGGCGTTGGTATACTGGAAGAATACCGGTTACATGGTATGTAATAAAGTTGTGGGAGTTTAATAATGGATTTTGTAGTATATAAATCAGAACAAGACAATACAGGCCGATTGGTTGAGCTTGTATACAATAGGCACTGTGAGCATTATGAGGTTGTTGTCAATGGACTAACCGAATTCAACTCTCAGAGATACGAACAGGCAAATTATGAATTTGAAATGGAGTGTGTATAATGAGTGATAAATTTAATGAATGGCTGTTTTGGGGATTGTCCTCGACTTGGTTAGGTTTTGGTATCTGGATTATATTGGTGACTAGATGACTATAAGCGAATACGAATATTTTGGAGTTAGCAATTATGCGAATGAGAAGAACACACATAGAACAATTAGCGAGGGAATTTCAGGCATGGCAGAGGAGAACAAAGCAACCGCAGCAACCAAAGAAAAGGGGACTATTGGCATGGTTAAAGAAACAGAAATAAAATCAGCGGCATTATGTGCATTGGCTTTATTAGCTGGCTTGTGTTGTGCGGCATTACTAGGATGTAAGACATCAGCAAAGGTCGAAGGCGGTGCGGAGATTATAGAACTCAAGCCGCTTGAGATGCAGGAGCTGACAATACCCTATTACGATATTACTAAGATCTGCTAAAGTAAAAAGCGTGCCGTTCCGCTTCTCATTACAATAGAGCGGTTTCCTTTCGTTGGCCGTCTACGGGTGTCGTTCCCCGTAGGCGGTTTTTATTTGTACTACCTCATCATATCTGACAGTATGCCCCTCTAGTAGGGGGTAGGGCACCCGGCGGCCGCGCCCCCCGTTGGTGGGGGTTTTGAAATACTTTGACTTTTTTCTGGTTTTATGCTCAAGAGCTATTGACATTTGTACCGATATATAATATATTAGAGTCATACAAGTTAATCAATCGAAAGGATTTACATTATGGAATTTGTCTGGTACAACGAAAACTATCCCACCCTCGTAATCACCGAATCGGGATGGACTCCCGAAAAACTCCAACGCGCAGCGGAGGAACATTGTTGCTCCGTCCATTACGTTCCAACTGGAAAGTGGTATTTATCTTGATTTTTTCTCAAGTTTCTTCTTGACATTTGCCGATATATATTATATACTTAAGACATAACAAGTTCATTTCTCGAAAGGTTTTACTATGTTCTCTAAATTTGACACCAACCCACAATCCGACGAACTGACCGCCGCT
>TARA_R100000697_G_scaffold109828_1_pt1 | contig 10399 bp, 22 predicted proteins | sample TARA_R100000697 | Tara Oceans TARA_R100000697 (sample SAMEA2622788) | marine metagenome | biome: marine biome (ENVO:00000447); feature: surface water layer (ENVO:00002042); material: "saline water (ENVO:00002010), including plankton (ENVO:xxxxxxxx)" | depth 5 m
AATTTTGTCACTTTAATCGCCTCCATAACTAGTATATAGTTCTTCGTCATCAACTTCACCATTAATACGGTTGCAGGGCAGGTTCCTGTTGAGAAAGCCAATAATAGATTCTAAATTATTGTTAAATGGAGGGTTTAAATCGGGCACAAGACCGTGTATTAATTGACAACCTGCCGCACAGACAAGTCGTGAGGCCACCCTGGCGGTGGTAGCGAGATGCTCAAAATAGCTCTCATTTACTTGTTTTAAATGTCCCATAACGATTATAAATAGTCATTATATTATAAAGGGCACATAACAAAAAAGCGGGCCGGAGCCCGCTAAGATGTTGTGTTAGCCGTCATGAATTATTTGTTCAAGCAGTCTAACAATTTCCTTCGTGTCTGTCACATTATTCTGCATAATGTGAGCACGAAGTCCGCCAACTCTTGCCAAGACAGCGTCCTTTGCATTACGAAGGGTAGTGTTTTCTTCCGTAAGCGTATTGACTTGATTCTTGAGCGCAGTTGTGGTGGTTTTTGTAGCAGCCATTTTTACTCCTATTTGTTAAGCGTTGGGATTACCCAACATGATTTTTAGCTCTTTGTTATTATTGATTGTACGAACATACCAGCCATTGATACCGGGATATTTACCTTCTGGGTGTGGTCCGATCCACTCGATCTCTTTTCCTAGAACTTTCCTTACCGTTTCCTCATCCTCTACAGCGGGCACTTGATAATATGTTAACATAATATGTCCGATACCTTTAGACATTTCTGCATAATGACCGCTGGTGTGAAGCAGCTGGGCAGTTTTGGCTTTGTAAGCGTCCTTTCCAGGGCGAGTTCCGTCGTGTCCGCCTCCACTAGTTTTATTACCGTGCGGCTTAGTCTTACCAAATTTCAAAGCATCAGGAGTTTCGTCTCCATCAATATCTACAGCTGTCCACATATCTTCCTTACCGGGGATATCTTCAGGACCTTTAAAATTAAGGTGGCCACCAATATTGGCATAAGCAGTGGCGATTAAGTCATAAAGCTCAAAAGTCAAATCAACGTTCTCAGGGTCTTTTAAATCAGATACACTTAAATCTGTCCACTGGCCTTTTCCCTTTGAAAAATCAGCGAACTTCTTTTCTTTAATAAAGTTTTTCCAACGTTTGTTCACGATAGCGCTTCCTTAACTGCTCTTGCATATTTATCTGGTAAATTCAAATCTTCTAGATCTTCTAGCGAGAACATCTTGTGTTCAGTGTGTTCATCACTGAGCTTTACTTTTGTGTCTGGTAATTTCGCTTTATAATAGGTGTCACGCTTGTTTCTGTGGAGTCTTTCCGGGTTTTTGATGTGGAGTCCGGTTTCTTCCCAAACCTCTCTCAGAAGGCCGTCTACGAGGTCTTCGCCTTCCATGACATGCCCTCCGGGCAAATCCCATTCTTTGGCATGCTTCTTCATATAAGAGGAGCGCTTAAGCAACAAAACTTTGTCGTCCTTATAAAGAACTGCCTTAGCGATTTGGTCGGAATCTTTGCCTTCTTTGTTTTCGTCCAAGAACTCTCTCCATTTTATTTCGTATAGTGCCATAGTAAATAGACTAGCCTTTAAGGAAGCTCTTCCAGCTTTTTACAATTCTTGCATTTTCATTAAAAGACTGTTGCATTCCCGAAGGCATTCTAGAGTTCATCGCTTGGATCACTAGAGGCCGCAGTACTGAGTCACGAAGATCATCTAAGTCAAAATTGTCAGTGACAATCTGTTCAAGTATACTGACTTGTTCATCTTTTGATCTGTCGTTTACACGAAGATTACATTCCATAATAACATCATTGCTAGTGTCTAGATAAACTCTCCAATAGGTGTCGACAAAGTATTCTGTATTCATTTTCCGTTGCGCGCTTTCATGGATAGCTTTTCGAAATTGAATTTGAAAGTCCCTGTCTTCAGCGATAGCTTTTGCAACGGCCGGATTGTGCTCTGGAAGTGGGGGATCAAAAGCACCAAAGTCAAATTTAGCGATTGCATCGATTTGAGTCACTTCATCCCAATCGTATCTGTCATCGGGTTCCATATCCCATTCAGTATCAAGATCACCGTCGATGATTTCTCTAGCTATTCTACCAAGCTCACCACCTTGCATGTACCCTTCTCTTTTGTAGAACCTTTCAAGCATCTCTTTTACGCCATCGTGCGTATCATCGATTGTGTTAAGAGCAACACAGAAGTCTTCGAACTCTTCAGGATCAACGGCATAGCCTCGTCTTCCTTCACCCATATTATTAGGGCCATCCATGATCCCTTCAAAGTTGATAGCAAATGAATATATAATCTCGCCGCGAGTTGCATCGGATTGCATGTTTACACCATCAGAATCAACCCAGCCCCAGCCTATATCATTAAGCTCCATCGCAGCATATCGGGCTTCTTGATAGCCGGGCATTGTGGCCCACTCATCTGCGTCCCATCGAATCTTCATGTGAGCCTGCATCTCGATATAAACAGAGCCACCGCCATCATCTTCAGCGCTGGCTTCTACTTCCATATATGCGTAACGGTTATTCCACCTGTCGGCAATATCGTCAACTTCTGCTTGAAATTGCTCCATAAGGCCTCCAACAAGGTTAGCATCTAACTCGTCTTCTGTCGTTGTATCCTGCTTAACATAGCCAGTTGTGTTGGCCGGTAAACCATCTCCAGCTTCGTTTCCAAAGAAGTCAGCAATCAGTGGCCCAATACTGTTATCTTCGTATGAGCCACCAAACTTGATAAACTTGTCTAGTTGAATCACTCTTTGATCATTGTCGGGCTCTGAATCTCTTCTGACAATCTGCATTTGTTTTTGTTGAGCTTCTGTTGCCCATTTCATTACACGATCTCTGAAGCCCGGGATTTTCTCACCATAGACTCGCTTTTCAGGAATTGCTAGTTGAATTCCATCAAAAGGATTGCGGCCGGCCTTCTTATAATCATCTGTTTTAGGTACACCTGTTTGGGTAGCTTCGTAATACCTAACTTGTCGTAAACGCAGTCGAGATACGGGCTCAATGCTACCCGCATCATATCGCCTGTCATCATCAAAGATCTCGCCTGTTTGCATTTCATCTTCAATTTCTTCAAGGCTGGCATTTGGATCGCCTGCCCACTCTTTAAGGTGCTCTGTTTCGACCACATAGGCCACCGCACCGTGCCCGTGAGCTTCTGCCACTGCACACTTGTAATAGCTCTCCCCTGTGCCTCTAGAGGGCGGAGAATGGCAAGAGGTGATGTCATCAAAATCACTCATGCGAAGGACGTCAATAGGGTGTCGAGTGATAATAATGCTGTACCTGTCATTTTCAAGAGTGCCAATTTTGTCTTTGATAAACTCAGCATTCTTGGCCCAATATTGAGCAAAACTTGCAGCCATTCCTCTTCCAACTTTTGGATCGTACATATCTAAATTTGCACCAATTCTGCGATAGTTCTCTTGCTCTTCAGGGGTTAATGCTTTGCCCTCTAGTGTGCCTGTTACTTGCCCCGGCCGTTCTGGTGTCCTCCCATAAATTTGATTTTCTCTACTGTATGCAACAATCTTCTGGAAGTATTGTTGTTGTTTTGTATAAAGGTCTGCAACTTTCTTAAGATACTTGCCAACCTTCATTTGAATTTTCTTTTTTTGTGGAGGCTTATATTCCTGGCCACCTGTTGCCAAGCCTAGGCCGGCAACTTGGTTAGATACACTTGTATCATGTAATTCTTGAACGCCCGAGAGCATTCCCTTGTTCCAATCAACTTCATAGCCGTTAACTTTAAAGAAATTCACAAAAGTACCCAAAGCACTTGTTTTGTCCATTGTTTTAAAGTCCAATACAACGCGCATCTTGCCATCAAAGATTTTATTGAATGCAAGGTCTTCATTGCTCATTTCGTCAAGGGCTTGCTGAATGTGCAGAAGCTCATCTTCTGTAATTTCCCTGAGAAGACGCTCAGGCTTACTCTCGGCCAAATAATTGCGCCATTGGTTAATATTCATTGTTCATCCTCTGCATATACAAATAATGCTCCGAAAAGTGTAAGGACACCAGAGCTAGCCCCCAATAAAAAAAGCTGAGGGTCCTTCATATAAACTCCCAGCCCAATAATCGGTAAATTTATTCCAGTTGCAACAAAGCAAATGTTTCTAAGGGCGTGTTTCATACTTTTACCATAAGTAAGTAGTTTTCAATTATTCACTTATGATGTTTGTTGAAAGAATTTTTAAACTTAAAGGGTTTAATTCTAACTCTTGGCCAACAAGGATGTTGTCAGTACCAGAACTCGTGGCTGTGACTTTAGCCATTATAATCCGGCGGCCGCCAATTTTAGAGGTGCCTACAGATGTTACCACACCCACAATGGCTACCCATCCATTATCCCAGTGGCGCCACTGAACTAGATCGCCCGGGTTAATCTTTTTCGACTCTCCAAAACTTGGTTTCTCTTCCATCAAATATCATCCAAGCACACAAACCTTCGCTTAAATTACTAATTAGTTCTTTATATGCATTTTCATAACAATAATAGGTACCTATGCATATTGGCTCCGCCTGTTTGTCTGCAAAATGTATAAAAACACTTATTCTATCTTTGAATATATCAATTTGTGGGCCCTTCAAAATGGTATTTCCTCCACTTCGTCAGGCTTCATTCTAACAATCCAAGCACAAAAGCCTTGCAACAGGACATCTTTCATTACTTGTGATGCTCTGCCATAAGAAACGCCATATGAAGTCGAGTCTTGCACATATGCAACTCCGTCAAGAACGTAATGTACTCTATAACCCATCCATTCTTCCCAAGTATCAAGTTCGCTATTCATTTTGCTTTGTCCATTTTCTTATTAGATGACGTCTTATCTGTCTTGACACTCTTTGCGTAAATGGAATACCATCAAGTAGGTCAATCTGCTGATGTACTATTCTAGCATACTTTCCTGTGGCTTCAAAGCCAATTTTCTTGCCATTTATGTCTAAAGCTTCAATTTTTATTTTATTTGGCCTGTTAACAGGCAAAGATAAGCCCGGATATCCTAAACAAGTCTCTAAACACTGAGAAGTTTCTCTAGATTGCCATAATATAACGGGATTTATCAAATAAACAGTGTTGCTGTAGTCATCAGTACAATCAAAGACAACAATCCGCTTATTTAAGCCAAAATGCGGGCCAGAAACGCCATTTTCTTCATGATCATACATGATTTGAGCCATATAATGGGCTAAAGAGATAATATCGGCTGTAATTGTCTCAACTTTATCGCTTTTACGATAAAAATAGGTTTCATTGTCTGGATAGCACTGCAGACTAACATTATTTGACACGACAAGACCCTCTCGGGACTAAGTATCACTTAATTTTTAAAAAAACAGGGCTTCGCCACGTCTTTGTCGCATTGCAATTACAGCAAGAGCAGTAACCACTGTAAATTTGTATCCAAAAAGGCCGAAAAGAGCCAAAAAAGAGCCAATCCAAAGTGCGCCGCGCCAAAATGGACTTTCGAAAAAGGTAAAAAACATTTAATTGTATCCTAAAGGTGCAATAAGGTCTTCGGGGATCAACGCGTAACCAAAATCGGTCCAACAAAGCACTTTTCCATCATCGTCAGGTGTAAGATCTGAAACTAACAGGCTACTTCTGCCTGGAACTCTGACCATTTGTCTGCTTGTTGGATTATAAAACCACATATCTTCGTCGCTGACTAAAAAATATTTGTCATAAGACGTTTCTTGTGATGTTTTTGCTTTTCCTAACGCTTCTTTGAGCATTTCTTCTAGCATTTTTAAGTCTTTTTCATTAGGATCTTCTGACACTTTGCCTTTTCCTCTCGTCACTAGCCTACCCATTGTGAGTCGCACCTATATTAACTAGGAAAGCTTGCAGAAAGAAAGTGTTATTTAAGGCTTATAGCTATTAATCTGGCGGATATTTTCTTTTCGGTATGCTTCATCTGCCAACTCTAGCGGCAAGACCAATAAGGTGCCAACAATTGTAGCAATTGTTGGAATTGAAACAAAAATCGCTACAATTAGAGAAAATAATGTGGAACCAAATACTAAAGAGGCTACAAAAACAGCCGCTGCGCCTACAATTGTAGTAAGAATGGTCATAAAGCTAGAAAAAATAGTCATTTTGTGCTCCTATACTATTATAATATCTTGTTATGAAGCACATGTCAAGCTTTTTTTTAGCTATTCATCATCAAAATCTGGTTGGGGTGTTGAAAAATATTCGTCTGGGCCTTTTTCGGCTAGCCGCTCTTGTGCCATTTTTAGAGCTTCTTCCATAAATTCGGCCGTGTTTGCAGCATCCACTTGAAATTCTGCCATTCTTTCTTGTAATTCTCCAAGAAACATCTGAAATGCCTCTTGTGTCATCATTTTTCTGTCGTTTTCATTACTCATTGATTATCTCCTTGAAGGCTAAGAAACTTATTTTGTACTTTTTCACCCACTGGGATGGGCTCACCGTCGCCGTCGACCCGAACAAATGTGATTTCAGTCGTACAAACAGTTCTTTGAGTACCATTATACACCGAATGTCTTCTAGCTTCCAATGAAACTGTAACAGACGAGGTACCAATATAACAAATTTTGCCATAAATTTTAATTAAATGTCCGGTTCTCACGGGTTTTTGGAACCTTGTCTCAGACATTTTAACTGTGACCATTCTTGGGGTATCACAAAATTGACAAGCGTACGCCGCGCCGGCCTCATCAAGCCACGCCAACATCGTACCACCAAATAAATTACCATGAACTCCCAAATTGCTAGCTTTGCAGATGTGAGTTGATATGAGGTGCATATTATTTTCAAGAATTTGTGAAATGTTTCACCTTACCTTCTTTAATATTATTGACAATAATTGATTCTGCAGTAGTATTATCAAAATTATCTGCCCACTCGGCAATATTTTTAGTTTCTGGAGTGCGCGCCCATCTAATTCTCCACGCCCAGTACCATCTATCATTAATAAATCGGCCAGAAGTACTTAAAACTCTATGCTTTTGCACGAGGATTCCTGAGTTATTGGTTTCTGTGTCTATTAATAGATCACCGACTTTTAATTTGTATTCACTTTCACCACTCATGGTAATGAATAATTAGCTTTTTTACAACTTCTTTCCTCTAGAAATTAATTTAAAAGTTTGGAATAAAACCGTTTTGGGTTCTGTTTCGCCCACCCACCACACTTTCGCAGCATCTTTATTGGGCACAAGACTAATAACAATTCCTAAGCGGCCGTACGAATTGAACTCAAAATCTTGCAAACCAATAACCGTACTCTGTACGAGGTCACCGATCTGATAATGTTTGTAATAATTCGGTGTGTTTTCCATGACATCTTATTGCAATAGCCTTCTGCTATAAATAGATGCTTAAACTGGTTATTCATCACAGGATCCGCTCGGCCGAGCAGCCTCAGATACAAGCATTAAATCCTCGTGTTTTTCGTTAGACATACTAACACTACCCATATCAATCCATCTGATACGATAGTAGATTTGTGAATAGCTTCCATAAGTTCGATACCGCTCAACAACTATCCCAAGCGAATCCATATGTTCACTGGGAGTGTTTATACGATATCCCCATGGATCGTAGTAATCCCATATTTTGCGACTAGGAATAAAGCGAACAAGGTCTCCCACTTTATAAGCATACCGGGTGGCGGCCTCTTCGGCCGCGGCATCCCAATCATAGGCATCGTAGGAACCACTCACTCAAATAACTAGCTTGAGTCGGCGCCCCAGGCGCCAAACGGCCGAATTTTTATTTTTCGGAAAAAATTTTCAACCCCTACTTTTGGTAAATTTAGCCAATATTGGTTGAATTGCGTCTATCAAGGATTAGTTGAACGTCCAACCAGTCGTATAATGGCGTCTTGGCAGGCCCACCTACAGCAGGTACGCTAAGTATCATTGCAGGCTTGAGGGCATCAAAGTCAAAATTTTCGCCTAAAACAGCAGTTACTTGTTCGCTACGAAGAAGAGTGGACACCCTTCTATTCTTACCAGACATTATATACTCCTTAAACGGAGGCAAATTGTCCTCCCATGTGTTCTTGTTGTTCATTTGCTATTCGATAATTAAAGGATGATACCAACATCACCATCGGTAAGTCGGATTGTTTCAGCACGCCAATCACAGAACATCTTGTCCATATCCAGATCTCTAGCTGAGATTACTCGATAAGCTGAGATAGAGTTGACACAAGTGGCTCTCCCGCGCGCACCGGGCTCCGAGGGACAACTCCAGCGTATTTCGGACTTGCACTTGGGGCAAAGCAGGGTACCTTGTTTAAACGTAAAAAGCTTTGGTAGTTTATTGCGCATATGCTGACCTATAAATAGGCTAGCGCGCTGGAATTATACTCTCGGCCTTTTATTGGGTATTTATTCACATAAGCTTTCTTGCATTCTTAGCCTTTCATGGCATTCATTGATCACTTCCTGCATGCTTATTATGTCCTGCACCGTGCAAAAGGCCGGTACAGCTTCCACTGGCAAGTCTTCTGGGGGAGTCACACTCTCCGAGCTTGGGCCGCTAAACATCAACAGCACCCAACAAGCTCCGACCGACAGCGTTAGCAGCACCATGCCCCATACCGACCTAATCAACTCACCCATCTCTCCTGAACCATATGCCATCATACTCTCCTGTGTAATCTTATACTAACATAGACCCTTATATCTGTCAAATTTTTTTGGGGCATTTTTTTGGGATTGCCAAATCTGGAAAAATTGGCTGCGTATCGCGTATGTACTTAGTCGCCCTGTGAGCCCTGTGAGTAGTAGTGAGACATATATCCCGGGTAGGGGGGTACCAGGGGGGTAGGACTACCCCTAAGTGTTTGTTTTTATTAAACTTCTTGTTGTCGCACATGTAGCATGTTTTATGTCTCACTCACGTTTATGTGACTCACGGTACTCACGGCGGGCCATGCTCATGTATACCATGCCTGCTACAGCCGTGTAACATGTGAGGTTTGTTGCTACAGTGAGACATGTACTCACAGCCTCGCGGATCTGGCTCACGCTGGGTAGTGTAACATTATATGATACAGTCTCGATCTCATTCCATGGCTCACTCACGGGCACTCCTCCGGTCGCTCACGCTCACAAAGGTTACTTTTCACAGGCTTGAAATACTTGCGCGTTCCCTTAGATACTAGCGCCGTCTTTCCGTCTAGTGTGAGTACCCTATAAAATGTCTGCGGCTCATAGTGGCCTGTCCTGCGCTCTTCCTTGCCCACGCAGACCATTACCTCACCATCGACGTAGGCGCGGCGTGAAGGATACCAGCCAGCCTCTCCTGTCTCCATGATAGGTGTATCACCATTGCTGTATGCGTTGATGAATAGGCCGTCATTGCGCTTAAGCTGCGCTAGCCCGGCTACTTGATACATTCTACCTACCTTCATGTTACTTCCCCTAAGCGTATACTAAACTAACTACCTGATATTCCAGTACTTTTCAAAAACAGGATATGCGACAACCAGCACCAGAATAGGCCAGAAGTTGTGAGCAATCTTGAACATTGCGGCTACTGCGATCTCGTAATCAGTCATGTTACATCTACTCCTCTTGTCACATTTATACTCACGCTGTGACTCACGCTGTTGAAAAACTTGAGTGTTTACGGTAGCTTACGGGCTCACGGTGTTTTATGTGTCACACTCACATGTAACAGGTGTAGCAAATAAACTCACAGCTTGACAAATAAAGCTCACTAGTATACTTGATACACCCCTCGTTTACTACCTTTACTCACACTCCTTTATTATTTCTATTGTATCATATCTCTTTATAACACTTTAGCAAAAACTACCTTCTACCACTCTCACCCACTTTCTACCACTTTGCCACCACGCTGAGACAATACTGTGAGGTTTCTCTTATGTCTCATCACCATTGTGCCCAGCATACCATCTAGTGAGCTATCGTGCTCTGCGAAACGTATCTGTGAGCAATAATATTTTACATAGTCTCGGATGACTTCTGTGATCACACCTCGCGTTACTGCTACAATCTGACCGTCGAAAGAAGTATATGTGTCCTCGATGAAGTCACCAGCGTTCATGCTACTTTACCTTTGTCCTTCTTGTGACCTTCTTGAACTTCGTCTTGTTTCCCTTTACCATCATCCTCACACGCTTGCCGTTCGGGGCAAGGAAGGATACCTCTCTGTGCTGCTCGTAGGAGCGCATAGCACGCGCTGTCTTGCTGAGAGCCGACCACTCCGTTAGGGTGGGGTCCAAAGTCCTCTGGAAGGCCTCAGAATCGAAATCAGGCGAGTCCTCAAGGCACAGGAACAGGGCACCATCGGTGAAGGTCGGGCAGCTTTGTGAGTGCCAGCCCTGTGAGTCTGCAACGTATAGTCTCCCATCCATATCTGTGAGTGAGTTG
>TARA_R100000697_G_scaffold60480_1_pt1 | contig 10399 bp, 8 predicted proteins | sample TARA_R100000697 | Tara Oceans TARA_R100000697 (sample SAMEA2622788) | marine metagenome | biome: marine biome (ENVO:00000447); feature: surface water layer (ENVO:00002042); material: "saline water (ENVO:00002010), including plankton (ENVO:xxxxxxxx)" | depth 5 m
AGACTTTAGCGTGACACTACCAGAAGCCTCCACATCCTTACCGAGTACGATCTTCTCACCAGAGTTCGTAGTGACAAACGTCATGTAGGCTGTAGATCCCTCTTTCACTGTGAAAGCAGTCGCAGAGTTATCAGTCATCGCAAGATTAATATCAGTAGCATCTGCACTGATACTATCCACCGCGATATCACCGACATTCGTAATATCCCCATCACTCACACTTAGGGAGGTCACTGTCGCGGCTCCGGCAGTTAACGTACCAGTAACAATCAAGTTCACCGGTTGAGAGGCTAACCAACCATCATTCGCATCATTGGTGTAGAGCCACAGCATATGTTTGGTAGGCAACGTGTAACTTGTCGCACCGTTAATCGTATCCGAACCCGCCCTGGATATCGTGATCGAAGCACTATGGCTATTCATGATCCCGACCATAAAACTATCACCGGCACTCGAAGCTGCCGGTAAAGTAGCAGTCGCAGACGCGGTAAAATCTATGACCTTACCGTTATCAGTCGTTGCGATAGTGTAGTCACCAGTTTTGGCCGCTGTCGCAAAGTTTAACGCAGTGTCTAGTTTAGAAATAACCGATTCGAGCGCTGTTTTTAGCGGATCAGGTAACTTAGTCTTAATGGTAGCCCATTTAACTTCGTTTGCGGTGGTGGTTGAACCATCGTCTGAGGGAGGGCTAGAGTTGTAGCCCGAAACACTTACTGTACTCCACTTAGTACCCATATCTAACCTCTTTTAATCTAATTTATTCCGTTCTTTAACAGCTTTGTCAATTTCACTTTCTTCTACCATTGCATCAAAGAGCTTACTTGCTTTCTTAAAAGTGTCTGACGCTTGGACTAATGTCATTCTGTTACCTGTTGCACTGACGGCCTCTACTACATCGCCCGCAGTTTCCAATGGGGTCTCTTCCTCTACTTGCAACGCTTCCTCAGTAATAGTTTTTAAGGAATCTATCCCTTCTCGGCCACCAGTAACCGCAAGATTTAATGCACCTCTTACCAATTCGAGATACGCTGTCTTTTTAGCGACTAAGGACACTTCTTCACTTAGTACGTCTTTTAAAAATCGCGCATTAACAGGATTCGTTAACATAGATACAAATTGCCTTGCGCCATAAAATCCAGCTAACGTGTACATCAAACCAAAACTAAACGAACCAGCACCGACAGCCCCAAACGTCAGTATTTTAGCTAAAGAACTAGGGCCACCTAACGTAGCGCGGCGAGCTAAATACGTTGAAACATCCGGCACTTTACCCTGAACTACTAACTCAGTGACTTTAGCCATATCTCTAATTGAAGATACAGGAATGTTGCTTTTACTAAACAACAAATCAATGGCTTCCCTTCGAGATGTATCACCTACTGCTGTCTTGGTGATTCCTAAAAATTCGTTAAGTACATTCGCGTTAAAAGTAAACGTACCATCTGCGTTTTGCAGAAACGCATTATCTATAGCATCCCCTAAGAATCGCGCAGCTACCTCATTTACGGTTTCTTTAGGCATAACCTCTAAAAACTCTTTCATAGCGCCTGGACTGTCTATATTTACTAAAATTCCAAGTAACTGATCTACGTTTGTTTGAGTGGCCGCTTCAGAAGCTAACTTCGGCCCTTTAATACCACCTGTAACCACTTGACCAGTTCTCTTAGCTACCGAAGTTTCAAATAACCTCATTAGTTCGCTACTAAATTTTGCATCTTGTATAGCCAAGTCTTTTGCTATTTGTTCTGCGGCAGCATCATCACCAGTTTTACTTATGACGTTGTGTAACACATCGCTTTTTAAAGCCTCCTTGATAGGCGCTAACTGTGCATGAACCGCATTGCCTACCGCATCCCCTTCTTTATAGGCGATGCTTATAATTTGATTGATTTTGTCTATCGTTTTGTCTGCCTGTGTAAAAGACAAATCCGCTAAATTTTTCATATTGTCATTCAAAAAACTTTTGACAATTTGATCAGCCCTGGGGGGCGGTGTTTTAACTTTTTTTGTTGTATCTTTTGCTACTGGAGCAACTGCACCTACGTCTGCTTGCTCTAGTACATCATCGCCTATACTGACGGTTTCTACAGAAGGTGGCGTATCAACACTTGGTTTCTTTTTGACTACTCTTCGTGCTTGATTCTTGTTGATATCCTTTAACGCAATTTTAACTGCGGCATTACTTCCTATCGGATCAATGACTACTCTTGCTCTTTCAGCAGCTAGAAATATACGATCATATTCTGCATTTTTTGCTTTTACGAAATTGTCGTATAACTCTCTATACTCTTTATATATTTTTTGACTTAACTCACTCGATGACATTAATGGCGCTATACGCGGCGGCAAGTCCACCGCTGCTTTATACATTTCAGCATGAGTGCGTAAAAATTGCTTACGGGCAGGACTGCCTATAAATGGCATTCTACCTAAAACATTTAAAGTATTAGGCGCAAATGTGCCTTCACCGACTTGCGCTGGTAAGGTATCGACCTTATATCCTTTTGCCGCAATATCCGCTAATCTTTTTGATTCGTCTGTTAGACCCGCTAAGAAATTTGTAGCACCTCGCGCTGACAACCTGGACAAACTACCCAACGCTCCAAAAATACCCAATAGATAGGCTTCGCCTTCTACTACTCTGGCTAACTGTTCGCCGCTTAAAGCGGTTCGCGCTCTTGTGCCTTCCGGTATAAGGCCAAAAAATTCTGCTGCTTCTAAACGCAACTCTGGCAACACTGATGCTAATATCGTACCCCCTGCGGCTCCCGCAGCAGTCGCTATAGCCTTACTTTTAGGGGTAATACCAGACTTTTTATCGGCATAGTTAACAAGTTCCACAAAAGCGGCTGGCAAACCAAGCTGCCAAGTAATACGCTCTATTGCTCTCGGATCATCAATGTCATAATAAAACAATCTTTTACCCGCACTTTCGTACCAAGTCTCATCGGGATTTTGCATATATACTTTGCTATCAGTACCCGAAATATCTGCATTTGTTTGCTCAATGAGCTTACTATTATCAACAGGAAAATTTTGTTGCCCTAACACTGGCCCTCTTGCGCGGACTCGCGGCGCACTTAATAATTGTTGTCGCGTAGCCTCTACTTGATCAGCAGTAATAGCCTTGTTTTCTAACTGATAGTTAACAAACGCATCTACTTGATCGACAGGTAGCTGGAACGGTTTGCCACTAGCATCTGTAAATTCGATTAATTCGCTCACTATTGTGTACCCGATGGGGTTTCAACATTGAAGTTTAGAACTGTAGGGGGTTGGTTATTACCGCCTATGTTTTGGGTAGCCTCAGGTGTTATCACGTTTTCTGCTTTTTGTTGTTGTCCTAACCGGCCTTCCTTCATCTGTTTAATGTAGTTGTCACGAGCTATGATAAAATCTTTTCTTTCTTGTAAAGAAAATTCTTTTGATGATCTGGCTTTTAAAAACTCTGCGACATCTCTTTCTGTATACCTACCTTTATCTACCATCAAACTATAAGCATCTTGGGCGAAACGCCGTTTCCTATCTGCCATTGCCATCATGCCAGCTAAGATGCCGATATTACCGTCTACCGTCCCTTTTTCACCTGGCGCAGTACCTATTACTAACGCTACTTCTTTTTGGTTAAGGTTGCCTTTTACAAAACGAAATGCCTCTAACACTGTGAGATTAGTTAATGCCGCAAATCGTTCTTTCAGTTCTAGGTTTCCAAACCTATTTTTCAAAACGACTGTTGAATCTGGATTTAAACTTTCTAAAATATTTTGTAGTGGGCCAAGAAGTGACGGTAATATACCTGTTTTTAAATCAGGATTAGAAAGTAAGTCAGCTAACTCAAATAATGTTTGTTGACGTTGAGAACTAATTATACTTTCAGCATCTTCTAACTGTTTATTAAACGCCTTTACAGCAAAATGACCAGGATCTAAAGCACCATCAAATTGCCTTTTATTCTCCTCTAACAAACGTATGTAGGCTCTACGTTGTTCTGCTGTTGCAGTGGGTGGTAACGCGGCATCTAAAATCGCATTATACCCTGCTGTTTTCTTCTGATACTCTTTCTCACCTTCAAGCATACCAGTTTGTTGTATTTTGCGAGCTTGTTTACTAGACACAAAGTTTCGATCATCAGATTGACCAAATCTATTGATATCATCCACAAAGGTACTGAGGTTAGCATTTAAAGTATTCGGGATGCTCATACCTGACCCGCCAAGATTTAACATTCCTAACATTTGACTTGTCATTGCCGTTTGTCTCTGTACCGCACCTATTACATCAGTTACTTTAGTTTCTAAATCATTTATCAACTTTTGATGTTTTTCTTTTGAATCAACAGGGACTGGTTGTCTTTTCAGGTCTTTAATTCTTTCTATAATAGGTATAACATTTTGCTTTGCAGCTTCTAGCATTTCGTCATTCTTATCGACTATTAATTTAATCTGGTTTTGTATGTTTTGCTGATTTCGAGAATCTGCGGTAGCTTGCAAACTTGTTGCTTGTGCATTACGGAGATTACGAATCGACTCTCGATCTTTTGCTATTCCACCTTTATAAAAAATCATAACGGATCCCTATTTATGCTAATCCCAAAGAATCTAAAATTGTGTTAGTAAATTTTTCTTGCAACGCATTTGATTCAATAGCTACCGAAGATAGAATATTTGCTTGCGCTGCGGCTAAATTAGCCATTGCAGAGGTAAGCTGACCAGACGAACCAGCCGCTAAATTGAGTTGAGCATTTAATTCATCCAAAGCGACTTTTGCTGAAGCAATATTTGCATTAGATTCTAATTGCAATAAATTGGATGATAACTGTAACTCTTCGAGAAACGATTGGGCTGCGGCCTCTGCAATCGGCACATCATATTCCCTAGCAACCCTAGCCTCGGCATCTCCGGCAAAAGAACTACCGCCTAACCTTCTTCTAGCCAGGTTTTCCCGTAAGTCACCTACTGCTTTGCGTTTCTGGTTTTCTAAACGATCTACTCGCGCTTTAGTCAGTGCGCCAAAACCTGGAGTGAGTTGTTCGCGTAATGCGCCTAATTCATTGGCATAATCACCTAACCCTAACTGCATATCGGAAACTAAATCAGCCCTGCGGCTATCAGTTGGACTTACCGTATACACACCATCAACTAATTGACCTTGCAACCCTCCCGCATCTAACGCTAACGCAGTGTCTTGATAATCAGTAATCGGTTTCAGTACATCTTCTACAGAAGTGCCGAATAAGTCATCGAATAATTCTGAAGCCCCAACAGTTGCGCCAATAGTAGCAGCACCGCCTCCTAATTTGTCTAGCGCTTCCGTTAAATTAAAACCTTTAAATAGGTCTGATATCTTGGTTGCCATATTATTTCACTCTTCGCGTTTGATAGAGGTGTGCAGGGCCATCTAATAGATCGTGTAAACGACCTACACTCCTGATTACTCCTAGTCTCTTTAAATATTCTGGAAATTTAGTTTCGTCTTTCTCTACATAAAACATCACAACAATTTGATCTCGCATCATTCGGAAGAAGTGCGCGGCAGTCTCTACGATATTTCTATGACTCGCCCACCAGAACCACACCGTATTGGTGATGATCAAACCGTTTTGAATCGGTGCAACAAACACCATACCAACAGGTATCAACCCTTTTTCAGTTGGGGCTTTTGCTACAAATACATGATTACGGGAACGCACAATAAACGCTCTGAACAAATCGTTGAACTGTTCAACCGGTAAATCCTTGTGAAAGGCTTTATCCAAGGATTTTAATACCCCTTGTTTATTCGCTGCATACACATAGCGTAAATGCTCATAGTCTAATTCTTCGATGACTACTGAGCGCTTGGTAGTGCGATCAAGTTGCGGCTGTGAACCGACACCCGATTTCCGCGATCTCGAAGTCGTTTTTGCTATCGACTGTGGTTCGGATTTGGAACTCGGTGCTTCGTCCAGCGATACCCCAGACTCTTCGGGTAAGCCTTCCACTAACGGCTTTTCCGAAATACTTTCCGGCGCTGAAGTAACTGCCTCCGCTAAAGTAAGCTGCTGACGGGATTCCTGTAAGCGTTTCTGTGATTTCCTCATTAAAAATCGAATCTCCGTTATACTCAAATTTAATCGTGACGGTAGTTTCTACGGCTTTTTTCTCGAACAAAATCCAACCTTCAAAATCGAATACTTCGGCATTTTGTTGAAAAGAAAATAATTTGGATAAGCGTTCCGTTTGAACAGCCGTATTGCCATCCCCATCACCGCCATTCACTGACCCTTCAATCTTATACAGATTCCCACTTGCATCACCCGCAAACACATACTCCAATCCATCTGTCGGATCGAGACAGTTCATCATCGCTGTGAAATTCATGTTTAGGGAATTAGCCGTCACCCATTTTGACCAGGGGCTAATACGCATCCCTAACAAGGGCTTGTGTAATACCCATAACTGGTTTTTGCCAGAGGGCATAAAGTACGCCCTTTGATTCCGTTCGTTATAAACGGCTGTCCAATCTTTGTAATCTTCGATGGAGTTTTCGATATCTTCCGATAAATCGTTAGTCTCGACATCACCGAACTTTTGGGTAGCAGCTAGCGACTCAATTCGACCCTGCCTTCCGTAAAATATGTCATTACCGACATAGACTACCGACTCGGCTCCATCTGCCCCACTGCGAGGATATAAAGGCGTGAACGAAAAGTCTTTTGCACTAGCGCCTGTTAATTGGAACATTGCACCGCCGCGTGATGACGTTGCGACAGTATTAAATGCCCCTACAAAACCATTGATGGGTCGTAAATCAGGTTGTAAAAGAAAGAAAGGATCTTCTTCACTTAAACTTGAACTCGGTCGCTGATCATTACTGATAATCGTGTACGATCCACGCTTACTACCCACGATGAGATGAGGATACGCAGTAGAGTTATCGTTGACGTTTGAAAACATCACACGTTCACTGTCTATTGTGCAATATTTAGCTCTGAACTCACCTGTCCAACCCGTACTGCCATCATTTTTAGTAAACGTGACTGTAGACAAAGTAGAACCGTTCCACTGATACACTTGTTCCTGTAAATTCAAATCCGTAATCAGGACTACATCATCGAGTTCCCAATTATGACTTAATCGACCTCGTAGTTGCGCGGTCGCAGATACAGTACCCTTACTTGTGAAGTTCGTACCATCCCATTGATAAACGGTGTTTCCGGCTTGAACCAACATCGAAACCGAACCATCAGTTTTTTGTAGAGAAGCAAAGCCTCTAATTTCCGCACTGTTAGTTGCAGTGCCAATCTTGTCATAAGGCGCTCTAGGTCTGAACGCGAAATTCTGTAAGTCGAGATCAAAGTTCTGTCCATCCACACATTCGTTATCGTTAATATCAATGATCGAAGCGCGAGTACTCAATCCACCCGCAAACTTTAAAATGATCGTATCAGCTTCTTGGCGTTTCGTGCCTCTAGGGACAATATCTCGCGTCATGGGCTAGTACCGAGAATACGGGTCGGAAGGATTAGATCGCACTTGCCAATCGCTAAACCAGCTTGGCCTCATCTTGTTTTCACTTAACATTCTACTTGCTGTACCCATCGCAGCTTCCAACGTAGCGTTATCTACCATACGATTACGCGAACGCCTCCATAACTCAGTCACTGCAGGAACCATTGCTTGAAAGACTTGATCACTAAACGGAAACGTATCCGTTGCAGTATCCAAGACCAAAGACTTGTCATAACGATACTTATAAACTAATCCCGCTTCCGATGCTTGCGGTATAGCATCGAGATACAACAAACCGTCAGTAGGTCGAATGACCCCATAATAAGGTATCCCCGTATAGTTAGTAGGGATCTCCTGATCGTTCACCATCTGCATATACCCACCAGGATATTGTTCTATCTCACGCCCATTAGTCTCATCTTGTAACGGCCAGTAAATACGCACTAAATCACTGGCTAGAGCATAATCACGATCCCCATTCGCTAACGTAATCGTTGCTTCGGTAATCGAAGTCGGTAACGCTCCAGAAGTAGAGGAATACAGTTGTATCGTAGCCTCATTCCATACCTGGATCGCAGTATCAATAAATACTTGGCGAGGACTACTGGTTAGCGAATCAAGCTCACCAGTGTCACCTGTCAGGATGTTTACGCGGCGTAGTACCGCATTAACTCCATTAAGAAGCGTTTTTGTACCCATTAAATTTTTCCAACAGTTGTTTTTTGGTATCGTTGCGAGAAACCGGAATACCTAACTCTTTCAGCTTCTTTTGAAGCGTCTTGCCATGTAACTGTTCAGGGTGATCCTGCCAATTCGGATCATCTGCTTTGCTACCTAACAGTTTCCGGTTCATCTCCAGTAATTCTTCTATTTGTTTACTCTGCGCTTTCACCACAGATTGCAAATCACTATCGCCTTCTGCCGTTTCTGTTTTCTCTTCCAGCTTCGTTTTATAATCGTAATCGATTACTTTTGTTTCCAAACGCTCTGGATAAACTTGCGGTGATACGCCTCCATTGGCCGTTTTCTGATCGATCTGCACACATTTAATATGCTCTTGGATCGCCACATCGTCTATCCCGTTCGCTCGAATTAACTGACGCAACACATCAGCGCTAGCATCATGCGAAAACGATAATTTGAAACTTACACACACTTTTTCCAGATCGATACGCCGTATCCTTTCCAGTAACGGACGCGAATCCTCTGTAATTAATTGATGTAACTCAGGCAAAATATTTCTCCATTAAAAAGGGGCGCATAAGCGCCCCTCCCAAACACCACACACACTTACAGGGTGGAAGCTCCACACCGAATTGTGCGACCAAAAGCAGCGTTAAGCACTGCCGACGCATGCCACGCTTTCCAGGCTACCGTTGTGATCTCGTCATAAGGATCAGACGTTCCACCGGAACCGAGTCCTTTAACGATAATATCAACAGGGCCAAGGTCATCTCCTGCCATGAAAGACCCATCTGGGTATCTCTGACCGAATCCGACTGTACCGATAGCATCCATGCCATAGATCGGCACTGAATACAGGTCGATAGTTGACCCACCGGTTGAACGACAACCTGTAGACCCAACAGCAGCACCAGCATTGGCATCAACAGACGCATCTTCTGTTAAACAGAAACGGACTGCTAAACCGGCAACGCCAATTGACCCGAACTCACCTAAGTAAGTTGCGACTTGTCCAGCGTAAGTTTCTACACTGGTAAAACCTGTCAAACCAGCAACGTCAATCGCTACGTCAGGATGACAGATACCAATGAACGCGGGTAACTGTGGGCCAGTACCAACATTCTGACTACCGTTAGTCATAGGAAAAAATGTTCGTGCTGAATTTTTCGTCAACGTGTTAATCACACTTTTGATTGACGCAATAGTAATTTTACTATTTACAGCACCGTCTGAAGCACCGGCAACCCGTACAATCGTTTGTGAATCTTCAGCAGTGTTTCGCTGCACCTGATTCAACGATTGACCCGCATTGATACCGATCACTTTCATAATCGCATCAAACTGCCCTTGTGGTTCAAACTTATCTACAGTCTCGTTCATGATGACAAAGTTGCCATACTTGGCTACCGTTGCCGTCACATCCGTCACTGCGAGTGCCGCACTGGAACGACCTTGCATATAGGACGCATTACCTTGTAATTCGCCTAACGCAGTAGTCGCTGCGGATAGATTATCAATTCGCCTCCATTTTACCGTAGCAGTTCCACCGTTTCGGGTGATCTCACCAGGCATAGTACCCAAGAAATACGGCGCTCTTGAGGCCGCGTTTCTCAGGAATGTAGACATGAGCATATTGTTGACTGGGAGTGGTAACTCCGAATTAGTCGCAGATATGGTTAAAGCCATAACAAATTCCTCTTGTTATATGCTAACCCTTCCAAGAACTTTTCCTTTGCTCAAACTCTTGCTCACTTAAAGCATTGAGATTGGCTAGAGAATATTTCTCGTCATGATCAGCACTTGTTTCAGTTTTCGATTTAACTGAAGCGCGTACTGCATCGAGATTGTTAGTCGCTTGTTGATCAAAATTAGCAAAATCACCCATTTTTCCTTTGAAATCATGAGCTAATGCTGTGACGATTTTCTTCCAGCTATTCGGATTTTCATCCTTTTTTATCCACGCTTGCGCTATTCGTTCGTCTTTCTTTGCTTCGTTTGAAACATAAGACTCTAAAATATCCGCATTGATATCGACCCCTAAAGCATTTCTCATCATTGAAACGGTATTTTCCATTCCATGACGATACTGTTCTTTAGCATGTCGGCGCTCGGACGTTTCTAGCAGGGTTTCTACTCGTCTAAGCCGATCACTTTCGTCTACTTCTCCCGAACTAGCAGTTGCTTGCTCAGTTGTTGTTGTCGCACTGTTGTCGTATTCCGATAAC
>TARA_R100000697_G_scaffold14515_1_pt1 | contig 10360 bp, 6 predicted proteins | sample TARA_R100000697 | Tara Oceans TARA_R100000697 (sample SAMEA2622788) | marine metagenome | biome: marine biome (ENVO:00000447); feature: surface water layer (ENVO:00002042); material: "saline water (ENVO:00002010), including plankton (ENVO:xxxxxxxx)" | depth 5 m
GTTCTAATTCGACAACTTCCGTTTGATTAGGTACATTTGTACCATAATCGTTTATTTTTATTGGACGGTTTAAAAATGGACTGTTTGACAAAGGAATTTCACTCATGCGTAAATTGGTTTAAATTTTGGTTGAATACTTTAAATATTTTTGGGTTTTGTTTTCTGAAAATTGCCTCTTCCTTGTACTTATAGATTGTTCGTTTGGAACAATTTAACCAATTCGATAAAAACTTAACTTCATAATTTTTATTAACTAATAAAAAGTATGTTATTAATCGCCTTGCATCTACTATTGACGTTTTTTGATTTTTGATATTCTGAATTTGTTTAACCTCTACATTATAAAGTTTACTAACATTTGTTATGATATTTTCAAACTCTTTTAAATCTGATTCTTTCAAGTTTTGGAAATTAGATAAATATTTTAATAAAGCTAATGTTCCAAACTTACCAATAAAACTATCAAGTTGTTGTTGTAATTCTTTATACATGAGGTAAAAAAAAGAGTAAGGCAAAACCTAACCTTTATAACACAAAAACATATTACAAAAATTTCAAAGGTATTTTAAAACCTTACTCTGAATATTTAAGGTTTTTGAACAATTGTATATTCTTTTGTAAATGTTCGTTTTTGAAAAACATACCCTTTAAATCTAAACTTATAACCTACTTCGTTTACGTCTATGCCTAACGCTTTTAAATCTTTGTAACTGTAATTTCTTTTATTTTTTAAAATGTCTAAAATTTGATTTTCTTTTTCAACTTTTGGATCTGGTATTGTTGGTTTTGGAACTTCCGGTTCGTCCTCTTCAATATCGTGTAAATCATCAAAAAGTTTAATAAGTTCAATGTCCTTTTGCTTTAAAAGTTCTACATTGTTTTCATCTTTTTTAAGTTCTAAAAAATTGTTGAACTCATTTACAAATGCACTATGAAATACGTTAGTATCTAACGGCAAATCAATTTCTAAAGATTTTAATTTTTTTTCAATTTTATAAATCATTTTTTAAAGGTTTAATTGGTTTTAAAATTTATCAAAAAACTTTTTAATAGTTTCTAATTCATTTACTTTTTTACTTGAAACTAATTTATCTATTTTTTTAGTTATCTCACTTAAAATTGAAATTATTTCTTGTGCTTGTTTGTAAATTTCCGGTGATTTTTTTTCGTCAATATCTTTTAAAATAGTTTTTGATACTGACTTCATTTTTGTATTCAAAATTGCGTTATCTGAACGGACTTTTCGCTTAACTGTTTTTGTTCCGGATTTAGTTTTAATTTTTGAAACTTTGAAATTTGCCGAATTTAAAGCCTTTTTACAATCTTTTAAATATTCAGTTAATTCTGAATCTGTTTTACTCGTTTGTGCTTTTGGCTTTTTCTTTGATACTTTCGGTTTTGATTTTTTTATTAGTTGTGCATCTTCTGTATATCTGGTAATTTCCTCACCCTCACGTTCTATTGGAATACTCCAAACTTCACCGGTTTTTTTATCTTCCCACTCTTCAAATTCTACACCGTCCGTTTCGCCCAATTCCAATTTATCGGTAATATCAAATACCTTTCCTTTTTCAAAATATTTCTTTTCAAAATCACCCATAGCATCTTCCGGTGCATTAATATTTAATGCCGGAATAATATAATAATCTTTTGTATCAAATTGATCCGTTTTGTTTCTTCGTAATACTTTTGCACCAACTAAAATTTCATCTTTGTAAACTTCTTTTTCTGCTACTTTTGGTTCACCAATAAGTTTATCGGTTGCACCCATAAAAGTATTAAATGCTTTTTTAAACTCTTTTTTATCTGTTGCCCTTGTTATAAAAGTTTGTTCTCCTCTTTCACTTGTAAAGTTTTGCATAAAATATTTTTGAGCCTCTATATCAAAAGGTTTAAAATACTCTTTTGCATAGCTTTTACTTTTAATTATTTGTATTTTACTTTTTTCAAAAGAAGGATTGTTTTTTGAAACATTTAAGTAACTATTGAATAATAAATTTTTATCATCTTTAACCTTTACAAATTCATAAACAACATCAGGTATAGTTTTATCTTTGTAAAATTCTCCTTTTTTAAATTCAGAAATTAAATCTTTTCTTAATTTATTTGGAACACCTTTCGGTTTTAAAACTTCAAGTTGTATGTCCGATTCCTCATAAGGATTGTTTTTAAAATATTCTAAAAATTCGGTATCAAAAAAATGTCTGCCTTCTCCGTTTTCGTATTCTTCTAAATCTGCTTTATCAGATAGATTTAGATTGTTATAAGCAATATTTTCAAAATCTTTAATTAAAGAATCGTATTCACTTTTTGACAAAGTTTTGACTTCATTAATAGACGTTAAAAACAAAACGGCATAATCACTTTCTTTTAGCTTTATAGCTTGTAATGAACCGGAATCGTCCGATTCTTGTTCATTATAATAAACTACTAATTTTTCTTTGTCAAATTCAATATCAATTTCATCTTGAGAAACACCTAAATTGTCTGGTATGTTTAAAATTTTCTCTTCCAAAATATCAACCATACGTTGTTTAGTACGGTATTCATGTTGTTCTAAAATCAAATTGTTTTCTGAATACCCCTCACCATTCCATGTTTCAACTAATGCGTAATGATTCATTTCTCCACCAAAACTTACATTTTCATCTTTTTTGACTTTTTTAACGACTTTTTTCTTTTTAAACTCATTTACCTTTTTTGCCGTTTCACTCCCTTTTAATTTTTTAAGTGATTTTTCTAATGACTTTCTGGTGTTTTCCGGTAAAGTTTTACTTTTTAAAGCCTTTTCTATTTTTGATATTTTATCTGCACTCATAATGATTTTATATTAGTTCGATTGCTAAATTTATTGCCTCTAAATCTGTTTCTAATTTTTTTAAAATTTCCTTGTCTGTTTCTAATTCAATAGCTAATTTACTAAATTCTAAATCCTCTCTTAAACCTTTTAATTCTTTGTTATCAATTTTTTCTGAACTCTTATTTTCTAATTTGTTAATTAAGTTAATTGTTTTTTCCGGAACTTCTTTTGTAAATGTTAATCTAAAAATTTCATCTTCACTTAATTGTTCACCAAACATATTTGGTAAAATGTTTTGTTCCATTGAATCGTTATACCTTGTTAAGATATTTTTCAATTTTGAAAAACCGGAATTTATAACATCATTTAAAATTAAGGCTTTTTTGTTTTTGTAAGTTTTTTCGTTCTCTTCAAAATCAAATGATTTTTGTTTTATATAATCGTCCAAAAATTTATAATTATTATTTACTAAATCATTTTGAATTAAAAAAGAATCATTTACAAATGTTATTAAACTACCTTTTGATAATGACTTGTTTTTAATCAAAGGTAAAATTGCATTTACTACGGATCTGGTAAAACTTTTTACTCCACTATTTTGTGAAATTTCTAAACTGTTTTCGTTTAAAACAAGACTTAATAAAATTGTGTTATACATAATTTTACCCTCTTCACTTAAACTGCTAACTGTAAATAATGAACTAATATCATTTTCGGTAATTAATTCACAACTTAATAAAATGCTTTTAAATCTTTTTACGCTTTGAGCATTATTATATAATTCTGAAACAACTTCTTGTTCATTAATCAATTCAATTAGTTTGTTTTTGCAATTCTCATTATTTTGTAACAACTGACTTATTCTAATTGATTTATCAACTTGTTTTTCGGACTTTTCCCTTTTTACATTGTATTTGTTTAACTCTGACGAATTATATTTTTTAAAATCTAAATCAATTCTTACTAACACCGGAAAATCAAATTCATCATAAATTTGATTAAATTTTATTCCATAACCACCGTAAGTTAATTCTTGATATAAAATAGCTAAATAGCTAATGTAATTATCTCTAAAATCGCTTTTAGCTAATTTTAACGACATTATCCGATTATTACCAGAAACAACAATTCCGTCTTTTGTTATTATCGGTGTTCCACTTGAACTTGCACTTGTATCTACAATTAAGTTTGATTCTAAATTTTGTGCAACACTTTGAACTTTTGCTTGTGCGTTTTTATCTTTTGCGTAATTTCGATCATTTACATTTCGTCCGTTACTATCAACCGGATAACCTTTTGAGTTAGCAAAAGTTTTTTCATTATGACTTGCAATTATACCGTCTAATTCAACAACTGCAAATTGCGACCTCCTTTTTTCATCTGAACCAATAATTAAAACTCTATTTCTGCCTTTAATAATTTTATACTTATTAAATTCTTTGACACGAAAACCCACTTCACTAACCGGCTGTTTAACCGGCTTGTCAATTTTTTTAGTAATTTTCTTTTTTGTTATTGTTTTAATCATTTATAATAATTCAATCGCTAATTCTACTGCCTCTAAATCACCGTTTAATGCTTTTAACATACTTTCCTCGTCCTCAAGTTCAATAGCTAATTTTACTGCCTCTAAATCAATTTTCAACAACTCTAATTCATTATCCTTTTCATTGATTTTTGGTTTTACAACTTTTTTAGCTTTTGGTTTTGGATCTGGTTTAGTTTCTACCGGTTTTTCCTCTTCAAAGTTATCTAATAGATAATTTGTTGATTTAAAAACTTCAACCGTTTCATCAAAAGTTAGCATTTGATTACCGGCTTTTTCCCTTGATTCCTCAATTTTTTGAACTTCTTTTAAAAAGTATTCCGGACTATTGACCTCCTTTAATTCACTTCTTATTGCCTCAATATTTTCTGCTAATTTCTCACTTAACATTTCAGGTTTAGAAAGGTAAACTTCACCAAACGCTTTCAAAATGTAATTGTTAGCTTTTTCAACTTTTTTAGAGGTAAGTTTAAATTCCCTTACCTTGTTATTTGCCGAAAATATTTTATTCATAAAAGTATTTCTTCTCCAATCGTTTATATCGACTAAAACCCTATGAATCTGAACTCTATTTGCATATATTTTTTTAACAACTGCAAATGGATTTTCTAAATCAACAAAGTTTTCATCTTTTCCATAATCTTTTATGTACTTATCGGAAACAAAACCTTTATATGTGTTTGAAAATTCGTTTATTTCTCTTTCGTACTGCTCGATTCTATTTTGATTTGCAATTACATTAACAATTTCAATTTGCCTTTTTTCTTCAATATCAATTTTAGATTTTATTTGAATCCTCTCTTCTTTAATGAGTAGTTTTGCCAAACTTTCAACATCATCAATCAAACTCCATTTTATTGCCTCTGTATCTTCAACCCCAACATCTAAAATATTTTCATCATTTTGCAAATCAAAAATATCGTTTATACGTCCGGTTTTCTCTTCTAATTTTTGCCAAACAAAAGAATCTGAACCCCCTATTGCTAAAGGTGTTACAATTCTTACATCATTAAACATATTTCCATATCTGTAACATCTACCAACTAATTGTTTATAACTCGTTGGATTCCATTCACACCATAAATTAAATAATGTACTTGTTTTCTTTTGTAAATCTATTCCCTCTCTTATCGTTTGACTTCCAATTATTACTTTAATATAACCCTTGTTAAATGCCTCTTTTCCGGCTTCTTTTCTTGCATCTGATAAACCTAAAGGAACACCACTACCGGCAATAATTTCAACCTCTGAAAACTTACCATAAGGTGTTTCGACTTCTGCCTTGTAACCCATTTCCTCAATTAAATATCTTTTTATTAATTGAAAAAATGAAACACCCCTACCTGAGTAAAGAATAATATTTGAAAGTTTTGTATTTGTTTTTTTATGGTGTTCTTGAATACTCTTTATACACTCCATTGTGTATTTTAATTTCGGTGATTCCTCTACAAAATCAATCGGATCAAGTTCACTAATATAATTTTTGATAAATTCCTTTTTTTCGTCCTCTTCCATTCCAGACGTTTGCTCTGAAATTTCGTAAATATCCGGACTTAAAGTATTTGACATTGACAATGAACTTGCTTTTAAATGTGCGCCTTTTCTTAACTGTTCATCATTCAAAGCATATACTAACCATTTTGAAATAGCTTTTATATTTTCTCTTTGTCTATTTGTTACATCTAAAAAAGTTCTTTTTTGCTTTTCTATTGGTAAAGGTATAACCGTACCGTCATTTAGTTTTTCATTTAACAATGGTAACTCATGTTTATTTGGACGTTCTACGTTACCCTCACCAGATTTATAATTCATGTAAGCAAAAACCAATTTTTGTAAAGCAACTTTATTACTCCAACCTTTTATTACTGCTTTACTATCAATCGTTAAATCTGCTTTTACAACACTTTCAAATGTTTGGTCTATGAAATTGTCAAAAAATGTTTGAATATTATTTACTCCACTATCTTTTAAACCTTTATAATCTGTTAAGGCTAATAAACCAAAAACTTCTAATGGATTGTTATTGAAAGGTGTTGCCGTTAAAAGTACAATGTTTCTATAATCATTCATTCTTTGAATATAGTTTGTGATAAAAAACATTTTTACGGATCTGGCACTATCTTTTTGGTAAATCTCATAATCGGTTGCACCCTTTCCGTCATTACTTCTAACGCTTGAAAATACTTTTGTAAAATTGTGCGCTTCATCAACACATAAATAGTCAAAACCCATTTCATCTGCTAAAACATAAGCCTTTGATTGTCCTATACCAATTTTTGAATTTAAACTTTCAATTTGATTTGCTCGGTTTCTTTTATCTCTTTTACCGGTTGCACTTTCCGGAATTGTAACCAACATTTCTTTAAGTTGTGAAAAATGTTCGTTTGCCGTTTCCTCATTAAAACCAATATGATCTACTGCCGGAAATGTTGCTATGCAAATACACTTTTCCGGAATATCTAAATTAAAACCGGTTTCTGCATCAAAAAATTGGTCTTTATATTTTTTACCTAAATTCCCTAAATTTATTAACGGATATTGAGGTAAAATTCCATGTGATACAACTTCTCCGTCCTCGTATTCACCGTTTATTTCACTTATCCATTTTTTTAATGTTGGTTTTGGAACAATTATTAATGGACGTTTGCACTCGTCATTATCTAATGCTTGTCCTAACGCTAATATGCTTGTCATTGTTTTTCCAACTCCTACATCAAATGCAACAACACCATTTCCTTTTGCCTCTATAAATGCGACACCCTCTCTTTGTGCATTTCTTGGTTTTAATGCTCTGTTTTTGAAAAGTTTGTTATACTCAAATGCAATAGGTATTAAATCGTAATTTGGAATTTTAAAACCATTGTAGCTTTTATTCCATTTATATTCAATTTCCTTTTTTATTTGATCTGGTAAAGTATTTAAAAATCTATTTACTTGAAAAGTCATTTCTTGCGAAACCAACCTTTTGAAATCACTTTGAGCCATACCAACGGTTTTTTCATTATAACTTTTTTTCTCTATAAAGTAAGTTATTACATTATCTGTACCACCGGTATAATATCTCATTTCGTCTAATGACAATGCCGACAAAAACTCAATAAATGCACTTTTTAAATTTGTTTCTACTCCCTCTGAAACAAAACTATAATCTCTTAAAAATTGACTATGAACATTTAAACGTAAACTTTTACTTTCGTCTAATGTTATTTGAAGAGGTTTTAACTGTTTATCATTTTCAAAAATATGTTCTAAATGATCCTTTTGCCTTTTTAAAATCTCTTTTGTGTTATAATTACGATTTGGTATTTCAAATTGTGATATTCTTGCCTTATCAATACTTTCTAACCTTTCGTAAAGGTTTCCAGAATAGTATAAAACACTTGGAATAAACGACATTCCTTTTTTCTTAAAATCGTAACAGATATTATTGTTTTTCAAGTTTTCTAAAATAAACTTTGTTTCTGAATCACTTGAATTTGGTAAATTACTAACCTTTTTCCATTTATCAGAAATAGGCAATCCATTACTCATTTTGTACCACACCCAAACATCAACTTGTTCTTGTTTTAAATGTGAATTAAGGTTTTGAAAACCCTCTTCAAAGGAATATAAATCAATGTCTTTTTGAGCATCAAAAAATATAATGTCCTCAATTTTTTTCTTTCTTTTTTTACGCTTTTGTTTTGGCTTGTTTTTAATTTCAATTTTACCTTTTTCAACAATTTTTTTAAGTTTCTCGTTTTCTGCCTCAACCGTTAATTTTGTGAAACTTGAAATTGAATTATTTACTAATTGTAAATCATTAACATTAATACGTTCTAAATTGGAAATTGAACCCTCAACGATTTGTTCATCACCGTATGCACCCCTTTTAGTAACTATTTTTCCTAAAACTTTATTTTTGTTTTTTTCTATAAACTCCTTAAAAATATCCATGCTTTGTTTTTTTTAATAACTACTTTCAATATGTGCAATAGCTTCACCAATAGTAAAATCTTGTGTTAAACAAATTTTTAAAACCATTTCGTAAATTTTTGCTTTACCGTTTTTATCAGACTTCAAATTGCAAATTGTAGGATAAATTCCTGAATCTTCACAATCTTTTAAATACAAGTCTATAAGTTCTCGTAATTCTTTTATTAATTTCTTATCCATAATTTTATTATTTTTTACGCAAAACAATTATTGCCGTTCCTACACTTGTTGTTTCAAAAGTTCCTTGAGGTAATAAGTAAGCATCTACTAATTCTGCTTTTTGTGAAATTATTTTTTTAACTCCGGAATAACCTTTAAAAAATAAATTATTGCTTGTAATATAAACTAATAAACCACCACTTTTTAATACGTCTAAACCTCGTATCATAAAATAGTGTTCTAATTGCATTGTACCCCTTACTTTTAATAATTTTTTCTCACTAACAATTTTTCTCTCATGCTCTGATTTTCCGTAAGGTGGATTGCCAATTACCAGATCAAAATCTTTTTCAAAATATTTATCCTCTAATTGACTATCATATTTACTTTTGCCGTAAAAATGATTTGCAAAACTTTCAACTTTTAAATCTATTTCCGGAAATAAGATTTTTACAATTTTTGCCGAATTTTCATTTATTTCGTAACCGGTAACTTTGCAATTAAGAAAATCAACATACTTTAAAAAATTTCCTATACCAACTGACGGCTCTAAAACTTTTCCACCTGAAAAACCATATTGATTTGCCAATAACCACATTTTTTTTACTACTAAATCTGGTGTGTAAAATTCTGAAAATGCCTCTTTTGTAAACTCTTCATCTTTTTTTATTAAACCACCTATTCCGGTATATTGTGCGATAAACTTTTTTTCATCTAACGAATAATCTTCATTTCCTTTTTGTTTCAAAAACTTAATTATTGCATCGTTTAATTCTCTTTGGCTTTCAAAATTATAACCTATATAATCTTTAATTTCTATTTTCTTAGTTTCTGAATCCGATAAAATTTCTTTTGGCTTTTCCTCTTTTGGTGTTTCTAACATTTCAAGCATTGGATCAATTTTCGCTTGTTCGTCATACTTGCTTGTAAATTTATCCTCAAAAAATGAACTAACCATTTCATAAACTTGGTCATAAGTATATGTTTCGTCTATGTCATTTATATAGGTGTTTTGAATAATATTTTCCACACCTTGTTTTGAGTTTATAAATTCCATTTCTTCTGCATAATCAATTAATAATTTTCTTAAATTATCAACTGAAACCATTTTTAGGTATTCATTATAAATTTTTGTTGCATGAACTTTTTTACGCTCAAATTGATCTGGATTTGCACTATCAAAAATTTCTTTATTTCGTTGAATTTGTGATTCTATTTCGCTAATTAATTTTTCGTCATTTTCAATAGATTCGTCCAAACAAATTTTTAAAACTTTTCTTCCATTTTCAACACCAAAACCGTTTAATCCGTCAAAAAAAACATCTACATCTTTTACATAATCAACTCCACCATTCATTATTTTTTTTACCAACTCTAAACCTTTTATCGGTTTACTTGAAAATAAACTTGAATACCCCCCACTACCTCTATGAGAAATAACACTTTCACCATTACACCAGACATTATGAGTTTCTTCGACTTCTTCACCTTTGTAGTTTATGCTTTTTACGATAAAATCCGGTTGTTTTTTAAATTTATTCTTTTTTAAGAAAAATAAACTTTCATCACTTGTCCAATTAATGTATTTAAAACCACTTTCAAAAGAATTGTTTTTTAAATTCATTAATATTTGGTCTATATATTTGTTTTGGTATTCCTCTTCATAGTTACTTAATGGTTCTGTTCTATTATCTTCTAATTCACCCTCTGTTGTAATTAGAAAACCTTTGTAAATAACGCTATTAATATCTTTTACTTCAAAACCATATTTTTTTAAGCTGTTTTTAAAATCATTAAGTTTATTAAGTTGTTTTTGTGAATAACCTTTGATTTTATCTTTAAATTTTATTTTTAAAAAATTCTCGCTTAATTCTACAAAA
>TARA_R100000697_G_scaffold25835_2_pt1 | contig 10287 bp, 16 predicted proteins | sample TARA_R100000697 | Tara Oceans TARA_R100000697 (sample SAMEA2622788) | marine metagenome | biome: marine biome (ENVO:00000447); feature: surface water layer (ENVO:00002042); material: "saline water (ENVO:00002010), including plankton (ENVO:xxxxxxxx)" | depth 5 m
AATATTTTTCATAATTTTAATTTAGTAGTAAACGTGTTATTTATATCCCCTTTTACAAAAGTATTAAACGCTAAAGATATTCTCTCATCGTTATCATTAAATTTTGGTACTTCATGTTCTATATTAGATGAAAACAGGACTAGTTGTTTTTTTACTACATTAATAGAGTGTAAGCTTGAGTTGTAATTGTTAAAAGATTGTGGTTCTATTCTTAAATATGGTGCATTTGGTTTGTCTTTATAAAATGTTATTTTGTCATTTTTTATTGTATTAAAATAAAAAACTCCACTAATAATGCTGTTTGCGTGATTATGTATATGATGATATTTACCCTCTGTCGTTTTATTTAGCCATGATTCTGTAATGTAAATATTAACATTGTTTTTTGGTATAAAAACATTTTTAAAATAATCTTTTAAAGAATTGTTAATAAAGTTTTTAACGTTTATTAAAGCAAGATTATCTATTACATTATTATCATTAGAAATTAGATTTGAATGATTTTTATTATATGTTGCACTATTAATAAAATCTTTTTCAATTTGTGTAAATGAGTTTTCATATTTGTAAATACCTATTGGATCAGCAAACAAAATTTTAATTTTTTCAAATTTGTTTTCTTTATCGTGTAAAGAATTAGAAATGTCATTTAATTTAATATTTAATTGATCATAATGATCAAAAAGATTTTTTTTCATTTTAGATATACGTTAAATGATAATGATCTTCTTTCAACATTTTGTGTTCTAAAAGGATATACAGTATGAGGCACCCATGAAGGAAAAAGAAAAAAATCTCCTACTTGTGGTAGATATTCAAACTTGTATAAACTTAAATTACTAGGTTGATTACAAAACCAACTTATTCTAGCTGCACTAGGGTAATGATCCTCTTTGGACATTTCTTCTGAAAGGTCAGGCATTCTTAAATAACAAACACCAGACAATATGCCATCATGTAAATGTGAAGGGTTAAAGTCTCCAGCCCATTGTGATACTACCCAAGCTGCAGTCATGGTTATGTGTTCATAAGGCTGCTTTCCATCTGCAAAACACGCTTGCACTTGTGGATCTTCGAGATATTTTTTTACTTGATTAGCAAGATACAAAGTAAAAGGTTTTGCTTGTTCGCTATTAAGCCAGTTGTCAGGCATTCTACATTCTTTTTTTACATTACCCGCTAGGTTGTGCGACCAATCTAATTTTTTAGACAACTCTTCACTATTTAAAACCTCGGATGCTGTGTCATCCAACAATTTTACAATATCGGGTGACAAAGACCCTTTCATCATGGACGGACCAAAAGGTCTAAATATTACACTCTCATTCATACTGTTCTCCTTAATTCATTTACTGGGTGGTAAGGTGCATATACTTTGTAAAAAAAAGTAATTAAAGTTAATCTATACGTATTACTTATTACATTTAAGTCAGCCTTGTGTGGATTTGATCCATCAAAAGCTAAGATTGAATTAAATTTATTTTTAAATGATGCTATTTCTTCATAGTAAGATCTGTTTCTCTCTTGATATTCATTATATTTTTCATTGTCTTGTTTTGTTATATTAAAATCTTTTGATATCTTAGCTTCCTCTATAGCAGTCTTATTATCAAAATATTCTTTACCTTTAATTCTATATAAAGATGTGCCGCCTGTATTCTCATCATCAGTCAAATATATTATTGCAGTCAAAGGTGTTTGATCTACGTGTATCCAACCTTTATTTAAAATACTGCCATCCTTACTTTTAACATCTTCTGGTCTTATTAATTGAAAAAAAGAAGACGCCCACCATCTAAATGATTCGTCTGACTTTGTGGTCTCTGATCCATAAATTAAACTCATAATTTTATTTTGAACATAATTGTTTAATTCATCATTAAAAGTATGTAAGGCAGCCGTTCTGCCTCCTGGATAATTTCTATCAGAAAAATCGTAATCACAAGACAATCCTAATTCTTTTATTTTATGTGGTTCTTCAAAAAATTTATCTAAGAAGTAAGTAGGGTAATACATTTAATCTTTTTTTCTTAAAGGAACAAAATCTATATGAAACATAGAAAGATAATAATCTATATCGCCTCTGACTAAATCAGGCAATGTAGGTAATTGTTCTTTAAATTTGTTGTAAGTTTCTTCAACGTCTTTACCTTGATTGTGTTCAAGTGTTAACAAATATTCCAAAGGCCAAAACCACAACACTTTATGATCCACTAAATGAATATCATTTTTTATCATGTTAATAAAATCTTGTTGTTCCATTTCAAATGGCTCTCTATTTCGATAACAATCAAGCAACAAAACATCACAAGCTGATCCAAACATAAATGAATTACTTTCTATTGTGTTAATTTTTTTGTGTAATTTATTATTGTGACTTTCATGATACATAAAAATATCTTCGTATAAATCTGCAACAGTAACTTTTTTTACATGCGATTTATGAACAAGCCAATTAGGTAATGTTCCTAAATTATATCCGTAAACATTCACGTCTCCGTACGCTAAGTCAGCCATAGCCATATTTTGAAAACAATTAAAATAAGTAGGGTTTACAGTTCTAGCTTCTTTGCCATTTATTCTTAAAATCCAATTTAAAGTTTTCTTCTCTTGTAATATCTCAATATTTCCTGATTTATATTTTTTAAAATTTGGAACTTCAAAATCAAATTTTTGTAATAATTTTAAATATTTATTTTTCATTTATTTTTACTACACATATAGATTTTTCATTTTTAATATCATTATTTTCATTAGCATAAAAGCCCAAAAAGTTTACATCTGAACCATTTTCAGTTGAAGATGAGTCTAAGGACACATGACTAATTCCTGTTTTTACATCCCCAAATAAGTTGGTTAAATTAAAATTTTTCCATAAATCATTTTTTTGTAGATTACCATTTTCTCTAATTAAAAAAATTCTATTTTTTAAATCTGTTACTATGAAAGCAATAGCCTCCTTATTATTACCATAATACATATTAGAAAAAATTAAATCATCTTCATAAAAACAGCCTTGGAATATTCCATATATTTTTTCTTTACCTTGTCTTCTTTTAATTCTATCTTGTAATTTACTTACTGGATCTCCGTGAAATATAACACCATCATGGCAAATCTTATTTTCTGTTTTTTCATTTACATTTTTGTTAACTCCTATTTTAGGGTAGGGTTTTAAACCAAAATTCATGTTATAGTCTCCTCAAAATTGTATTGAGTTTTAATTATTTCTTTTGCTAAATTTAAATCACTTTTATTATTTTTTAATATGAGGTTTGCTGATTTAAAAACATCATTTTTGTCTAATTTTAATTTTGTTATTTTTTCAACCTTCTCCCAAATTTGTAAATTAAAATATTCAGTCATTTCCACATAGGCCCTACAACCCAACCTACTAAACTTTTACGTAAACCTCTAGAGACTTTTGATACTCGGTGTCTTGTCCTAGAATCAAAAAAAATTAAAGTGCCTTTTGTACGAGGAGCAGACATAACAGCACCTAAAGGATCTTCTATTTGTAACTCACCTCCATCATATTCATCTGGATTAGTTAACTGCAATACAAAAGAAAGTTTTCTTACAAGGTCACTACTTTTTACTATGTGATCTTGAACAAGAGTATCAATATTGTACGAACGATCAACTGATAAAGGTTTGTATTGTGTTTCTATACCACCATCCACGTGCCAATGATAGTAGCTCCCCTCACCATAATGAGTATATTGCATACACTCATGATCCATTCTTTGTAAATCATAATTAAAATTTGTTCTGTTAGCTAACATTATGTAATGCCATAACAAACCTGCGCTCCAATGGGAGCTTTCAATCCAAGCATTTTTAGATTTTCTGTATTCGTGTTTTTCTTCACCTTTCTCATTTATTTTTGATGATACCAATGTGTTATCAAAATTTAATGATAGATCTTCAGCTAAAATTTTAACAAACTGATCAGGCATTTGAGTATTATACCAAAGTAACTGATGTGCCATTTTTTTCCTTTCTAGGCTTTTTTTATCATAAAAATTTTGTCAAGAAAACAATTAAAAAAAATTTGTTGCAGACTTAAAAATTATGCTTAAATTAAGTACCCACCTAAAATTAAAAATAAAGGAGAAAAATATGAAAAATGATGAAGTAAGTAAAGCGATTGCTTATCTTGCAGACAAGGTAAGTAAATTTCACTCAGAGCTTTTGGCAGTAAAAAGAGATCATGTAAGACATACAGAAAAATGTAGTTGTCAATCTACCCCAGGAGAAAAAGTAAATATTTCTAATAATAACAAAGATAAATTTAATTTAAACTCTACTTAGGAGTTTGTCCTAACATATCTTTTAATGACGGAGCAAATACTTTAACATCTCTTCTGATTTTTTCAGCAGTAGTTGAAGTATTTGGATCATCTATATCAGCTTGCATAGCAGCTTCAGATTCATACTCTTGACCTGTATCAATGTTTGTTAAGGTTGTTTCAGTTTTTACTTTGTATCTAGGAATAACTCTACCGTCTTCTAAAGTTACAGTTCCTATTTGTTCTGCATTTTCAACTATTGGCATCTTCTTCTCTCCAATTTATATTAAAACTTAAAATAATTCTATCTTCTTTAGAACTATTAAATTGTACTTCATGTTGTAACCATGATGGGAAAAAAATCAAGGTATTCTCTTTTGGCTCCCAAGAAACACTGTGTGCTAGGTGTATAGAAGCATTTTCATTTTTAGGAGGTGATAACACCTCTGCCTGTGGTTTAGGCTCTAAAAACACTAAATTACCGCTTTTAGGGGGTACTTTAAGATAATACACGCCCGATAGGTAGTTGTAAGGATGGGTATGAATATTGTTTCTTGATCCAGGAGGGTTTATCATACCCCAAAGACCAGTCATTTCTGGAGAGTATTTATCTTGAACATCTAAATGTTTAAAACACTCTTTTGCATTATATAATATATCTGCTACGGTGCTTTTAAATTCTTCTTCTTTGTAAAGCTCATCATCACTATGCCAACCCCCGATGTTTGATCGAGGCATGCCTTTTTCATCTTTTAATTTTATTTCATAAAGTCTATCAATAAGATGACCATGCCCTTTCACTTCGGTTATAAATATAGGTGTAATAAATAAAGATTGCAGTTGCAATTACAATTGTCCTTTCGTAATCTCCATATCAGCTACAGTTATGTGAACTTGATTAGCTGCATTAGCTTGTACTTTTAACACGTCAGATTCTTGCAAAACAATCATGCCTCTAGTAATTCCGTCATGTTCATTTAACAAATCTACCGTCGTTCCTGCAGCTATGCTTTTTTGGTGAAATTGTTTGAATGTTGCAGAACTTCTAACTGTTTGTACATCCAGAAGTGTAGCACTACCAGAGTCATTACAAACAATAAAAGATTTAATTATTATAGTAGTTGGCGGAACGGGTGGCGTAGCACCAGGATCAGCTGTTGGCACAGTTATTAAAGTTGTTAGGTCTGTCGTAGTGACATCCATCATAGGTCCTCTAAATGTATTAGCCAAGGAAAAAACTCTCCGATTCTGATTCTTCTTTTAAATCTTGTTGAAAGTTAGTATTTAACAAAAAAATAATTTGATCAAGTAATCTTATCATTTGATCAAATTGTGCAGCTTCATACTCTGGAGTAGCGTTAGGCAATCTTGTTATAGTAATTTTAGCCATTATCTCCTACCATCAGGTCTAATTTGTATCTTTTGTGATCCAAGTCTCCAAGGTGTATCACCCACACTGTTAGTCTCATATTTTATTTTTACAGCTCTACCTCTACCTCTTACATTAATTTTTTCAGTAGTGCTAGTTATACTACCACTCGTTGTGACATTTGAAGATGATTGAGGATATTGTTCTAAGGTAAGTGTAGCAGTCATTGTATTTGTAAGATTGTCAAAATCTGGTACTAATTTGCTTATAGACATTAATTGATCACCATCAGCAATCTCTACTGACCCAGTTTGTAAAAAAGCAGAAATGGCTGATCCGTTAGCTTGATTGTTTCCTACCTCATGTTCATAAATAAAAGAAGCTCCTGCTGTTAAACCTAAAATTGTTGATACGTTTGCTGTCGTTGAAGAGTTGTATTCTGTAGCTATGGGAGACTCATAGACATAAGCACCAAGCCATGTTGTTCTTGCTAAAGTTATAGTGTACCAAGTCCCTTCAAGATAATTATAAGCAACAGCTCTGTCTATTTGAGAAGCATTTGCGGAAGGATAATACCAAATTATTTCATTGTAAGCTGTATTTAACCCGACAGCTATGTCATTTTTATTAGTATAACTTATGTCATCAAAAACAAAATCTTGTACAGAACAAGGCATTTTTTTCACAACACCATCGTATAAATAAAAGGCATCATCCGACATCCAGTAAGCTACACCATTTACCTCAATGGCTGCGTGCTGTGCTATTAAACCTGCATTTGCTCCTAGTTGACGAAGACCAAAAGTAAAAGGCGTGCCTACAAATTGCAAACCATGCAAAGAGGTATCTGTCCAAACTAAAATTTGACCTGCTGATTTTACGGCTCCTATAATTCTTGATCCATCCGATATGCGAAGAGATCCTGCCTCGTTTGTAGCAACAGGTGTATAATCAGTTGCGTCTTCTCTATCAGAAAAACGAAGAAGTAAATCATCTTGTGTTGTAGAATCTCCGATGGTGGTTTCTGTTCCAAAAATTAATAAATGACGAGTGTCGGTAGATACTAAACTAAATCTTGAAGCAGTTGGAGCATTTGATAAAGCAGTAGCTCTTGTTCCTGTCCCAGAGGATGTGTCCCATATAAAAGTTTTATTATTTAAAGCAGTAGCTATTAAGTCTTCACCAAAATTATCTAATGACCAATTTCGTGCAGCAACAACAACGTTAGATGAAGATCTAGCTGTGTCCCAAGTGCTTTCACCCCAAGATAATGTTCCCCACCCATAACCATAAGTTGATGTAGCTGGGCCTGTGGATATTTGATATTTAGCATTGCCAGATCCACCACCGCCTGATGTTGAACCAGAGGCTGTGCTTGTATGAGTAACTTTATAATTGCTAGCATCTGTGACACTAGTTATCTCAAACTCTTGATTCATATCTAATCCGTCTAATGTTGAAAAAGAATCAAATGTAACAAAATCACCAACTGATGCGCCATGAGCAGCGTCGTTTACACTTACGGTTGTGGTGCCATTAGTTGTAAATGGATTTGTTAAAGAAGCTGTTTCTCTTATGGGTGTAATATCGTGAATAGCTCCTTCAGAATAAATATATAATTTTCTATCAGTTCCAAGAGCTAAATATCTAGTTCCATCTAATGCTACCCATGAGTGAGTATCTCTTACCACACCTACAACTGTTTTATTTGGGTTTGGTAAAAACCCCCAACCTCCCCATCTTTCTGGCTTTCCGTAATGAAATCTTACAAAATCAGAATCAATGTATTTACGTTGATCCCCTGCTGAGTACGCAGTGTCTTGCTTATCTATGCCAGGTTGAAATTTAAGATCTACTAATTGCATGGTTTTATAATAAATTACTTATCGTTTTGAGGCAAGAATTGAGTTCCAACGTTGCCCTTAAAAGCATAATTACCATAATGAGTCATCCCACTTGTAATATCTGCATATATTTTACCTCCTAAATTCTGCCATAATCTGCAAAACGCATAATCTTCTGACAAATACCTTTTACTTTTTGGATCAATCATGGTGTCAAAAAATGTATAATTCCATTGTGAGGTTTTGTGATAATTAAATTCTGTGTCGTGAGATTGATTGATATGTTGATCTGGTATGAATTTTAAATCAGGATAATGCTCTGCTAATTGTTCAAAAACTTTTCTTTTAATTAGCATAAAACCAGTTGGTCCATCTAAAACTTCTATAAAACCTTGTTTCATTTCTATTTTGTTTGGATTTTTAACATTAAGATTATATTGCAATGAAGAGGCTAAGAGTTCGTCCTCTGGTATATTAGGATTATTTTGTATACGTTTTTTTACCTTAATCCAATCTATTGTTTTTCTTGGATAAATGCCTGTTGTTACATCTTTGTCAAAATCTAACATTTTAAAAACTGATTCAGGATTGAAAGCTATATCAGCGTCAACAAATAATAAATGAGAATAATCTCCGTCCATAAATAATTGCACCAAAGTATTTCTAGCTCTTGTAATTAAAGACTCATTTCCAATCGTTCCAAACTGAAGTTCAATTTTTTTAGTAGCAGCTAAAGCTATAAGTTGCATACAACTCTTAAAATAGTCAGCGCTAATCATACCACCATAACAAGGAGTTCCTATAAAAATTCTATTGTGTTGCATACTCTACTTTTAAATATTCTATTTTTCTAACCCAACCTCTAGGTATCGCTATTGCACCGCCACCATGATTGTCATCCTTGTCAACACACCATGATCTCATAATAACTATTTTATCATCATTGTTTACAACCATGTACCCAACTTCTTGGCACACGGCCAACGGAGCATTTACTATATCTTTTATTGGCAACCAACCAGTCTCCATGTCTCTTGCGTCTAGCCACGTAATTCTCACCATCGGAGTTTTATAAATATTAATCATTAATAGGTTCTTTTTTCTTTAAATGTAAATTAAAAGAAACCGATCTTCTTTCCTCGTTTTTAGTTCTAAAAGGGTAAACTCCATGTGATAACCAAGATGGAAAAAGATATATTGCTCCTACCTCTGGAGTAGCCTGATGCTTGTGGCCACTAAAAGTAGCTGCTTGACCTGAATGCCAAACGATGTCACCGACACATGGGTAATGATCTTCTTTTGCGTATTCATCTTTTAAACTAGGCGGCACTCTTAAATAAATCACTCCTGATAGTTCACCTTGATGTATGTGAAAAGGATTAAAATCTCCAGCCCATTGACTAACAACCCACATAGATTCAATAACCATTGAGCCTACAAACTCAGGAGATATTGTGTCTGAAGCTGGAGGTATTGAAATATATTTTTTTACTATTTGACCTAAAGCATTAATTATAGGTTTAAAGTTTTGACCATCTAAATCCTCCATCGGATATCGAACTTCTTTTTGAACATTACCTGCTAGATTCATTGAATGATCATATTTTTTTGACAATTTTTCATCATTTAATAAAGTTGTAGCACGATCGTCTAATAACTTAATTAAATTATTAGGTAGTTTTCCTTGTAAAATGGTGGGACCAAAAGGTCTAATCGCATGAAAATTAATACTAGTCGATTTATCTTCTTTCTGCATTTGGTTATCCTCAAATATCTATTGTCATATAGCAATATTTTGCCTATAAATATAGAATTAATTGGCTTTTTATTTCAAGCTTAGCCTTCTTGCCATTAACAATCACATAAATTGCAATAGGAGATTATGTTAGGACTAAAGAGTATTACAAACAGATTATCAAAAGCCGTACGAGATATTGGCAGTTTTACTGGTGACAACCCTCTGGCAACAGCGGCTCTCGGCACACCATTTTTATTTAGTAAAGGTTTTCCTTCATTAGGTGCTTCTCTTTTTGGTGACACAACTGGTGGTGGAATTGGCGACCTTTTCAGACTTATAGGTTCAGGAGCTATAGCAGCTAAAGGTTTTGATCAATTTAGCAAGGATAGAGACACCGCGATGAGGATGTACAATGACTTTCTTAACAGATTAAAAGCTACAGATATAAAGTTTGGCAGTGAGTTTGGCGGTAGCCCTTTAAAAAAAGAACAATTTGGTGATTTAATAGCCGATATTAGAACAGGTGAAACTTTTGATAAGTTTGATGAAGAGGGAAAACCAATAAGAACAGAGGCAGATGAAAGCGGAAAAGCTGTACCAGTAACTAGTAAAACAGGCGGTATAGCAGCCTTGATGGCTGGTGGCCCACCAGAACAAGACATGGGTCAATTTGGTTCATCTGATAGTCCCATGGGTGCATCTGCTAATAATCCATTTGATCAGATAAACAGAGTCTCTGGAATGATACCAGAAACACCATTAAGACAAGTTATGCCACCTACCATGAACATGGGTGGACAAGCTACTGGTGTTCCAGGTTTAACACCTGATATGTCAGGACCTGAGATGATGGACACCATTGAAGATAATCCAGGTATAACAGCATTTTTTCCTAGAAGATTAGGAATGATTGATGGTCCAGGTGGACCAAAAGATGATAAGATCCCTGCTATGTTGAGCGACGGTGAATTTGTATTTACTGCCAAAGCAGTAGAAAACGCTGGTGGCCCACGTGCCATGTATAATATGATGAACAAATTAGAC
>TARA_R100000697_G_scaffold17204_1_pt1 | contig 10268 bp, 9 predicted proteins | sample TARA_R100000697 | Tara Oceans TARA_R100000697 (sample SAMEA2622788) | marine metagenome | biome: marine biome (ENVO:00000447); feature: surface water layer (ENVO:00002042); material: "saline water (ENVO:00002010), including plankton (ENVO:xxxxxxxx)" | depth 5 m
GGATGCCAGGCTTAACAGGCTTATGTACATCTTCAGCATTTTCACTCTTTTTCTTTTTCTTTTTCCAGTTAACACGCTTCGGTCCCTTCTTTTTATACATCTTACCCTTGATACTCTTGCAAGCCGCTTTAGTCGGTCGACAAGCCGGGTAACTACCACCAGACTTCTTCGATTTACGACCACAAGGACCGCCAGTTTTGCAATTTACCCACCCTTTAAACTTTTTACCAGTCTTAGGATCAGTGCCACCTCTTTTAAACCACTGACGTAATGAATCACTGGCTTCTTCTAAATAAGATTCTAAAGCTTGTTCAAATTTACTCATTTTTTCTTCTTCCAAATTTTACCTTGTCTACATCTCACTATAGCACCTGATTTATAAGCTGAAGTTTTTTTACCATAAACTGAATCTGCTCTACGCTTACATCTATCAGCCTTCTTTTTCTTTTCAGCATCCTCTTCTGGTAAGCCTTCCTCGTTTTCTTCTCCAGTAGCAAAATTTACCCCTTTTGTCTTTTCCTTATTTTTCTTTTTACCCGTAGTACCTTTACGCGTTTGCACTTTACCTGTAGGCGTAAAAACTCTTGCATCATTATTTGCATACGTATCACCAGAACTAATATTTTGTGCTGCAGCATTAGGACCATATACAGTATGTAATGTGGGCCCATCGCCAAACGACCCATCAGCACCTGATGTATTCATTTCTTCAAGCATTTTAAAAAATCTCTTCTCAAATTTACCGGTTGATTCCATACATTAGTATTTATAATATATAGATGGAATTGCTAAAAAAGTATATTGAAGAAATTACTAAAGATCTTCAATTAGATGACTTTAATATCAAAGAATCACAAATGAGATTACCTGCACGTAAGCACTTCTGGGTGGCTCGTTTAATAGAAGCAAAAATTAAACGTAGTACTCTTTATAAAGAAAAGAAAAAACTTAAAAAAGAGGTAGTTAAAAAGGTAATATCTGATTCTCCAGTTCGAATAAGTCAATCTGCTGCTGAATCTGCTGCTGAACGCCATGATTCTATAAGTAACTTGAATGATTCTATAAATGAACAAGATTCTATTATTGAATATCTTGAAAAAGTAGAAAAGATCATGGGGCAAATGCACTGGGAGATAAAAAACATCATAGATATTAATAAAATGGAGCAACTTTAATGCTTACGTTTGATTATAGCCCCGGTAAAAGAAAAATTCAGCTTAAAACTGATGATAAAGACCTATTTGATAGGTTAAGAGAGCATTTTAGTGTCGAGAACGATGGAGCTCGGTTTGCAAGATATAGAGGTCGCTTTGCTGCACGACGTAAATACGCTATAACTGGTACAGGAGCTTGTGAAGTCGGGCTATATTGGGAGATTAGACAATACTTGATTAACAATCAGATCAAAATTGATGTTGAAATAACAGATAAACTACAAAAAGTATTAAAAGTAGGTAAAGATATAGAGCTATATAAAGACTTTACACTTACATTACGTGAATATCAGGAAGATGTAATTAAAAGAGCTTTAAAACTAGGTAGAGGTACATGTGTTTTAGGTACAGGCGCTGGAAAAACCCTAACAACTGCTGCTTTAATTGAAAATTACTTTCAATCTTGCCCAGATAAAGATACTTTTAAGTGTGTCGTACTAGTACCTGACCTTGGGCTAGTAACTCAAACGTATGATGAGTTTATAAGTTGTGGTACAACCTTTAAACTTACTAAATGGACTGGTAAAACTAAACCAGATCTAACTGCAAATGTTGTTATTTGTAATATAGGAATAGTTCAAAGCCAGTTTGAAACTAGTGATTGGTTAAAATACATTGATTTACTTATAGTAGATGAGTGTCATAAGATTAAATCATCAAATAAGATCAGTAAAATTGTATCTAAGATAACTACACATAACAAATATGGGTTTACAGGTACTCTTCCGGAGAATAACTTAGATAAATGGTCAATTATAGGTAAATTAGGACCTGTTATATATGAGAAGTCGAGTTATGAACTTAGATTAGAAGATTATTTAGCAAATGTTAATGTAAAGGTGTTAAATCTTGAGTATAATACACCTCCAAGGTATCTTTCTGATAATGCCTACAAAGAAGAGTTAGATTTTATATATGAAAGTCATTTTCGTAACACGTTTTTAACTAAATTATGCGATAAATTAGAGAATAACACCCTTATACTTGTTAATCATATAGCTCAAGGGGTAAATCTTTCCGAATATCTTACTCAATGCGAAAATAAACAAATTTACTTTATTAGAGGTGAGGTAGAAGTAGAGACCCGTGAAGATATAAAGAGAATAATGGAGAAGGATAATAATGTTATATGTGTAGCAATGAGTTCTATCTTTTCTACTGGGGTTAACATCAAGAATCTACATAATATTATATTTGCTGCAGGAGGAAAGTCGTTTATTCGTACAGTTCAGTCAGTAGGACGTGGATTACGTAAACATACCTCAAAAAACAAGCTTATTATATTTGATATATGCGATCAGTTAAGATATGGTATAAGACATTGTGAAAAACGTAAAGAAATATACGATGCTGAGAAGATAAAGTATACAGAAACTAACATCGTTGAAAAATAAAAATTATACATTATAATTAAACAAATGGCCGGAAAAGAAAAAAAACCATACTATATTGAACCTAAAGTCTTTAAAGAGTCTTTGCAAAAGTATTATGAAAGTGATATATTAACAGATGATTTAGCAGAAAATATTAAAAAAATTGCTTATGGTCTAAGTTATAATGCATCGTTTATCAATTACACATATAAAGACGATATGATTGGAGACGCTCTTATTAAAATGTACTCTGCTTTAAAGCATAAAAAGTTTAACTTCGAAAAAGCTACTAATCCTTTTTCTTATTTTACTACTATAGCTTATCATGCATTTATTAACAGAATAAAGAAAGAAAAAAAGCATCATGAAGCAGTAACAAAGTATAAAGAAAGAGTATACGAAGATTTTATGACCAATCCTGAAAATACTCATGGTCATGTATATGTAAAACCCCCTGACGAAGAAAATTCTTTTGAAGATCAATAAACCCAGAATTGGTATTTTTTCAGATCTTCATCTAGGAGTACATTCTAACAGTTCAGAATGGCATAATTATGCCGTAGAATGGGCTCACTGGTTTAAAGAAGAGTGTAAACGAAAAAATATTAAAGATTTAATCTTTTGTGGTGATTGGCACCATAATAGAAGTGAAATCTCTGTTAATACGTTACAGGTATCTGCAGATATATTGGATATACTAAGTGATTTTAATATTATTGCGATCACTGGTAACCATGATATTTACTATAAACATAGAACAGATGTTAATTCACTATCTATTTTCAAGAAGCGTAAAAATGTTACTATTTTAGACAAGTTCGATACGATTGAAGCTTTTGATCGTACCATAACCTTCTGTCCTTGGAACACAAACGTTAAAGATATACCTGAAAGTGATATAGTCTTTGGCCATTTTGAGATTGAAACGTTCAAGATGAATTCTTATAAGGTTTGTGAAGAAGGACTCAAGGTAAAGGATTTATTGAAGAAGAGTCCGTTAGTTGTATCAGGGCATTTTCATACAAGACATGAAAAGAAGTTTGGTAAAGGAACGATATTGTATGTTGGTAACCCCTTTCAAATGGATTTTGGTGATGCAGATAATCAAAAAGGTTATTACGTATTAGATTTAGATACTTTAGAATACGAGTTTACACCTAATAACATATCACCTAACTATATGAAAGTATCGTTGAGTGAATTAGTTCGCGAAAAGACTATTACAAAAAATATTGTTAATATGTTTGCTGGAAATATAACTAAACTAAAGGTTGATAGAAATATATCTCAAGCTGATATGGATATTCTTTTAAAGAAGTTAACTATGCTCAAGCCAGAGGTATTAACAGTTGACTATGATATAAATTTTAATCGGTTAATTGATGATACAGATAATAAGGAAGATCTATCAGGTATTGATATACCGCAAGCTATAGAAGAGTTCGTCAACCTACTTGAAATTAAGAATAAAAAGGAGATAATAGACTACACGCTTGGTTTATATGAAAAAAGTAAACTTTAAAAAGATTAGTATAGTAAATTTTTTATCAGTTGGTGAAAAGCCTGTAACAGTAGAGTTTAGTAAAGGTCTTCATGTTATTACCGGTAAGAATAAAGATAAGCCCGATAGACGTAATGCTATAGGTAAGAGTACTATTGCTGATGCTATTTATTTTGCTATTTTTGGTGAAACGTTAAGAGAGTTAAAGAAGGATCTTATACCTAATAACCTAACTAACGGTAAAACTCATATTGAATTAGACTTTGAACTAGATTCAACTAAGGGTGTCAATCAATATAAAATTATACGAACTTTATCTCCGTCTAAGGTAACTATTTTTAAGGACGGTGTTGATAGAACACGGGATAGTATCAAGAATACTACAGCATACATCAATAGCGTATTAAGCGCTTCTCCATCAATCTTTCAAAACTGTGTTATTATGACAGTTAATAATGCAGTTCCATTTATGGCTAAAAATAAAATTGAAAAACGAAAGTTTATTGAAGATATTTTTGGTATGGAAATTTTTAGTACTATGTTAACAGCATTACGTACTGAATATAATGAGATATCTAAGGAGCATGATACGCAGTTAACTAAATTAGAAGAGATTGAAAAAGCCTATAAAAATTATGAAGACCAAAAACAGCGTATCTTGCAAACGAGAAAGGACAAGAAAGAAAAATACCTTGGTCGTCAAAAAGATAATACCGAAGAGAAAGAAAAACTCGAAAGCGAGTTAGATCAAGTTGAGGAAATAAATGTAGAAAAGATCAAAACACAAATATCTGCTCTTGAAGAAGCAGCTCAAGATCAAGACTTAAGAATTGAAACTAATTTAGAGGCTGTTGCTCGTAATAAAGCTTTAGCTGCAACAAGAAAGGAAACATATAAAAAGATGGGTACAGATGAAGAAAAATGTCCTGTCTGTCTTAGGTCTATGGAAGATCATGATAGTGATCTCATAGCTAAAGAGAAAGAAAAGCTTAAAGAAATGATTCATGAAGCTGTTGAAGACATCAAAAACTATTCTGATGGGTTAAAGGAACTAAGAGCAAAGAAAGATAGATTTTTAAAAGCAATTAGTCAGTGTCAAAATAAAATATCAGAAGCTAGACTACAAGAACAAAACAAGAAGAACATTGAACAAAGAATAGAGCAGTTGGATAAGTGGCAAGAAGAGTTAAAAGGTGACTTAGAGGCTATTGAGTCAACAGATACAGATTTTGATCAACTAATTATTGAAACTAAGTCACGCGTCAATAAGTTAGCTAAGAAAGTTAAAGAGCATAGAGAAGAATTAGCTAAGCTCGACATTGTAAAGTATATTGTATCAGAAGAAGGCGTTAAGTCATATATTGTAAATAAACTTTTGGAACTTCTAAATAGTAAACTGCTACATTATCTTAAGAGATTAGATTCAAACTCTATTTGTATATTTAACGAGTACTTTGAAGAAGAGATACTTAACGAAAAAAATAAAGTATGTTCGTATTTTAATTTTTCCGGTGCTGAACGTAAGTCGATTGATCTGGCATGTCTGTTTACATTCTCTGATATACGTCGATTACAAGGTGGTGTTCAATATAATATTGCAATCTACGACGAACTGTTTGACTCCTCATTTGATGAAAAGGGTATAGAGCTTATAACTCATATATTACAAGATAGAGTTGAAGAGTTGGATGAATGCTCAATAGTAATTTCACATCGTAAAGAATCTATCAAAGCAGTTACTGGTGATGTTATATATTTGGAAAAAGAAAACGGTATTACACGTAGGGTAGATTATACTGAACTTTAAACTATATAATATATGATTGGCGCTTCTCCATATCCGCAACCTTATGGGTCACCTATAGTAGGCTTACCAGGGGTACCTAAACCCATTCCACAAAAACCAAAAGAAGATCTTAGACCTAAAGAAGCGCACTTACCGCGGTATGTAAACTACTTAGCTGATTATTCTGGGTGTGGTCATTGGAGAATACTATGGCCTGAATCAGTTATTAATTCTCGTGGTGACGGTATGTCACAATCTACTACAGCAATGGTTACGGACCCTAGGTGGTATCAAGGAATCAAAACAGTTAAAGTTCAAAGACAAGCGTCTTCTCAACAAAAGGAATTTATTAAGTATCTTAAGAGATTGCAAAACGATCATGATTTTAAAATCATTTATGAAGTCGATGACGTCGTTTTTAAAGAAGTCATTCCCGATTACAATAAATTTAAATTTGCATTTGATACTGAAGAGGTAAGACAAAATTGCGTTGATATTATTAATTTAGTAGACGAGGTAACAGTAACATGTGAATTCATGAAACGGTTATATACTGAAAAGACTGGACAAGAAAAAATTACGGTTATACCGAACTTTGTTCCAAATTTTTGGATGGGCCATTTATACAACCCACGTAAAGTAGAACGAGAGTTTAAAAAGAATAAAAATCGACCTCGTATTTTATATACAGGTTCTGGAGCTCATTATGATGTTGATAATAAGACAGGGGGTAAAGATGATATGTCTGAAGTAAGAGACTTTATTCGTAAGACAGTTAAAAAATATCAATGGGTATTTGTTGGTGCATTTCCTCCTCAGTTATTAGATTTAGTTCAACAAAGAGAAATAGAATTTTACCCCTGGCAAAGTTTAATTAAGTATCCATATCTTATTGAAAGCTTAAATGCACAACTTATGGTTGCACCTCTTCAAGTAAATGATTTTAACAGAGCTAAGTCAGACATTAAATTTATTGAAGCATGTACATTAGGTATACCATGTTTATGTCAGAATATGGAAACATACAATACAGCACCTGATAACTTAAAGTTCTCTACTGTAGAAGAATTTGAATCAAAAATTAACTCTATACTCGCTTTCAAAAATAAAGCTTCATATTTTGGTAATATTCGTAAACTAAGAGCTATTGGTGAGAAAAGAATTCTAGAAAAGGATGATAATATAGGAGCTTATCTAGAAAGCCTAAACACTCCTTGGGGTAGTAGTGAAAGAGACAAACTTAAGAGATGGAATTAGGAACTACTATATACTATAATATAGTAGATGTCATATCGTAATGTAGTTTATAACGGTAGAAACCGATGCGTAAATTTGTTTACCTGGGATACTGATGGTAAGCGAGTAATGCATGAATGTTCCTTTGAACCTTATTTGTATCTAGAAAATAATGGTGGTGATAAAACGTCTATTTACGGTACTAAAGTCAGAAAGCGTAAGTTTAATACTAGCTACGATAGATCACGGTTTGTAAGAGAGTCAAATGTTAAGAGGGTATTTGAAAATATGCCTCCTGCTCAGCAATTTTTACTTGATTTGTATTGGGAGCAAAACGAAGAAAAGGAATTTAGTACTCACCCTTTAAAAACATGCTTACTTGATATTGAGACTTACTCTCCGGACTCTTTTCCTGATCCTGAAAATCCTACTCATGTAGTAAATGTTATTACTTGCTATGATAACTTTAGTAAGAAGTTTCATACGTTTGGAATTAAACCTTATACTGGTAAAGGTGAAGATAATCTAAATTACGTTCATTGTCAAGATGAACGAGAAATGTTTATAAGATTTATTGAATATTTGGAAAGTGATTACCCTGATATTTTGAGTGGATGGAACTCTGAGTTTTTTGATATACCTTATATCATAAATAGAATTGAACATATACTCGGTCAAGAATATGTTAATCGGTTATCTCCATTAGGTAGAGTACATTTTAGAGCTATCAAAGGTAAATTCGGTAAAGAACAAAAACGTTACTATATTGATGGTATCGCTTGTTTAGATTATCTTGATGTGTATAAGCGTTTTTGTTTGAAGCTTAGAGAGTCTTATAAACTAGATGCTATTGGTGAAGTTGAGTTAGGTCAGCGAAAGATAGATTACGGTGATACTAACCTTGCAACTTTATCTGATGAAGATTGGAATACGTTTATTGACTATAATATTCAAGACGTTAACTTACTTGTAAGATTAGAAGAAAAATTACAATATGTTCCTTTATTGCGTAAGCTATCTTATGTAGGTTTAACTACGTTAGAGGGTGCAATGGGAACTATCGGGGTTATTAATGGTGCGTTATGTATTAAAGCTAGAAAACGAGGTGAAGTTATTGCAACGTTTTTACGAAATGCTGACACTGGTAAGAATCCTGGTGCTTATGTAGCCGAACCTAAGAATGGTTTTAAGAATCATATAGTATCATTTGACGCTAACTCGCTATATCCTAATGTGATGATATCGCTTAATACTTCACCGGAAACAAAAGTAGGTAAAGTTGAAAAGACTACTGATAAAAAAGTAGTTATACAGCATGTTAGTGGAAAATTATTTGAGTTAGATCGACCGGCATTTGCAAAGTTCCTTAAAGATGAAGAATGTGCTCTTTCGAAAGCTGGGTTCCTTTTTACACAAAAGAAGAAAGGAATAATTCCGGAGTTTCTAGAGTATTATTACAATCAACGAGTAAAGATTAAAAAGGACCTTTTTAAAGCTAAGACTAAACTCAAGAAACTTAACAAAAATACCCCTGAATATATTGAAGCTAAATACGAAGTGGAAAGACTTAATACTTCGCAGATGGTTATAAAGATTCTTATTAACTCGTGTTATGGGTATATGGGTAATAAGAATGCTCCTATTGGTGACGACGATATTGCATCTTCGGTCACGCTAACCGGGCAAGCAGTTATTAAATATTCAAATGAGCTTATTAAGGAATTTATCAAAAAAGAAATTCCTGATATCTCTGATAGAGAGCTTGAAGGTTGTATTGTATATAACGATACGGATTCTTCCTATGTTTCTATTACACCTCTTGTTAATAAGGGCTTAAATTTTTTAGATGGAAATGACGTACATCAAGATACACACGACAAGATTCAAGAGATTGAAGACTACTTAAACGATGGCGTTCATCAATGGGCAAAGAAATCTCTACTATCTAAAGATAGTCGATTTGTATTCAAGCGAGAGTGTATTGCTGATGTAGGTGTTTTCTTGCAGAAGAAAAGATATGTAATGCATATTCTCGATGATGAAGGTATTAAGGAAAATAAATTTAAGTATACAGGCGTTGAGGTAGTTCGAACTACTATGCCTAATGCAATTAAGCCTTATGCTAAAAAGATAATTGAAACTATGTTAAGTACGCAGTCATTATCTGAAACTAATAAAATACTTAACGAAACTTATGATATCTTTAAAGAGCTTAAACCGGAAGAGTTGGCTTTTGTAATGGGTGTTAAAGGATATGAAAAATACGCGGTATCGTGTAATGAGTTTACTACTGTAAAGAGTATGCCTATTCATGTTAAGTCGGCATACTTCTATAATTTGCTTCTAGAAAAACTTCAAACTGGAAACAAGTATGAGTCTCTTGGTTCGGGAGATAAAGTAAGATATATGTACTTGGAAAAACCTAATAAATACGGCTTAGAGAGTATTGGCTTTAAGTACGACTACCCTAATGAGTTTAATGATGTCTTTAAGATTGACTATGATAAGATGTTCGAAAAAATCCTCTTTCAAGGTATTGAGAGATTTTATGACTGCGTAGGATGGAAGATTCGTAAACCTGCGGAAAATGTTCAAGTAGAATTATTTGATCTTTTTAGTTAAACAGTTGCAATTTATAACTTTTATATAAAATATATATATGGCAGACAAACAAATTAAAACCATCGTTGATCATATTGGTAGAACTGTAGTTGGTAAGGTTGAAAAGGAGACTAAAGATAGTATTACTCTTTTTAACCCTGTGATTATTCACGTTCAACCCGATCAAGCAACCGGGCAACTCCAAGTGCAATCTTTCCCTTATATCTTTATGGAATTTCTTAAAGACAAAGACAAGAATAATTGGACGTTTGCAAAATCCTCGATTAGTGTTTCTGATGTAGAGCTAGATGAGCGCATTATTACACAATACGAGAACATTAATAACCCACAACCTCCAATTCAGCAGCCGCAGCAAGGTACAGGTCAAGAGCCAGAAGTAATCAAGCTTTTTGATGACGACGAAGAGGTAGCACCATCAACTACAGCACCACCAGAGTCTTGTGCACCTGTTGATGCTTGCGGTAGTAGTTCTTGCTGCTAAAAACCGGCTTGTGTTATAAATAATTTTACTATGAAACTAACTAAATACACACACA
>TARA_R100000697_G_scaffold70093_3_pt1 | contig 10233 bp, 21 predicted proteins | sample TARA_R100000697 | Tara Oceans TARA_R100000697 (sample SAMEA2622788) | marine metagenome | biome: marine biome (ENVO:00000447); feature: surface water layer (ENVO:00002042); material: "saline water (ENVO:00002010), including plankton (ENVO:xxxxxxxx)" | depth 5 m
TTGCCTTTTTCTGTTTTAGCTAATTGTTTTAATCCTTTGTTTGGTAGATTGTCCGTAACATTACCACCTGCTGAATACATATGCTTTTTACCATTAGCTGTACCGCCCATAGCCATTTCAGCCTTTTTCATTTTTTCTAGTTTCTTTTTAGGAATACTTCCAACACCAATAGAAACAACCATAACATCATCTTTTTTCCCCATTACTTTCTCCTTTTAAGTCTATCGACAGTTGAAATTACCATACCACCTTTTCTAAAATCTGTCATGCCAATCTTAGAACGTCTATCTCTTAATATGTTTTCATCAGACATCATTTCACCCAACGCACGTCCTAGCTTCTTTTTATCCAATGCTCTATCTTTTGCAGGTGTATCACCTTGTCTTTTGAGCATTGCTTTTATTCTTGCACTTCTTGCAAACTGTTCTAGTTGTCTAGGTGTTGGATTTCTAACATAGTCTGTCTTCTTTGCACCCTTTGGTAAATCATCCATGCTTTTAACATTTTCAAATATTTCACCAGTTTCCCTATTCATGTAAGTTCCCGGTTCAAGTTTTTTAGCGGTAGCTGATTTAGTTTGTCCTGCACGTCTGCGACTTGATGCATATTCTTTTTCTTGTTTCTTTATAATTTTATTATATATATCTGGAAACTCTTTTTCCAATTTATTCATAAGTTTTGGATTATAATTACTATACTTTACTTGGTCAGTTAAAAAATTTGCCATAGACTTTTTGCCTACTGTCATGTTTTCAACTTTACTACCTTTTAATTTAACGGCTGTTTCTAACTCACGAGATATTTGCTCTTCAAATTTATTAGGCATTCCCAAATCAATATCTTTGTTCTTGCCAAACTTAATACCTTCTTGTGTAGGTTTCTTTCGTCTCGCAGCTATCTGTGCATCTGTCAAATCACCTGCTTTGCCAAGAAACTTCAGCAACTTATTTACAGGTATTATCTTTGTTTTACTCATTCGTATCTCCTACCATTTAGTTTTATGCGCCCAATACCTTGCTGAAAACTTATCAGGATTAGGGTCTTGTGCGCTATGCCTAGCATAGTAGCTACGCTTACGTGCTTTATCTTTTGCTGTCTTAGGATTCTTGCCAGCACCTTTTACGCCTTGTTGTCCAAAACGAATCAACTTTATCTCATGCCCCTTTTGAGCTAATACGACATGCGACTTTGTTTTATGGTTAGGAGTACGCTTTGGTTTATTAACACCTGACAAACCATGTTTTTTTAATAAAGCTTTTTTCCTATCTTCATGAGCCATTATAAAGAAACTTTCGCTTTTCTAATATCACATCTATATCTAAAGTTATAAAAGTTTGTTTGTATATATGGTCTTTGTGTACGAAACATTACAAGAGAATCTTTTATCATCTCTTGTGTCCGTGCCGTACATTCTTGTCTCGTTGCATAAGGCCCACGAGTATCTTCTATTATCATACAGCCCAACTCCTTGATTGGGGTGCATGCTAATACTAATGCAAAAAACATATCCATAATTATTCTTTTTCACTCCATCCTTCTGCCTTCATAGCATTCTCTACTTCCAATAAAGAAAACTTTCTACCGTAACGGGCTTCAACTGCTGCTCGCACGTAAAAGACATCACTATGGGGAATATGTAATTTATCTAAATTGCCTTTAGCTAAACCATCGTAGAAAGCTTCGATGACATTATCTGTGTATAGTTTTACGGATTTCCTTGCCATTGTCAACACCTTTTTTCTCTAGCACGGAAATAACACTTAATGTGTTATGCGACTTCTCATTTAAATGTACATTTAAGTGTATTTATAGTATAACTAAATAACACTTAACTGTTACAGTTATACTGTGGGGGCATTCTGTTATATATAATTATACTCCATAATGAGATAGCTGTCAAGCATTAATTTACATGTGCATAATATTTGTGCAAGTGTCTATATATAAGGCAATATGTAAAGTGGTTAACAGATAAAAAACCTAATCTGTGTATTTATTCAAGCACATAACGCATACACCCCCCAGTGGCACACGCCCATACCCCCATATGTGTGCGTCAGATGCATGCAGACGCATGTGTTTGTGCGCTGGTGTGAGCAAATGCGTAGGCATGTGACACCAAAGCTCGCTCAAGTGCTTGTATTTGTGAGCTTTTGTGATGTGTGGCAAGTGTTATGTCATCAGTTGCCATTGTTACACCCTACCCCAAACACAAAATATGCACCACTACCCCATGTTGCAGTGGCGGAGCATATACCCTACCACCAACCTCGCATGCACACACGAGTTTCGCACACGAACTTCAGAAGCTACGCTTCTTGCAGTCGCACAGGAAACGACCCACGCAGAGGATAGCGCACGAGGAAACCGAATCACCCTATACTTATGTTGTTTTAGTGTTACGAGAAAAATATATCTCATATACTTATGAGAGATATATTGTTTCTCTTTAACACACAACATAAGGATAAGAAGATGACAAACACAAAAACACAAACTTTCTCCGAGAAGCTTGCTTCTGCTTTCAACACTCTTGAGACAAGAGGTCAAGTCATTGCGAAAGAGTACAAGGTACTCACCAATGCTGAAAAGCATCTAGCAAAACGTAATAACGTTTTCGATACGGCTCTTGGCGAACTTATGTTCGAACTCAAGTGCGAAGCTGATGGCAAGCGTATTCCAACCTCTAGGTTGCAAGATTGTGGTATTCACAATATCCCAAAGCAACGCAGAGCAGATGCTCTGTTCTATGTCGAGAACAAGTCGGAGTGCGACAAGGTTGCCGAATCCTCAGAGAAAGGATTCACAAACATGAACGCTCTCGTGAAAGCCACGCAGAAAGCTCGCAAGGCTGAAGCCAAGTCCGACATAGGACTAACGGCTGAACAGATTGTTGAGCAAGCTCTTGCGAAGTGCGACAAGCACAACGTGAGCCGTGAGCAACTGTTGCTTGCATTGCGAGATGCGTTAGCACCCAAAGCTGACACTCAGCCAACACAACTTGCCAAAGTTGCCTAATGGCAAAGCAAGTGCAACCAACACACATAGGTAGGTATCATGTCCGCAGCTCATGGCCTGCCTATGTGCAAGAGCGAGACACAACACCAATCATCTATCGTAGTGGTATTCTACCAACGTGGAAAGCTGACTACGAAAGAAAACAACTTGACAATGATAATGAGAAAGCATTATCAATACTTAACGAAATATTAAACGGAGTTTAACCAATGAAATTTATAGCCAACTTAGCAATACTACTCGTATCAACTGCCTATCTTTTTGTAGCAGTACACCTTGTGAACATGATGGAAAGCACCAAGGTTGCTGACTTAGGATACAACTATGTTGATGTTTACCTATTCATCTTTGCTTGCATCTTCTTTGCTTTCAGCACATTCGGTTTTATGTTTGTGGCATTGCAAAGTGATAAAGCTTAAAGTGTATCATGATAAAAATACTTGATACTTTAGTGAAAGTATTTTATATCATAAGATACACATTAACCAAGTCCGATGTAGGACTACAACAATTTGGAGATTAAAATGAGAATTGAACATATCGCAGAAAACTTAGTTCGTGTTGTACAAGTTTCCCCTATCAGTGGGAACATCAACACAATGGAATTGCCTATTCGTCAAGGGCAAATCGAGTATTGGCAAGCGAGTGGTGAGCTTGTGCAAAACGTGTTCCCACATCTCAACGCTGATGAGCGTGAGTTCCTCATGACAGGCATTACGCCTGAAGAATGGTCAACAGCTTTTGGAAAGGAGTAGCTTAATGGCTTATGTAATAGCAAATATTAACTTTGTTAAGATAGATGAAGACGGCAACGAAAAAGTGGACAGTAAAGGTAATATTATTACCTATGTTCCCAAAGGCAGATGGAAAGAACTAGAGTATCTCTGTGAGGACAGAGATGATGATGAATTTGAAATTGAGAAGGAGTAGTCCTATGTCGGACTTCACAGTAAAACAAGCATGGGAAGAAGTGGGCGGATTGTCCAAGCCTTCCAAGATGCCAAGCTACGGATACTCATTGAGTGCCTACAAATGTATCATTGGTGCAAAGCTACGCAAGGTGAAAGGCTCTACATGCGGTGGCTGCTATGCACTCAAGGGTAGGTATGTATTCCCCAACGTGCAAGATGCACTTGACCGAAGACTTGAGAAAGTCAATCACAATCCCAAGTGGGTTGACGCTATGGTGTTTCTCATACTGTGGTATTGCATCAAAACCAAAGTCTTTAGATGGCACGATAGCGGTGATATCCAAAGTCTCAAGCACTTGCGTATGATTGTGCAAGTGGCAGAGAAAACATCACACATCAAGCATTGGTTGCCTACACGAGAAGTTGGCATGGTGAAAGAATACCTTAGAAGGTATGGTGACTTTCCTAGCAATCTTGTGGTGCGGATTAGTGCCACTATGGTTAATGGCATGCCACACAAGTTTCACAAGCACAGTAGCACAGTTGCTACAAGTGCAGACTTGTCGCTTGGCCACCTATGCCCAGCACCCACACAAGGTAACAAGTGTGGCGATTGTCGTGCATGTTGGGATACCAATGTATCCAACGTAACTTATTTAGAACACTAACGAAAGGAGAATGATATGACATTAAACGAAATATTAGCAATACAAAAAGTATTAACCAACAGAAACTTACCTAGCGATATACTCGACTATGCAGAGCAACAGCGTGTGAGCGAAAGCACAGGCAAAACGCAAGTGATAGGTGAGTGTGATATCGTACATGTATTGAGGATACTATTGAAGGAGAACCGAAATGCGAAAAATAAATCTAATAAATCCAGTCGCAAAGGCTTTGTTCCAATCACGTCCACGAAAGCAAGTCGTGTTGCCACGTAAGGGCAAGAAAGCAAAGTACAACCGTAAACAAGAAAAGGAGCGTACAAATGCGGAAGCAAGAAGTATTGACATTTCAAAAGATTAGGATTAAACCTAAGATTAAGAAACAGTATAAAGATGCGGAGAAGAAAGCTAATCGCAGAGCCAAACTAAAATTGAGGGAAAGGAATTATGCGAGAACTTATTAACAGAAAAGTACGAGTGTATTGGAACTTACACAAGAAGTGTTGGTCTATTCAAGATACCAAAACCAATCGTGTTATAGACCATACATTCGCACTCAATCTTGTTGACGCTAAATTTGTAGTGCAACAAGGTGGCAAAGAGCGTGTGCGTAGAGAAGGTAGAAAAAACGTACATGCTTTTGTGGTGGGTACTGTCGATGAAGAACAACCTATGGTTGGGTCACACAATGGCGCAGTCAAGGTGACATACAACCCATACAGAGATGATACATTTGTAGACGTATACTGTGAGAATCACACACCTGTTACAAATGCATTCATAGTAACGCTAGGTGCATATGGTGGTATACCATCTGTGTGGGCGTTAACTAAACAACCCAAGTCCGATGACGGACTACAACAACCAACGAAAGGAGACTAACTATGTCTATTCAAACAATTAAATTTCACAAGCGTTCAACTGGTAAAACAGGTCAAGTGTTAGCATCTGCGGAAGTAGAGTACAAGCTTGCACGAGTAGAGAGACTTTTCAAAGTGTATCATGGTGTACCACTTGGCAGATACAAGCTTTACAATCTTGCGTTGGAGCATGCAAGAGAGTCCAAAGAAGATGTAGGTGGATACCTACAGTACACAACACAAGCCGTTGTGGGTGTAATCTTGGACAAGATGCACAAAGAGTTGTCGCAAGCTTGCTATACTAGAGAGACAAAGGAATTGTCTGTCGAGATAGGCACACTACAAATTGACAACCTACGTGAACTTGCAAGGCAAGGGCGTGGCAAAGCTAAGAAGTCTGCCTAATGCATTGGGATGTAGGCATACAGATAGGTGAGGAGCATGGCCAAATTACCGTGCAACCTCACCAAGTGAAAGAGGGTGAATGGAAGTCTGCGGTTGAACTTGCGTTAGAAATGGCGCAAGCAACCCACCCAAATGAGAAGATTGAATTTCTATATGTAAAGGAGTGGCAAGAATGAATTGTAAACAAGGTATAAAGGTATTAAGTTTGTTTGACGGTATGAGTTGTACACAGATTGCACTTAATAGGTTAGGCTTAGACGTTGATGCCTATTATGCAAGTGAGGTGGACAAGTATGCTATCAAAGTTACGCAAGCGAACTGGCCAGACACGGTGCAGCTAGGTGACGTGCGTGGTGTTACACGTGAGAGTGTCGGTACAGACGTTGACCTTATTGTGGCTGGTAGTCCGTGCCAAGATTTATCTTTTGCTGGTAGGGGCAAAGGCTTGATTGAGGGTGAGCGTTCCAACCTATTCTTTGAGTTCGTCCGTATTCTTGACGAGTTCAAGCCAAAGTATTTCTTCTTGGAGAATGTTCGCATGAAACAAGAGTACCAAGACATCATCACTGACATGCTTGGTGTACCACCTATTGCTATCAACAGTTCTCTAGTGTCGGCACAAAGTCGTAACCGTTTGTATTGGACAAACATTCCGCAGAGTGGGATGCCAACTGACAAAGGTATTGTGTTGAAAGATATCCTAGAGGACTTACCCTTTGAGGAGATACCCAACTATCTCAACAACACATGGTGTGGCAGAAAGCGTGGAGATATGGTGAAGTCTGTTGATGACCCAAAGGCTTCATGTCTTACTGCATCTATGTACAAAGGGCAGATACCTACGTTTGTCAAGTCACCCATCCATGTTGGCGATGCTACCAATATCAATGGCTATGATATCATCAAACGTGTTTACCACGAAGATGGCAAGTCACCAACGTTAACCACTATGCAAGGTGGGCATCGTGAACCAAAGGTTGCTATCACTGGTGGTGCGATACGTGGCAGATACAAAGTCAATGGTGTGCGACAAGACCACAAGCATAGTGTGGCTGGTATGACTACGCAACAGCTAGAGCTACGTCTTGACGAGAAGACAAACTGTCTGACCACAGTGCAGAAAGATAATGTGGCAGTCGATGCTACGCATTGGTTGTATAGAAAGCTGACACCCAAAGAGTGTGAGCGTTTACAAACTGTGCCTGACGACTACACAAACCATGTGTCCAAGACGCAACGATACAAGATGCTTGGCAACGGTATGACTGTTGATGTCTTGTGTCACCTTATGAAAGGAGTATAACTAATGAATAGATTTATTGTTGACTATGACCCCCAAACCATAGCGGAAGCGTTATGTGACCAACACATAGTCAAGATGCCACTAGAGGAAGCACAGATGTTGTGTACAACCTTGTGGCATCACAACCCACAGTATGCAGAGGAGCATGACTTGTACAAGCCTGTACATCAGAAGCACCCATGCACATTGTGGGCAATGCATAGCCGTAGCAACTATGAGTTTGCCTACAGTTTGTACTGTGCCATGTTAGGTGAATACCACCACCGATATGGTAAATGGCATGGTGCAGGTAAGCATAGTATTGCTTTGTCTAAAGGTGGGCAGTTCCTACCTGAATTTGGATTGACTAAACACCCACAGTGTTTTAGTGGGCATGACGATTGTAAGACAGATGAGTTCTTTCCTATTGTTGCCTACCGTGCTTTCTACAAAGTAGATAAGTTAAGGTTTGCTAGGTATAATAAAGGTAGACCTATGCCAAGGTGGATGCAATGATTGTTGAAGCCTTGATGTGTCTTGCGATGAATATATATCACGAAGCACGTGACCAACCTTTGCTTGGGCAGATTGCTGTTGCAGAGGTGGTGATAAATAGAGTCAGTGACCCACGCTATCCCAATACGGTATGTGAAGTAGTGCGTGAAGGACCTACGTATAAATACTCACCCGGATTGCCTGTGCGTCACAAGTGTCAGTTTAGTTGGTGGTGTGACGGTAAGTCAGACAAACCTCGTAACGAAGAAGCATGGATGAAAGCTATAGATGTAGCAGATTTAGTGCTTACAGATAAGGTAGGTATAAATGTAGTGGGTAAGAGTACGCACTATCATGCTTACTATGTACGCCCAGCTTGGGCAAAAACCAAAAGAAAAGTGGTGCGTATTGAAGACCACATCTTTTACATATGGGAATAGGAGGTGTATAAATGAAAAAATTATTTATGAAGATACCAAACTTTTACCAATCTCATTGGTTATTACGAGTGCCTTTGGCTATCGTATTTATACAACAAGGTTGGTGGAAAATGCCTATCAATGTGGCAGATGCAGAATCCTATGGGTTGTCCTACCTCACATGGTGGGTTGTAACCTATGGCGAGTTTCTTTCGGGCATAGGATTATTGGTAGGCGGATTTCTTACCGTTGCATGGATGTATGACATGCCTAATTCGGTAGGAGATATAATCACAAGATTTAGTGGTATAACAATGTGTTGTATCATGACAGGTGTAATATGGATAGGCGACCCCGAAAGTATATTAGACGTATTGTTCTATGACAATCTACATGTGCTTTTATGGATGGGTGGTTTATATTTTGCATTGAGAGGTAACAAAGTATGAGTAAGTTCCCCATAATATTACTGATATGTGCAAACACAATATTTGTTTTGATAACTGTAACTGTGGTGATGGCATGAGTGACGAGATAAAACAAGCATGTCAAAAACAAGCTGAAGATGCATATAAGATGTTTCTTTGGTTTTGTAAATGGTTTTCTTATTACTGCATATTTATTCTTGTATTGTTAGCATCATGTAACTTTGGTGTAGATGGTACAGGTGGTAAGAGTAATGGAGATTTACATGAAGAGTATAAAGAAAGGATGGGTTTAAAATGAAACCATATCATAATGAAGGATTTGGGTGGGCATTTTTATGGATTTGTATTGTGTTCTTAGTCTTGCCTTCCATCATCATGTTATCAATAGATAACGGATGGGAAAAATATGTAAACATGCGTGGCTTTGGTGGTGACTGTTGGGAAAATAGTAAACACGAAAAGGTATGCAAAGATAATAATACATGTAAGTTTGGACGCAACTTCTGTATAGAAGAAGTGTACCGATGGAGAGCCGAATGAATAATGAAGGCTTGAATTTAATAGCACTTATGCTAATATGTATCATAGGCACACTATGCTTGAACGCATTGGTGTGGTCACTAACCAACTGAAAGGAGAATAACCCATGCAAAATTTAGATAGACAGATAATAAAATCTTTGAGAAACAAAATCCAAGACACACTGACAGCCAACACCATAGATGGTTTTGAAACAACTGTTGGCAACGCAAGCTATACGGACACAGAGGTTACGTTCAAGGTTAACTTGCGTTTGCTTGGAGCAAAGTCACAGTCTGAAAAAGACTTGGAAACCTTTGCAATGTTTGATGACTTAGACATTGACAAGATTGCTAACATAAATGGCAAGACATTTAAGTTGTCAGGATACAGACGAAAGGCAAGGACTAAGCCATATCTCATGAAAGATGTGGCCAGTGGTAATGAATACATTACAACTGAAGACACAGCCAAGCGTTACTTTAAAAAGGAGAACCAACAATGAAAGCATTTTTAATTGACCCAAAAAATCAATCTATCACAGAGGTAGATTATGATAACTCTGACTATAAAAACATTTATAAACTTATTGATTGTGGTACGTTTACAACAGTAGACATCAACAAAGAGGGTGATTGCATATATGTAGATGACGAAGGACTTTTGTATATTGACATTAAATATATGTTTACCTTGGATGGTAATCGTAACACCAGTTATGCTGGTAAAGGTTTAGTGTTAGGCACAGATTCTGATGGAGAAAGTTGTGAACCAATCATTACACTTGACGAACTCAAAGAGCGAGTGACAGAGTTTTGGGAGTTTGCCTAATGGCACTTCCTAGATTTGTGCAATCACGAACCAATCGTGACGGCTCTAAGTCTTATCGTTTTAACCCAGCGCAACGACTTGTTGACGAGGGTATTGTAGAACGAGTAGAACTAGGCACGGACTTGCGTACTGCAAAGGCGCAAGCTCGTGACCTTAACAAAACCATTGACGATTGGCGAGAGAAACAAGCAGAGATAATTGTTATTCACAAGAGCAGCACGTTGGAATTATTAGTGCAGTCGTACTATAAATCTAATGATTTCAATATGTTACGAGAAGAAACTAAACAAGATTACAGATACTTTTTGTCTGTTTTATTGCATGACTTGGGGCATAGACCATTTCAATCTGTGTCCACAAAGCAGGCCAAGCATGTGTACGAAGAGTGGGTGAAGCGTGG
>TARA_R100000697_G_scaffold112782_1_pt1 | contig 10228 bp, 4 predicted proteins | sample TARA_R100000697 | Tara Oceans TARA_R100000697 (sample SAMEA2622788) | marine metagenome | biome: marine biome (ENVO:00000447); feature: surface water layer (ENVO:00002042); material: "saline water (ENVO:00002010), including plankton (ENVO:xxxxxxxx)" | depth 5 m
GACGATGAGTATATGTTGTTAGAATTTGGAGAAAATACATCACCAGTTTATTTAAACATAAAAACAGCAGCTCATAACTCTGCATCTTTTGTAATTACAAGAGGTTATCATGGCTCTAACAGGGCTTCAATTCAATGTACTGGTATGACTTATACCGCTAATGGTGGTTATCCAAATATTAAAGGTTTAAAGGTAATTAAAAGTGGCACTGCTTATAAAGTAGTAGTTAGATTATTTAGGAGTGGTTCACATACTAGTTTTGAGCTACATGCTAGAGCATGGGGTGGTCATGAAACTGGGGATATTGCTTTTGAAACAACATTAACAGATACATTTACTGAAACAGCTGTATTAGCTGAACTACCAGATTTATCAGCAGGCGCTAGTTCTAAATCACTAAGTGCTGCATACGCAAATGATACTATGTGGTCAGATGGTGCTACAGCTAGGTTCGGAAATGCAAGCGACCTACAAATATATCATGATGGTAGTAATTCTTATATAAGTGAAACAAATGCAAATTCAGATTTATTAATACGTTCAAATCATATTATATTACAAGCGCCAAGTGGTGAAAATATGATACACTGTGATGAAGATGGGGCTGTACAACTATATCACAATAACAGTAGTAAACTACAAACTACAAGCAGTGGAGCTAATGTAACAGGAACTTTAGATTTAGACAATCTTACGATTAATGGAGCACAAGGTTCTGACGGTCAGGTATTAACATCAACAGGCAGTGGTATAGCTTGGGAAGATGCAAATGGTGGTGGTGCAGATAACTTAGGTAATCATACAGCTACTACTAATCTAAATATGGGTGGCAATAGTATTAATAGTATTGCTTTAATTTCTTCAACACATTTATCAACTGCTGCCAATATTAATTCTACTGGTGATGGTGGAGCTACTGTGGGTGGTGGTAGATTAGGGTTTGATCAATCTGGTACTAGAAGCTGGACAATGAAAGCCAGTGGTGGAAACTTAAATGTATTTTCTGGTGATGGAAATGGAAACTTTAGTGCTGGTACAAAAGGCATGGTTGCATCTAAGTATTTTGACGGAAATGATACAACTTATTATTTAGATCCAGCTTCAAACAGCATATTAAACCAAGTTTCATTTGGTGTACCAGGTAATGGCACTAATAATAAATCTAGATTTTTCTCAATAGAAGGTAACGCAGATGGATCTGGTGAAGGTTCAAGTAGAATATTCTTCACAGAACATAATTCAACTACTGCTGCTATGTCTAAATACGGTATGTCTCTAGGTTACAGAGGTGGTAACACTAGTATAACTGGAACAGATGGTAATTCATGGACAGGTTTACAACTTATTAGTAATGGACAGTGGGGTATGTGGGGTCATAATAATAGTGCTCAAGGTGCTCTTATTATGTATGGAGATAGAGCAGGTACTTTCATAAAATTTGATGGTAATAACTTACAGGAGATTGGCACTGCTCATGGTTCAACTTCTAATTTTTCTGGTTACCAATTGAACGGAACATTTGTAATGGATTCTAGTAGAAATTTAGTTAATATTGGAACTATAAATTCTGGAAACATACTTGCTCCTTTTACATTTGTATCAGAACATAGTGTTAATAATACAGCTGTTGGTTGGTACACTATAGCAACTAACACTGGTGATAGAGCTCAAGGTAGATTTAGAATAATAGATCAAGCAAGTAGTAGACATCAAGTAGTAGAGTTTTCAGCAGCTCATCATTTTGGCACTGATAATTCTAACTCAATTACAGTTTTAGACAATAGTTTTTTTGGAACTAGTGTATTTAGATATATAAGAATAAAAGATGGTGGCACATATGATGGTGCTGTTTTACAAGTTTATATTGATAACGGTACAAATGCTTTAACAGCAGTATTAGAAGACCAAGCAAAAACTGGTAGTGGTTGGGTTCTAAAAGATTGGATTCCTGATGCTACAGACCCAGGAGATGTTAGTAGTTATAGTAGTATGGCTGAAAGGTCTAGAGTAGATGTTGACAATATAGCTGTTTTAGGTGGTATTGCATCATCAGGTAAAGCTCACTTTGTAAACTCTATAACATCAGCAGGTTCTATGTACTCACCTATCTACTATGATAATAATGATACTAACTATTATGTAGATCCTAATGGTCAATCAAGAATGGCAACTTTAAACTTAGGCAATTCTCCAGGATCTGGTGTTGCAAGTGGTTATAAGATGCAATTTAGAGGCGGGGGTGTAAAAATGACTAATAATCCAATTGATTATGTCAGCCAATTACACTTCAACTCCAATGTAAGATTCCAGCAAGATAGTAATGATAATCATTTAATTTTTAAATTTGGTGATGCTAATTCTGGTGGTATTAAAATGGTTGATGGTGCTGGTAACCTACATGGATATTTTTATGCTGATGGAGATGATAGTATTGGTATACTAGATGCAGATGGTAATTGGGCTGTTCAAGTTGATACAGATGTTTTAACTGGATTAAAAGTAAATGATACTTATAGACTTAAAGCAGATACAGATGGTGTTATATTAGGAGCTACAGCAACCACAGATAAAATAAGATTATCAGGAAACTTAGGGTTAGGAGATCTCACGCATCCAAAAATAGCATATCCAGGAAAAGAAGCTTCGTTTGATGCTAGTGGAACTAGTACAGGTCAGATTGTAATTGATTTACCAGGAGACTTAAGCAATTACGATATGGTGTTTATGGAAATAGACATCTACGAGTATTCTAGTGTTGGAGCAACTAAACTTATTTTTGGTGGTCATAACTGGAATAGTGGTGGTAATAGTAATACTAGCACTACAATGTGGTATAATACAAATGTCCAGGTTATAGGAGCCATGGATAAACCAGTTTATGTTGGTAGAAGAAATGATGGTACTACTGAAAGAAGATGTATTGCTATTGGTGAAACAACATCAACTTGGAGTTATGTAACAGTTCATGTATCTAAAGTACATGGTGCTTGTTATTATGTTGATACTATAGATTATTTAGGTAATTGGAATGTAGCACAAACCACAAATACATCTTACTTTACTAAAAACCCTACTACAAACTATAATGCTAATGATTCAATAACCCTAGAGACTAACGGTATAGGAGAAGCTAATCATTGGTTTGGATCAACTTCTGTAAGATCTCCAATATTCTTTGATTTAAATAATACAACTTATTATACAGATCCAGCATCAAGAAGTTCTATTAGACAGTTAGATCTAAACGATGGTACAGTTTGGCATGAAACTACACAAGGTACAGGAAAAGGATCCATACATATAGATCCTAATGTAAGTACAGATCATGGTGGAGGTGCAATAACATTTGGTGCTTCTGATAGTGGTTCTGGAACTACAGCACAGGGAGGAATATATGTAAGAACAGACGGTAGTTATGGTACTAAAATGTATTTATCTACTACAAACTCATATGCATCTGGTTCAAAAACATCTATGAAAATAGATCATAGTGGTCATGTTTATGTTACTAGAGGTGATTTCTATGCTTCAAAGTTTATTGATAATGCTAATACTAATTATTATTTAGATCCTCTTAGTGGTTCTGTTTTAGGAGGCACTGTTACAATACATGCAGATTCTGATAGCTCACTTTCTGTACAAAATGCTGGAACAAATGCAATAGCTATTTACGCTCATGCAGGTGATGAACTATACCTAGGTTCTAATAATTCTAATAATATAAGATTAATTTCTGGTGGAGATATTGACGTTGTGGGTAATGTATTAGAAAAAGGTAAAAAACATTGCACAGCTTCTATTGGTAACTCTTATGTTAGAGTATTTGCGGTATCAACTGAGAGTAGTCAGTTAGCTAGTGTAGTAAGAGTTACAGGTACAGCACATGGTAGTAGTCATGTTGGTGCTTTTACAGCTGATATTATTTGTAATCATCATCAAGATGTACATATAAAATCACAATGTGGTAACTACACTGATGGAGTTATAAAAGTAGAAAGTGATAATAATGGTCAATATACCATGTCTTATAAATCTGGTAGTTCTAATGCTGCTACTTATTACTTTACTATTGAGGCTCTTTCTAGTGAGATGACCATTACTACAAACCCCTCTAGTACATCATCAACTGCTACAACTCACGAACATAAATTAATATTTGGTACATCTATGTCTGGAGAAGGTGGTAGTGAACCACACCTCTGTTTTGCTAGTAATGATGGAGATACTAATGTTAAATTAGAAAGAAGTGGTGATGGACTACAAGTTAGAACTGGTAACAGCGGACAGTTCACACATGAGTTTCATCAAAATGGTTTTTTATATACTAAAGGTCTTTATGATATAGATAATACAGATTTCTTTTTAGATCCAGATTCAAGTGGATCAAAAATGGTAAATTTAAATTTAATATCTGATGGTACGCACAACACTAATGATGCTGCTTTATATGTACAAAGAACTGGGAATGAAGATTGGGGTGTTGCTGTAAAAGGAAATAGTAACGCTACAGAATATGGTATAAAAGTAGATTTAGCTGGATCTAGTGCTACTATGGGGTATGCTTATTATTCTGCAGGTACTTTAAAATATTTAGTAGGTCACAGTAGTGCAATACACCATGGAGATATGCGATCTCCAAAATTCTTTGATTCAAATGATACAAACTATTATTTAGACCCTGCTAGTACTAGTGTTTTAAACAACTTAACTCTTAACGACCTAACCGTTAATGGTACTCTTACTTATAGTACAGTTAACGCAGGTGTTTTAGAAATAGATGGTAAAAAAGTACTAGATATGCCTAGTAATTCTACAGAGAGAGGTCCTTGGAATCCAATAGCAACATTTATTAGGGGTGCGGGAACAGCTCTTTATGGTGATGAAGATTTTGCTTCAGGTGTAAATAATATTACCGTTTACAATAACTCGGGAGGCAACGTTGTAACCCATACAAGAGAAGATGCAACAACTAACTCTGGAGGAGCAGCACCTAACTCTAGCGGAAAGGTTATTAGAATAAATCACAATGGAGGTACATCAAGCCCAGGACTTGGAGGATTTAGGCAACCTATACCTTCTGCAGATAATCAAACTTTTGTTCAAGTATTTCAAGCTAAATTAAGAGTAGGTAGTAGTTTAGTAATTGCAGAAAATGCTCAAGGATCTAATAATACATCTTATTTCTTAACTGATACTGCAGGTACAGGTAAATGGGAATGGTATGTAAGAGTATCACATTGCGGTGTAAGTGGTAACTTCCATGGAGGTGGTCATATATATGTAACAGGAGGATCAGGTAACTTTAACTGGTATTTAGCTAGTTGTGAAACATATAAGGTAACAGACGGAAGAAACAAAAGAGCAAGTGATTTTATAGCTACCCAAACTATAACTACTCCTGAAGTCTTTGTTGATAATCATGTCTATCATAATGGGGATACAGACACACATTTATCTTTTGATACAAACCAAGTTAAATTAACAGCAGCTAATGGTAAAAGTAGATTTAGAGTTTTAGAAACAGAAATAGAAGCTGGTCAAGATGTAGGTAGTAATACCCAAAACTACAGCACCAAACTTAGACTTAAAGGTAAAAATAACTATAGTGATGGTACTAACTGGTATGGTAACTATGGTCAATTATTGTTCCATAGTAATACTAATATGACTGGTAGTTCTAGAAGATATTTATTTACAAATGGTTATCAAAACAATCAGTTTGCAATTGTTCAAAGTGTTGATGCATCAACAGACCCATCAGTAAATGATTCTGCTAGTGGTGTAAACTCAGGTGGTTTAGTTATGACGTGGAATAATTCAAGAGAAGTGACTATGCATGAAAATATGTATGCACCTCGCTACTATGATAGCGTCAGCACAACTAGATATTTAGACCCAGGAGGCGTATCTTCAATAGGGGGAATTAATACAAATGGTGGTGGAATAAACTTGTCAAATGGTAATATTAGTAATGCAAACAAACTAACCTTTAATGATGCAGGAGCAGGAGAAGGTGTACAATGGAATGGCGGTAATATATGGCAGATATATGAATCACCAAATAACCAAACAAATGCTTCTGGTAACTTACAATTTACTTCTGGCTCGGGTAATGGAACTATTAGAATGACATTAGACACGAGCGGTAATTTAACTGTTTCAGCTGATGTTGTAGCTTTTTCAGATGAAAGACTTAAAACAAATATAGAAACGTTAGACGGATCTAAAGTTTATGAAATGAGAGGAGTAAGCTATATTAAAGATGATAAACAAGGTAGTGGAGTAATAGCGCAAGAACTAGAAAAAGTTGCTCCAGAATTAGTTAATAACGATAGTGAATACAAATCTGTAGCATATGGTAATATAACAGGGTATTTAATTGAAGCTATTAAAGATTTAAAAGCTGAAATAGAAGAACTTAAAAAACAAATAAAATAATGGCAGTCCCAGGCTCAGGGCAGTTAAGCCTATTAAAAATCTTTTCTGAAAAAAACGAGAGTGATTACACCGCTAATAATGCAGATGGTGAATCAGGCTTTAGTTTAAGAGGGTTAAGTGATGATGGGAATAGTGATTCTAGTGGTGGAAATATAAATCTAAACGTTCATAGTCCCAATCTACCAGACAGTAATGCTGCACATGCTATGTCTGAATTTTATTCTTATGACCATGACTTTGTACCTATTGCATGTAACTTAGCTATGGATGTAGTATTTCTAATTGATTATACTGGGTCAATGGATGATGATATGACAACTTTAAAATCTAACGTGTCCACTATAACTAATAAAATTGTTTCAAGATCTGGTGGAGATTATAGATTAGCAGCTGTTTTGATTGATCAAACTTCTAGTCAGCCAAGTTATTGGGGAAACGGAACTGTAGTAGCTAACCTAAATTCTTCTTTTAGATATAATTCTGGAACCATATGGCTTGCAGCTATGGTACCATTTGCACATTCCAATAAGTCTGATTTCGATACAAAGATAGGATTTTTGGATGGGGGTAGTAATAGTGCTACTAGTATGGAATTAGGTAATGGTGTAGGATTACCAGAGCCAAATGACACAGCTATAGATAGAGTTATTAACCATAACTTTGCTGGTGCTTTTAGATCTGGTGTTAATAAAATGATAATACTACTTACAGATAATGCGCCTGATGGCGATGGTGATGATTCTTTTGATGGTACTGAAGAATATGATAAAATGGGTACTTTATCAAATAATGCGGTTGCAAATAATATTACAATTATGATATGTGGCTCTATAAGCGATAGTGGTACATTCCCTAAGTCTATTCATGGTATATATCAAGGTTACGCAGATAACACTGGTGGAAGTTTTAACAGTAGTCATGATCCAAGTAATATTACAAGTTTTATAGATAGTATATGTAATGATATAGAAAACCTTTTTCCTTCAGCTATTACTAATGCAGAAACTAATGTAACAAATGCTAGTTTTCAAATGAATGGCGATGTATCTAATGATAGCACAAACATAACAGCCAAAGGATTTGTAAGAGCAACAACTAGTGTAAATTTGAGAAAAGGGGTTAGTGGTGTTACAGACACTGGTTCTTTAGGAACTGGTACTGCTGCTTTTAGTAGCAATGTGACTGGTCTTACAAGTGGTTCAACACATTTTTATAGGGCGTACGCTACAACTAGTGATGGTGGTGGATTAACTTCATATGGTGATATTGAGAGTGTAACTACCAATAGTGCATCAGCTCCAGGTATTGTTACGCTTGCTCCTACTAACATTACTCATAATTCAATGAGACTTAATGGTAACTTAACTAGTACTGGAGGAGCAACAGTTACAGCTAAAGGATGGGTAATATCTAGTTTTTCTTCAACCCCTGTGCTGGGTGGTTTTGGTGTTACTAATGTTACAGCTTTAGATCCTAATACTACAGGAGCATATAATAGAACTGCGAGTGGATTGTCATCTAATACTACACATTATATAAGAGCATACGCAACGAATAGCGTAGGTACTGCTTATGGTGTTGTTAGAACAGGTCAAACCACAAGCAATTTTGTAATTAGATATATAGCAGGACCTTTTAACAAAAGTTTCTTTGCATGTTTCCAAACTATGAATTTGGTAGTCAGATTTACTGGAACATTTGGTAATGGAACACAAGTATATGATAGTAGTTTAAACTTAATGAATAGCTCTAACGGAGGTAACAAATGGTATGCAGGTCCACCAGCTAGTAGCAGTGGAGCAACAAGTGCAGGATTTTTCTTTGTTAATTCTAGTGGAGTCGTGTCTAATTTCTCACCTTTAGGATGTTAATATGAAAATACAAGAAAACAAAATACAAGAACACACTGGCACTTCTTTTAGTGTAGTAAAGATTGATGGAGTAAGTGTATTAAAATTTAATGATGAATCTACGATAGATAATGTAGAATATTATTCAACTATAATGTTAGGTGATTGTACAAACTGTGAAAAGATAAAAGAACTATATAAGGATTTTACATATGATAAAGTACTAGTACTAGGTCTTGGTTTAGGTTTAGTACCTGAAACTTTAAAAATAGAAAAGGAATGTAGCGTTGTAGATGTAGTAGATAATAATCAAGAATTAATTGACTATGTAGATTTTATAGACGAGTCTATAAATATAATCAAAGATGATGCATATACTTATACACCTAATAAAAAATATGATCTTATACTTGTAGATTTGTGGTGGGGACATGAAGATATAACTGATGAAATAGTAACTAATATTGAAAATAATTACAAAAATTACTTAGAAGAAAACGGTAAAATAATAATACCAATATTATTTAAGAGCTTTACTCCTTAATATATTAAGAAATTTTTATTAACTTTGATAGAATTAGTTTAATAAATAAATTTATAAAAATGGCTATAACATACGAATGGAAAATCACGGCTTTAAAAAAAGCACCATCACTAGACGGTTTGTCAGATGTGGTTACTAATATTAATTTTGAATATAAAGGAACGGATGAGGACGGTAATGAAGCAGTATTTAATGGGGCGTGCCCAGTAGGTTCTCCTGATAAGGATAACTTTACACCTCTTGCAGATCTTAAAGAATCTGATGTAATTGAATGGGCAAAAGCTAATCATCCTACTGATCATATGGATGATATAATAGAAGCAAAGATAGCTGATATTGTTACTCCTAAAAACGTTGAGGTAGATGCTATGCCTTGGGCACCAGCAGAACCAGATCCGGAAAAAACTGAAGAAGAATCAGAAGAATAAGATATTTTTAATTTTTAAATTTTAAAACAATGGCAGAAAAAGTAGATACAAAAATGGAAGACATTGCAGTTAATGAAGAAAAAAAATTAACTGGTGATGAATTAAAAGAAGTTCAACAATATGATCAAAAGTTTCAACAAATACAATTTGCATTTGGAGAACTTCAAATCATGAAAATGAACTTAGAAAAAAGAGAGGTAAGCTTGAAGGAACAGTTTGATAAAACTGTAGAGGATCAAAACGAAATGAGAAAATCTCTACAAGAAAAATATGGTGAAGTATCTGTAGATAAAAATACAGGTGTTATTACTGAAGCTCCTCCTGCTCCTCAGCAAGAAGGATAATGAAATATAATAATTCTATACTAGAACAGACAGTAAAAAGTAAAGGCTATAAATGGTTTAGTAATGGAGACTACAATTTAAATATTGTAGGTATTAGAAACTCTGACACTAAAAATAAAGTAACTAATACTTTTGACGATACGCTTACAGTTTCTTACAAAGTAGGAGGAAAATGGAAGTATTGTGAGTATGATTGTACAACAGATCCTGGTACGCATTGGGTAGAAAATATACTTAAGGCATCAGGAGTAGCAATACTTAAACCTGGTCAATATAGAGGATCTCATAAAATAGGGCTGCATCAAGGAAAATATGAAGCACTTAGACAGATGAAACCGATGCATGTCTATAGAGATAAGAATAAAGATGGTGTATATGATAAGAATGAAGACAATGTAGAAATTGGATTATTCGGAATAAATATACACAGAGCAACTAAACATGCAGGTAAAAAGTCTAAACAAGTAGACAAGTGGTCTGCAGGTTGTCAAGTAATAGCAGCTGCAGATGACTTTAAAAACCTTATGGAGTTAGCTAATACAGCTAGAAATGTGTGGAGTAATAGTTTTACTTACACACTAATAGAATCAAAAGATATTAAAGTAAATAAAAAAAAGAGTGCAT
>TARA_R100000697_G_scaffold3261_1_pt1 | contig 10224 bp, 23 predicted proteins | sample TARA_R100000697 | Tara Oceans TARA_R100000697 (sample SAMEA2622788) | marine metagenome | biome: marine biome (ENVO:00000447); feature: surface water layer (ENVO:00002042); material: "saline water (ENVO:00002010), including plankton (ENVO:xxxxxxxx)" | depth 5 m
AAAGGGTGAAAGACGTAGTTTTAGTGTAAACTTTACGATTTCAGCTACTTACAAGGACAAAAGCCAAGAGTCAAAATCTTATGCAGATCAAGAAAAAGAAATGTTAGTAGAGAAAGCATAGAGTTTATTTAAAAATGGCAAAACGTAAAGATCCAAAAGTAGGAACAGGAAAAAAACCTAAAGGGTCTGGAAGGAGATTATATACCGATGAAAATCCTAAAGACACTGTATCAATTAAGTATGCTACCGTGGCAGATGCTAGGGCTACTGCTAGGAAAGTTAAAAAAATTAATAAACCTTACGCTAGGAAAATTCAAATCCTTACTGTCATGGAGCAAAGAGCTAAAGTATCTGGGAAAAAAGAGCAAGCTCAAATTGCCAAGAAAGCCAAAGAACAACTTAAAAAAGAAAACAAAAAAAGATAAAAAATGAGTTTACTCACTACACTTATAGAGCCTGCTACCAAATTATTAGACAAAGTTATTGAGGATAAAGATCAGAAAGCTAAGTTGGCACATGAATTGGCAACTATGGCTGATAAATTAGCTCATGAGCAACGACTCGCACAAATGGCAATTAATAAGGAAGAAGCTGCTTCTGGAAGCATATTTAAAGGTGGCTGGCGTCCTTGCATTGGTTGGATCTGTGGGATTGCTTTTGGCTATCACTTTGTTCTTCAGCCTGTTATTATTTTTATAGTAGCATTAGTTGGTATAGAAATACCAGATTTACCAAAATTTGAAATGAATACACTTCTTACGGTTTTAGCCGGAATGCTAGGAATCGGAGGATTACGGACGTATGAGAAGCAGAAAGGATTAACAAAATGAGTTTTAAATTAAGTCAAAGATCTTTAGATAAATTAGAGGGTGTCCATCCAGATATGGTAAAGTGTGTTACCTCTGCTATAGAGTGGTCTAAGGTGGATTTTGGTGTGATTTGCGGTCTCCGTACGGAAGCAGAACAAAAAGAACTTGTTGCCAAAGGTGCAAGCCAAACAATGCGATCAAAACACCTTGAAGGTTTGGCTGTCGACCTCATGGCCTTTGTTGGTTCGAGGGCATCATGGGAGTTGAATCTTTACGATGATATTGCCGATGCGATGGCTAAAGCTGCTAAAACACATAACGTTCCAATCAAATGGGGTGCAGCGTGGAGTATAGGAAATATAGCCCAATGGAATAGTAGCATGGAAGGTGCTATGAACAGTTATATTGATCAAAGACGTAGCGAGGGTAGACGGCCTTTTATTGATGGACCTCATTTTGAGCTAATAAAATAAGGAGTTATTTATGCCACATTATACAAAACCTCTTAAAAAAGTTATTGGTGGATTAAAAAAAGCATCTAAGTTACATGCTAAACAGGCTAAATCTTTAAGTAAAATAGAAAAAGATCAAAGAACAAGATATAAAAATAAACACGTTTCAAAAACAAAATCTAGAGCTAGAAGACGAAAGTAATATGTGGATGCCTATACTTTTAGTTTGTAGTAGCATGTTTGCACAAGATTGTTTGGTGGTAACAAGAAACTGGGAATTTCACGAAACTCTAGATAAGTGTTTAAAGGTGTCTGTAGAGAAAGCGAGGATCTTACTTGAAGAACCTAGTGTGTTTCATGTGAAACCTTTATGTCAAAAAATCAAACTTAATGTAGAAACTTGAGGATTAATTGTATGGATGTTGTTGACTTATCAAAATATTTATATAATAAGTTAAAAGAGAGAGAGGAAAATTTAAGTTCCGCTCTTGCTTCTGGTTCTGTTTCGAACTGGGAGGAGTATAAAATGACAGTGGGAGAAATACGGGGTCTTTCTCTTGCACGTGAGGAAATCAAGGCCCTGCTGGAGAATAACGCAGATTATGACGAAGACACTTTATCTTCCTGACAATGTTGCGCAGCGATTAAAAAAACAGAGAAAAGAAAAATCTGTAGACAAAGCGTATGTCGAACCTGGAAACAGGGTGTTAGACCCTTCACTTCTAGATAAATCCTTACTTGATAGATTACCCCAACCAACTGGTTGGCGTGTTCTTGTTATGCCATATCAAGGCAAAGCTAAAACTTCTGGAGGACTTTTCGTTCCAGATGAGATTAGAGAACGAGAAGCGTTGGCCACTGTTGTTGCTTATGTTTTAAAAGTTGGTCCCGTAGCTTATATGGACAAAGAAAAATTTGGTAGTAAACCTTGGTGTCGAGAAAAACAATGGGTTTGCATTGGAAGATATTCTGGATCTCGTTTTAAGATAGATGGCGGCGAAGTTCGAATCATTAATGACGATGAAGTCATTGCAACAATTATTAATCCAGATGATGTTGTAAGTGTGTAAAGGATAAATCATGGCAGAAGAGCAAGAAGTAAAAGAAAAAGAAGAAATTGAAACTGAGGTCGAGACTGAGGTCGAGACTGAGGTCAAGACTGAGGTTCAGACAGAAACTGAAGAACAACCAAAAGCAGAAACTGTAACAGAAGAAACTAAAGGTAAAGAAGAAGAGTTAGAGCAATACAGTAAAGGTGTTCAAGCTAGAATAAAAAAATTAACTGAAAAATATAGACAGGAAGAAAGAGATAAGAACGAAGCTGTTACTCTTTCTCAAAAACTTATTGAAGAGAATCAAAAGCTAAAAACGAGAGTTCAAGCTCTAGACTCTGGATTTGTCACAGAATATGGAACTCGTCTGGCGGCTCAAGAGGAGCAAGCTAAAAGGTTATACAAAGAAGCTTATGAAGCTGGTGATGCAGACAAAATGTCTGAAGCTAATAAAATGTTGGCAGGTGTTGCAGTTGAACAACAAAAGTATAATACAGCTAAAGTTAGGTTGGAACAGCAAGCAAAACAACCTCAACAAACAGAACAACAAACCCAGACTCAAGCGCAAACCCAGACTCAAGCACAACCAGATCCAAGAGCGCAAAAGTGGGCCTCTGACAATGACTGGTTTGGTAATGATAAAATTATGACTACGGCTGCGTTTACCTTACATAATATTCTTACAAATGAAGAAGGGTTTGACGCACAGTCAGAAGAGTACTATAATGAAATAGATAAAAGAATACGTTTAGAATTTCCTCATAAATTCTCAACGCCAAAGAAAACGAATGGAACTACACAGGTCGCTTCTGCTGGTAATTCCGCATCTCGCAGTAGTAAACAGGGGCGCAGGGTGGTTAGGCTAACGCCATCACAAGTTGCAATAGCTAAAAAGCTTGGATTAACACCTGAACAATATGCTAAACATGTGAAGGATTAGACATGACCGAACAAAGAGTAAATAGAACTAATGAGACTCGAGATAAACAAACTCGCAGAAAACCTTGGAAACCACCACAGATGTTAGAAGCACCTAACCCACCAGAAGGATATGTGCATAGATGGATAAGAGTTGCAATGCGTGGAGAGGAAGACAAAATGAATGTTCATTCTAAACTACGTGAAGGATGGGAACCTGTTCGTGCTGACGAATATCCAGATTATGAAATACCAATTATTGATTCTGGTAAATATCAAGGTGTAATAGGACAAGGTGGTTTGATGTTATGTAGAATACCTGAAGAAACGGCTCGAGAAAGAAACGAGTATTACGGGGGCCGGACCCGCGAACAAATGACAGCTGTCGATCAGGACTTAATGAAGGAACAACATCCTTCAATGCCTATTAGTAATAGTAGGCAAAGTCGTGTAACCTTTGGAGGAGCAAAAGGCGAATCCAAATAACTTTATAGGAGTGCTTATTAATGGCAAATTCTAATGGTGCTTTCGGTTTAAGACCGATAGGTAAACTTGGTCAATCGACCAACTCCGTTGGTTTGACTGAATATCGAATAGCCTCAGATAACTCTAACCCTATATTTCAGGGGATGGCAGTTATACCTTTAGCAGCTGGTGTAATAGATGACTTACAAGCGGCAGCTGGTGGTACAGTTTCTATCGTAGGAGTTTTCAATGGTTGTGAGTATGTTTCGTCAACTACTGGAGAGACAGTATTTTCAAATTTCTGGCCCGGTTCTGGTGCAGACTCTAATTTTCCAGTAAGAGCTTTTTTGTATGATGATCCCGATCAATTATTCGTGATTGCTACATCTAATGTTCAAACAGGTAATGACACAGAGGCTGAACTTAGAACGGCTGTTTTCTCTAATATTCAGTTAGCAAATGGAAATAGTGGATCTACTACTACAGGTATTTCTTCTGCGACAGCAGATCTAAATACTGTTGCAACCACCAACTCGCATGCTCTCAGAATTATGGGTATTCAAGATGATGAATACAATTCTGATTTTACTGCAGCTGGTATCCCTTTAATCGTTCGTATAAACAACCATTTCAATGCACCTACAGGGTCCATTGCTCAAGGTACTGTTTCTACGACAGGCGTATAGGAGACTAAGTAATGGCTATATCTAGAGCGCAATTAGCTAAAGAGCTAGAACCTGGTCTTAACGCTTTGTTTGGACTAGAGTACGACAGATACGAAAATCAACATGCTGAAATCTACACAACTGAATCTTCAGATCGTGCATTTGAAGAGGAAGTAATGTTGTCAGGTTTTGGATCAGCACCAACCAAATCAGAGGGTTCTGCTGTAAATTTTGACGAGGCTAATGAAGCATTTACGGCTCGTTATAACCACGAAACTATCGCTTTGGCTTTTTCAATTACTGAAGAAGCTATCGAAGACAATCTTTATGATCGTCTTGGATCTCGATACACACGTGCGTTAGCTCGTTCAATGGCACACACTAAACAAGTAAAAGCTGCAGCTATTTTAAACAATGCTTTTACAGCCGGTGCTTCAGCCGGTGGAGATGGAGTAGCACTTTGTGCAACAAATCATCCACTTAGCACTGGAGGAACGTTTGCCAATGAACCATCAACAGCAGCAGATCTAAACGAAACATCTCTCGAGGATGCTTTAATTAGTATTTCTGGTTTTGTAGATGAGCGTGGTTTAAAAATTGCTTTAAGAGGTATGAAACTTGTTGTTCCAAGACAGTTACAATTTGTAGCTGAAAGGTTATTAGTTTCAAATCTTAGAGTTGGCACAGCAGACAATGATGTAAATGCTTTGAGATCTATGGGAATGTTACCACAAGGATATACTGTGAACGACTTCCTTACAGATACAGATGCTTTTTTCATTACAACTGATGCGCCAAGAGGGTTCATTCATTTTGAACGCTTGGCATTGGCTACTAATATGGAAGCAGATTTTGATACAGGAAACATGAGATTTAAAGCTAGAGAAAGATATAGCTTTGGTTTTTCTGATCCTCGTTGTGTTTTTGGTTCTCCAGGAGCGTAATCTGTGTTAACATGGGAAAGTGATTAAGAATCATATCTCCCTATGATGTTGAGGGGGTGTTATAAGACACCCCCTTTTTTATTTTAAAATAAAACTAGAACTAATTCTTTTTTTCTTGTATAGTTTTTATATTAACTTCTGACAATCACATGGTGTGATTGACTATTGCCAAGACAGGAGAGTATATTATGGCTGTACATTTTACTGGACCGATTCTTTTCGCAGGGAAAGATGGTCAAAAGAAGTGGTTTGAAAACCTACCAATAGATACAAATCCAGATTACATGGTTTACATGGATGATTTTACTGGTGTTACCTTAGACAGTACGAACGATTGGACTGTTGTAAAAGACAGTAGTGCATCTGTAGCGATAGCAGCAGATGTATTTGGTGGTGCGATAACTATGAGTTCTCAAGCCACAACTGATAACGATGGTTCCTCTATACAAGGAAATGAAATATTTGCTGTAGCTACAACTAGAGACATTTGGTTTGAAACTAAAATTACCCCAACAGATGCAGAGGGTGATGCAATGGACATTTGCATAGGGTTAACTGTAAACTTTGCAACAAATCCAGAGGCTATGCTTACTGCAGCTGATCGTATTGTTTTTCAAATTGATGATGGGGATAGTAACATTGACTGTGTAACTGAAAAAGATGGAACGGCAACCACAACAGATTCTGGTATAGACATTGCTAGTGGGACGGCAGTTACTCTTGGTTTTCATGTGAAGGGAACAGGTAGTGTTGAGTTTTTTGTTAATAGAAACAAAGTTGCAACTCATACTGCAAATATTCCTGATGATGAAAATTTAGCTTTAGGAGCTATGCAACTATCAGGTTCCGCTACTGGAACTAAATCAATGAACGTTGACTATATGTTTGCTGCTCAAAATAGATAACGGAGGATATGATGGCTAATAAAAAAAGAGCCAGAACTGAGTCTGGAAAATTTATTTCCGATAATCCAGATACTCCTAACGTCAATGAAGCTTGGATTACACAAGCAGAAATTTCACCAGAAGGAACTTTGGTAAAAAATAAATCCTCTATGAGCAAACCGATTACATCTGCGCTTCCTCCCAAAGGAAGCGCACAGTATAAGGCAATGCTTTTAAGGGGAGAGATAAAGGAGTAAAACATGGCAGCCTCTATATTTGCAAAAACAGCAACTGCGACAGGAACCTTACAAGGTGGAAGAACTCGGTTAAAAGCATTCTATGTTAAGACAGCTGGTAGCGGTTCTCCTGCTGTTGTGTTCAAGAATGGAAGTAGTGGTAGCACTTTGTTGTCTATGGTATTTCATCAATCAGATGACAATCAGATAACTATTCCAGATCATGGAATAATTTTTCCTGATGAGTGTCACGTAACTCTTACCAACATTGACTCTATAACTGGATTTTTTGGCTAGATGGCTGAGAAAAGTAAAAAAGGAAAACAGATACGCAGAACGACTAAAGGAAAGAGTGCCAACTATAGACCCACGAAGAAGGGTGCTGGCATGACTAAAAAGGGAGTAGCTGCGTATCGAAGAAAAAATCCTGGTTCTAAGTTACAAACTGCTGTAACTGAAAAAAATCCAAAAGGTAAAAGAGCAGCAAGGAGAAAATCCTACTGTGCTAGATCTTTAGGACAATTAAAAAGAAGTTCTGCGAAAACTAGGAATGATCCTAATAGCAGAATAAGACAAGCAAGGAGAAGATGGAGATGTTAAAACAAATATCCATATCCATTTTTGTTTTATCTGTTGGTGGCGTTGGAACTATATTCTACACGTGGGGATCTTGGACTACAGAAACCTTAATTAAAGTTGACAAAAGAACTGAAGTTATGGAAATTAAACTTAGTAATATAGCAGAACGTCTAAAGGAGATGAAAATTGGCTATATCCAGAAGTCAAATGAAAACTCAAATATCAAAGTCACCTTCACGGAGGAGAACTAATGCCAAAAGACGCATGTTATCACAAGGTAAAAGCAAGATACAAAGTATTCCCATCAGCTTACGCAAGCGGAGCAATCGCAAAGTGTCGTAAAGTAGGAGCCGCTAATTATGGAACTGGTGGTAAGAAAAAGAAAAAGAAGAAAACAATCAAGAAAGCTGAAGGTGGTATTATTGCTGCGATAGATAATCCTAAAAGACCACCACCCAAAAAATTTAAACCGGGTGGTGTAGTAGCTGCTGGTTGTGGTGTAGTTGATTCAAGTAAGAGAAAAATAACGAGAACGTTTTAATGGCTGTGCGAAAGACAAAAGAAGGACTAGCATTAAAGCGTTGGTTTAAGGAAGATTGGAAAGATGTTAAAACAGGGAAAAAATGTGGACGTAGCAAGGGTGAAAAACGAGGTACTCCATATTGTAGACCTTCTAAAAGAGTTAGTTCTAAAACCCCAAAAACCACTTCAGAAATGACGGCAAGTGAAAAAAGATCCAGGATTCGACAAAAGAATAAGCTCGGACAACCTGCAGGAAAACCTAGAAGAGTGAAATCATTAAAAAGGAGAAAGAAAAAATGATGAGAAAAATGAAAACCAAAGGTATGCGTGGCGGTGGTAAAGTAAAAACCAAAGGCATGAAGAATGGTGGTAAGGTAAAAACCAAAGGTATGCGTAATGGTGGTAAAGTTATGACCAAAGGTATGCGTAATGGTGGTAAGGTTATGACCAAAGGTATGCGTAATGGTGGTAAAGTGGGTATGTCATTGCCGCAACTTAGAGCTGCTGCCAAAAATATGGGTTATAAGATATCTAAAGTCTAATGTCATATTTAATAAGTAACATTCCACATTTTAAATGTTGGGTGCGGAGAGAGTTTACATGTAATCATCTTGATTATCATGGAGAATTTCTACATGGATTAGCGATTGCTGTTAATACGATACCTGATAGATGTCTAAGTTTTCAAGTTGTGTTTACTGGATGTGAGCCAGATGGTGAGCCAGAGGATACAGTCCATGGAGGAGCAATGTGGGCCAGAATGCCTATTACAGCTTTAGTAGCAGATATACCTCTACAAGAGTGGCCCACCCTCATGGAAACACATTTGGTGCAACCTTGGGATTGTAGCTCTCGTCATCATTCTGTAATTAACATGGAAAGAGTAAGTTCCTCTCCTTGGATATGTAAAATTGATGGTGAGTTTTATCAGGGTAAATATTTGTTTACTGTTGACTATACAGATAGTCACATTGCAGATGATCCTGCCCAACACAAACAAAGTCATGTGTTGCAGTTAATGGATGCGGGAGAGTGGACAGGAAATATTGTAGCTTTACCTAACAATAGAGTTAGAGCAACAAGTCCTGCTTTATGGGAAACAGGAGAAGGACCACCTGATTTTAAACCAAGTCAGCATCTCCACGCTGCAGAAATTCATAATAGTTATCTTGACCCAAGAACAACTTTTGATAATTTATATGCAGATTATGATGAGGATGATTAATATGATAAGATTTTTAAAAAATATATTAATATCAATATCGGACACACTTATGTCTATAGCTGCATCTTTACCGGGGGTAAAGAAAAAAGAAAACGATGAGCCTAAGTATTTAGGTGGTGGTGCTAGCACAGAAGTTCCACAATCTTTTCATGTAGATAAAGAAAAATTAAAACGAGGAAGACCAAAAGGAGTTAAAAATGACAAAAAAGTTAAAACCCGTAAATAAAATGGAAAACCCCGGATTGGCTAAATTACCTCCAGATGTTCGTAATAAAATGGGTTATATGAAAAAAGGCGGTGTAGTCAAAGGAATGAGGGGTGGAGGAATAATACAAGGAACTCCCAAGATACAATTATCTGGAAAGATGTTTAAAGGAATATTTTAATGACTACTTCTGGTTCAAGAGATTTTAATCTAGATGTTGGTGAAATTATTGAAGAGGCATATGAAAGGTGTGGCTTAGAGGTAAGAACTGGTTATGACGCTAGAACTGCTAGACGATCTTTAAATTTGATGTTTGCAGAGTGGGCCAATCGTGGTCTAAATCTTTGGACAGTTAAATCAGAAACATTGTCTTTAACTAAAGGAACCTCTTCGTATACCTTTACAGCAGACGACATAGTCGATTTATTAGAAGTTACTTTGAGAAGAAATGGCACTGATTTTGATTTACAAAGAATTAGTAGAGGAGAGTATGCTACGATACCAAACAAAACGACACAAGGAAGACCTAGTCAATATTACTTTGATAGACAAGTAGCACCAATTATAAACTTGTGGTCAGTTCCAGAAAACTCTACTGACACAATAGAATATTATTACGTTCGAAGAATACAAGACGCTGATACATTAACGAATACCACGGATATGCCCTTTCGTTTTTTCCCTTGCATGGTAGCAGGGCTAGCTTACTATTTATCTTTAAAACGTGCGCCAGAACGCATACAAATTTTAAAAACAGTATATGAAGAAGAGTTTCAACGTGCTGCAGATGAGGATGAGGGTAGAACGCCTTTAAAACTTCAACCTAGTCTAAGTTATTTGAGGGTATAATGCCATATGCTAGTGGTAAAAGAGCTTTTGGAATATCAGATAGATCTGGATTTAGATATAGATTAAGAGATATGAAAAAAGAGTGGACTGGATCTTTAGTAGGTCCAGATGAGTTTGAGTCCAAACATCCACAGTTAACACCACCTAAAGTTTACCCTGATCCACAAGCTTTAAGAGATGCTCGTCCAGAACCTAATCTTGTTGAGGAAAGGTCAATACAACATGGATTTAATCCTGTAGGATTTAGAGACATAATTGGACTAACTCCTTTGAATAATCTTGCTCCTATAGGAGAGGTGGGAGATATAACTATTACAATAACTCCTTTTATTGGAAACACAGCAAATGTTACGGGAGTTCAAGGTGCTTCTGCAATAGGAACTGTTGACATAACTGTTCCAGATGAAGATGAAAATGTA
>TARA_R100000697_G_scaffold26886_2_pt1 | contig 10102 bp, 23 predicted proteins | sample TARA_R100000697 | Tara Oceans TARA_R100000697 (sample SAMEA2622788) | marine metagenome | biome: marine biome (ENVO:00000447); feature: surface water layer (ENVO:00002042); material: "saline water (ENVO:00002010), including plankton (ENVO:xxxxxxxx)" | depth 5 m
GTATGTTTTTGTGTAATCTGATGTTGGAATTCCTATCTCTTCTAAAAATTGTGCCTGTGTCATAATTAACTTGTCGTTCTGCATCAGTTGATTGCCTTTAGATAGCATAACATAAGTAGACATGGCCCTTGCATTTGCTTGTTCCATAGCCCCTGAAATACTATTTATTGATTGATAATCTTCCACGATTGATTTTATAGGTCGCCAAGTTAAATTTCGTCTGACTGAATCATCCTGTGGAAATCCTGCAGCAGTTAAATGTGATTCCATCAATCTACGAAAATCATATAGAGTAAAATTTTTCTTTACGTAATCCTTTTTACTATCTGAAAAATATTCTATTTGAGGTATTAAATTTTTGTCTGTGATATTTGCAAATTCTTTATTAATTATTTTATCATTTTTATTGAGGTTTGGAAAGACCAAGCCTTCTAGTATTTTATTGCCCGTTACAGATTTTAATTTTCCGTCTTCACCAAATTTACCCCCTACAAGGTTTAATATAACATCCCTCTGAGCAGATGGGAGGTATGCAGCTCTACTCACAGTTTCATCTTTATCTGTCTTTAATTTTATACTTTTAACTATACCTGTTTTAAAATTTATATTTTCTATTCTTAAATTTTTAAAATCAGAAGCTCTATACCCTCCGAGCATATGTAAAACCATCTGTGTCCCTGCTTCTTTTGTTGAAGGATCAGATATTAATTGACTAGCTATTAATTTAGATTGATCATATATATTAGATGGATAAGATATGGGTACAAGTCTATCTGTTTTCGATACATCGAGTCCTATATTTGTAAATACGTCTTCACCTAAATGAGCCCTCATCATTGTTCTTAGAGGAGTTTCATTTCTCGTTCCTGTTACTCCAACAGATTTAAATAGTTTCTGTGTATCTCCTATAAAAGAGTTCATAGGAGAACGTCCAAGTTTTTCAACACCTCCCACTATCCTATTAAGCACAGCTAACTGATTATCACTTTCTATTGCAAAGTCTTTGAGAGGAATACCTAATAGATTTAAGTTTCCTAAAACTTTTATATGATTTTTTTTTGCAGATGGACTTAGATCTGTACGAGCATTATAAATGTCTTCCATAGAAGAATTTAATAGTGTTTGTTTTCTATTTCCACTTTTTTGTAATAAATTGTCAAACTCTGGTGTGAATGATAGTGTTGCCATGTTACCTAATACCCAAATACCTCATCTTGAACTTGATATACCTGTTGTTTAATTGAACCTAATTGTTTGTGTATCTCTGCATACCCACTCGTTCGTGTCATTATCATATAACGTAACGCATCGTATGCGTGATCTTCTGCCTTTGTATCCACATCCTCACTATTTGATTTTGATAGGGGGATACCGGCTAGTTGTTTAACTATATTCATACAACTAGAAAATATCCGTAGACGTGGTTCTTTAGAATACGGATCATCTGCCAGTCGTCTGTGTATCTCCATTTTACCTTGTGTTCTATTTCTATCTGATGGTGTCCACCGAACTCCACAACGCATCATTGTCTCTGCTATTGATGGGCCCATTCCTGTCTTGTTCCAACACGACGCATCCAAGACTGTGTAGTGTGGTAGTGGATCTAATTGCTCTGCTTGTAATATTTTATCTGCGAGTTGTTCTGCTGTCAAGTGTTTTACGTATAATTCTCGATAAACCCAAATATTATTGTCCCAGTCGATTGCTCCCCATAGGACACAAGATGGACTGGAATACCCATAGTCTGCTGCTCGTATGCGAGGCCAGTTCGTCGGTAACTCGAAGGGTTCGACAACGTGCTTCATACGGGAAAACTCTGGGAACGCTGCACCTTCAGCAACATCCCAATCTCCATCGAGTAATCGTTTACGTTCGACTTCCGGTAGTGAACGCAACATAGCTTCATACTGACCATCTGCCATGAGATATGGATTGTCTGTCAAACGTGCCGGTATAAACTTCCGGTAGAATAATGGTTTGTCTTCTTTTTCGTGTCCCTTCGGCCACAAAAAAGGTTTGTTTGTTTCGATATCGTACGCAGGAAAAGGACGGTTTGCATCTGACCCATCGATGTATGTTTTCTTTACCCACCAACCACCGACACCACCGGGGTTTGCTGTACAACGCATATATAGATTGTCTTGTAGTTCCGGATCTGTGCTTCTGAGTCGTGAACGCAAGTAGTCCCAAACATACGGCGTTGGGTACTGCGTAATTTCATCGATACCGATCCAACTGAAAGACTGACCTTGAAAACGTGTTACGTCTTTATCCTTATCCAAGTATGTAAACCAGATGGTAGCTCCGGATGGAAATACCCACGTTGATTTTGCTTCTCGATAGCGTGCACCGGGAAATGCTTTCGTGTATAGTTGACGAGACTTATCTACGAGTTCTGTAAGTTCATCAAGAGTGCGACGCAACAACAAGCCACGATGAGAAGGATTGTGACAAAACCGCAACGGGTCTGCCAATAAGGCAAATGATTTTCCTCCTCCGGCACTTCCGCCATACAATACATCTCTTTCACCTGCCGATAGAAACTCCTCTTGAGGGCCCGGATTCGGTTTAAATACAACTTCATACTCGTCGACCAAATCGCCAACTGCAGACGGTATGTTTTGTAAGTCTCCTTTATCAATGAGTCGAGATGTTTGCCCTTTGAGAGCATCTTCCACCTTTTCAACACTTTTTTCCAAGCGTTTTGCGTACGTTTTTTTATCGTTTGCACGTTTCGCTGTCCTTTCTGCCCGTTTCTTTGCATCCCGTATACGTTTTCGGGTTGCAATTCGTGCCTTTTCTAAACTGGAGAAATGGTAGGTTGCTTTAGGGGCGTTGGGATCCCGTTTGGGTCTACCTCGTTTTTTCTTGGGAGCTTGATGCTGGTCTACCACGATGTATCTTTCCACCGGTTGCGAGTTTCATACCGTAAACTTGAAATAACTCTGCTTTATTTTCTTCCACGTTTATTCCCTGCTCTATTTCATCGATGAGAGCTTTGACTCTATTAAATTTTTTACCTTTAGCCATCAATAGTTACCTCTTTTTTTGGGGGTAGCAAGACCACCCCGTGTATTGCCTGTACATTATGGTTCACAGTTTCCTGTTTTGCCACTCCCACACGATTTAAGAGGGATTCTGCTGCTCTCAATCGTAGATCATCCCCTCGATCCGGTATCGGATTGTCTATTGTGCTCACCAAACGGTTTGCAGCCTTGAGGGCATTGACAGATAGGATGCTTTTTGTGCGTTCTACAATTTCATTTGCTAAACTCGAACGCAACCAACCGACAGATCCACGAGAATATCCTGCATCTAGGGCTGCTTGTGTGGCATCTCCGCCATTTTCAAATAAATTCGTTAAGAAAGATTGCTGTTGTTCCGTCAATTCTTTCTTTTTTTGATTTGGTTGTATCAAATTCATGCTAAATCTCTATATTATCGATGCAAATAGCCTATTTAGACTGTGTGTAATCATATATAACGGTGAAATCTCCTGCTATATTGCCCTCGATATTTATATAATAGGTATTTTACGTGGTTATGTCAAGATTTTAGTTGACAGGGTGGTAAAAGATGCGTATGATGGGGTATACCCCGCCGGGAGATACACCACTATACATCTCTTAGGGGTATGTTTCTCATATAACTAACCAAAATACACAAAAAATATGTCGGTATTCCATGCAAATGCCGGGGGGCCCCCCATGCACCTAACGTGGCATATGGCAGGAAATATATATTTATTTTTTTTTGACATTGTAACAGATTAATTCAAACAAAAAACCACCAAAAAAAACATACTAGGTAATAACTCCTTATTAATTACATTATACATATATATGTGCATAGCTCGATTTGTCATTTTAGTTAATCATATAATTTATTCTAGATGATATTTGTTGATTACATAAAAGTATCATTTAAACAACTCAATAATTAAAAACATACAAGAATAATAAATACTTAAATATTATTCGCCGGATATAAAAAAACCGGCCTATATTTCTATAAGCCGGCAATTTTAACAAGGAATATATTTTATAATCTAGCTATTCAAATCAGTCAAGATATAATTACCTTTATCTATATTATACTGGGTCTGTGCTTTATTTTCATTTAAAAACATATTTCGATATCTTCCGGTAGTAGTGGAATAATCCCACTTATCTTTGTCTAGATATATTTGACCCTCATTAGTTCGGCAAGCAATAATAGTGTCATAGCTCTGGAAATAATAATTGAAGTTTGCATCAACTATTAAAAATTGGTTCGGAATTTGTCGACCAGAATTATTACTTTTCATATTATAAACTTTTTTAATGCCTACTTTAAAAACTTGTTTATTCATCTTTTTAACCTTTCATTAATTAGTATGTTTTTATTTTATAACAAAAAAAAGAGGGGCAAACAACCCCTCATTTTTCCCTTTCCTATTGTTAAAAAAAATTAACTCATAAAGATCATTTTATCAGCTACATTTTTTCCAAACTGGTCTTCAATTTGTTTTTTTAATTGCTCCTGCAATTTTTGAGTAACAAATACTTGCTGTACTGGGTCAGAAAGTTTTTTGATGTGCTGACGTGCCTCAATTTCTAATACTCTCGCCGGTAAAACAACATTAGAATTACAAGCATTGCAGCAACGACCATTTAATACAACTGGTTCAGCATTGTTACCATTATCCCAGCCATTAAATTCTACTGGTATGTCATTAGAACAAATATCACATTTAGTCATACTACTCACCTTTCGTATTTACTATTTTAAAGTTTTTAAGTGTCGTTATTTTTTCGGAATTAATCCATCCATCACAATTATTATTTTGTAACCACTTCACCAATGTTGAAGTGAGATTCTTTTGCATATGAACTAGATCAGATAACAACCTTAATTGATCACTATCAATTATAATTTTATGATCTAAATCATAATCACTACTTATATAAACTTCTTTTTTATTTGCACTCATAATTTTTCCCTTTCCTATAAAATTGATGCAAGTAATAAGACAATAATAAATAAACTTAAAACTGTCAAAGTAAAAAATATCATTTTTAGAATTACTGGTGAACCAGCAACAATAGAAATGATACTCATAATACCGGCAAGGGTAAAACTTACCAATGCCGATATATAAATTTGATCTTTAAAAACACTCACGTTTTTACGTCCACAATTTTGAGTATTTCTTTTTGAGAATACTCTTGAGTTCGTCCTCTAGAATTTCCTCAATTTGTGAAGTAATCTCATCTTGTAATTGATCATGGGTAACATAATCATTATCCAATGATCTTTCAATTTCTTCCACGTTATACTTCAAATCGTCTATGTAGTCTTCAATTTGAGTTTTATCATCTTTTACTTTTAAGTCTTGCCATTTAATGAGTTTCATAAAATAATCTCCTATTTTTTTAGAATGTGATAAAAGCATAAACTAGTAAAATTAGAAATACAAGTAAAAAAAACTTATAAATTATTAGTAATATTTCTATGAAATTTTGCATCTAATTTACCAGTCTACTAGCATTTTCTAGATCTAGCCATAGTTCGCTATCCAATACGTTCCTAACTTGGTTCTCACGTTTACGTCTTACCTCGTGGACGTTTTGGTTTTTTCTGCCACGTTGTTCTTCAGTGTGTGTCGACCAGCTAGTTAAAGCATTGTAACCACTCCAAAGAGTGTGTCCGTTGCCACTATTCAATTCACTCCTAAAGTTATCCAATAAATGATCATGTAGTTTTTCATTGAATTTCACTTTGTCTTTTAAGTGCTGGTATTTATCAGTGTTCTTACATAGAGTTTCCTTGAGTATTTGACTAAAATTTTGTTCACTGCAAGGGGCATGAAGCCATTTATCCATAGTATGTTTATGCTCCAAAAACATATCACTGGAATATACTGTCTTTCCAATCATACTCTCCGGTGATAATCCGGACGTATGTTTTGATATTCCATGATAGGCCTTTTCACCACCAAATACACAACTATTTCTACATAAACTTCTATATGCTCCGGTAAAAACTTGTAGTGCCCATGTCATATTTATGGAATTAAATATATCGATACGAAACATAACACTATCGCCTTGTTTTACATCAACTTTTAATTCCGGAAAATAGATAGTCCTATGTGCTTTTAATCCATCCTCATATAGTCTATCATGTATCTCCATTTTTTTATCTCGTAAACTACTATCAAATATATTATTATTTTGTAGTGCAAATAGGTTATAGTGGGGTACTAACTTGTATGTTTCTGATACTGGTTTAGTCTGAATAACTGTATCTGTTTTTACATTTAGTAATCCATAATAGCCTTTAATTTCAGTGCTATAAACTCCGGTTTGAGTATCTATAGTGTTACCATCTAGGACGTGCAATGGTACTTTTTTAACTTTCCCATATTCCTCATATAGCGATAAATCTAGCAAATTATTATGCTTTACTGCCATACCATTCCTAATTGCCTTTACATTATTTGTTTCGCCTCTAAAGTTTACTATTTCATTCATTATTTGCCTCCCTTTTTTTCTAATACTTTTTTTAATTGTTTTAAATAAATTTCGATATCATGCCAAAGATAATAACCAGCATTGATTTCCATATTTTCTAGTGCTATTACTATTTTTTTTTCTAGGGGTATATGAATATCTACACCACTGCTAGTTATTTCAATTATAGTATCATTCATTATTTTGCCTTTCTATAAATAGATTGAAAAGTGTTTAAAAATCTTCCAGTAAAATTTTTTCAATCTTTTTTAATTTAATTTCTGGATTTTCTTTTACTGCAAATTGTTTTCTTATATTTTTATTTTCTAGTGCTATATGTTCATCAATAAAATGCTTATTACATAGCACACAAAAATCAAATAAAAATTTATTTTGTTCTTTAGTTCCATTTAAAAATGGCATTGCCTTTCTCCTTTCTCTTAATTAAATTTTTGAAATCATAATCTATTTCTTGCAAACAAGCAAACTTTTTTTTGTAGATAACTAAAAAAAAATCTCACCGGAAAAGCTGAGGAGATTAAAAAACCGGTGAGATTCTCTCAATGTAGTAATCCGAAAGGTAAATAAAAGATTACTACAAACTATTTTTGCGTCGCATCATTTGTCAAAGTTCAGTGTCGCATCATTTGTCAAAGTTCAGTGTCGCATCATTTGTCATGTAGTTCCGTGAGTTCGGGTAAATCTGCCCCACCATCTTCTATGTCGAGTATTTTCCAAATTTCATCCAAAGTTTTTTGGCCACTCACGGACATTCTTTCGTAATCCCATCCTAAATCCCCTACAAGTTCCAATAGTCTTCTATATTTTGTCTTACCCATCAAATAATCCCTCCCATTTTTTCTGTGTAAGTTCATACGTTAATTGATTCATTATTTCATTCATCTGCCTAACATACTTGTGTCCCTCTCCGTATGTTTTCTCATGTTCAAGTAAAAAATCTTTTAGTGAACCATCTAGTAATTCATCATAAATACTATCAAATATAGTTTCTTTTGTATTATCATTATGTATGTTACTCATGCCTTTACCTCACCTATTCTATTCTTGCTAATGACATTTCAATCTCTTCTAAATCTTTGTATTGTTTTTCAGTTATCTTGTAAGGACTATGTTGCACATGATAGTCGACTCTCCTAGTAATTTCTTCGTTTAACCAATCTATAGCCTCTTGTTCATTATCAAATAATTCTGTATCAGGATCAGTGTCTAAACTATCAATGGCATATACTACTTTATATTTTGTCATTTCTCTGCCTCTCTAACTAATTTGTATGTTTTGAAATGTTAGCATACAAATTTCCAAACTGTCAATAATTATTTTCTACCTCTAATTACAATTTCACCAGCATGATCACAATCACCGGATACTGGACATACAATAATGTCTTCTTCAGAGTCAATCCAATGATTATCCTTTGCATCACCATCATCTCTAAATTCCGTTTCCTCAATAACTCTAACATACATTTTTCCTATATCTGCATCCTCATTTACCAAACTCTGTAAATGTTCAATTAAATGATTGACGTTCATTTTATTTATCTCCTATTTATCTACCGGTTTAATTACTTCAGATATATACTCATCAATTAATTTTTTTCTATGGTCTAAAATCCTTTTAGTTACACTCTGTACTTCTTCGCTAGATACCAATAACTCTAATAGTGCATCCTCATTTTCTCTATCAGATAAACTAAACTTTCGCATATCCAAGTTATTTGTTTGCAAAAGAAATAGATGCAAATTCGCTAAACGTTTTAATTGATCTTCAGAAGTCGGACTAAACTTTGATTTATCACCTTTTAAAGTTTTGACAAAATCAAAAGCAAGTTCGACAATATGATCTATGTAAGTTATCTCCAGTATCGCCTTTTTTTGACTAGGCGACAATTCTTCCATCATCTCATATATTAGTTCTAGTTTTCTCTTCATTTTACTCATTGTGCTATCTCCCAATCATATAAAGATTTATTCCAATCTTGTTGATTCATCATGTATGCAAAATTTTTATAAGACATTTGTAGTGTATGTTTTTTAGCATCAAATATTTTACAATCTGTTTTTCTTAAAACCACCTTATCATCATAAAAAGATACTTCAGTATGTATTGTATCCTCACCATCATGGCATTTATCCAAAACACTATCTAAAGTGTCTGCATCATTCCATTTATAAAATATATAAGCACTACATAAATATTTACTCATCTTCATTCTCCAATCCTAATTCAATATATTTTTCAACATCATCTCCACTACCTACAACTCCTTTGACACTTAAATAGGTATCTCTTGTGTTGTCTGTCCAATCTTCCTTATCTAAAAGAATAAAATCTATTCTTGTGTCTTGTGGATAATCAGAAAGTTCTTTTATTAATTCTTTTACAATCATTACCTTTCTCCTTTTTTAAGTTCTTTTAATCGATCAATAACATTTTCAATACAATCTCCAACAGTTATACAACTACCATCATTGTCTTTTGGTTTATCATATAAATTTGCTTGTTTAACTTGACGTTGAACATCATACATATCACACAACAAATCATGTATAGTATTCGTATTATATTTACTCATCCTCTAACTCCTCATAAACAATAATATATTCTTTTATTGCACCCCTAATTAAATCGGCAACACTAACTTGTTCACGATTTATTACACTATGTTGATAAGCAAATTTTGATAACTTATCGTAATCAGCTACCGGTATTGTCAAACTGTATGTTTTAGTTTTTTCACCTATTTTCATTGGTCTAACCATCTTCTTCTACTCCATATCCTACACACAAAAAATTATATCCTTTTGGATTCTTATGAAAATCAAGAGCATCATGGATATATCCCCACTTAATTAAATTGCTTAAGACGTGCCCATCCTCTTTCCAATCTAATCCAAACCAAAAAACACCTTGTTCAGTATCCGGCAATGTCCAATTATGTTTTAGCAAACTCTTCATCTGCTCACCATTTAAAAATTTAGGTATCTGCCTTTGTTTACCCATACCACCCCCTAATTTTTTTAATTCCGGAAATAGCTCTAGCTGTTCTTCTTTACTCATTTTCATTACCTCTCCAATTTTCCACTTTAGTTAAAATACTCTCTGCAAATAGTAAACGACCTCTGCATATACCCATTCCATGCAAATCAGCTCCGTCTGCTACAGTACTCCAATGATGCTTTTTATTTTCTTTAACTTCATCATCACAGTGATTAATTATCTCCTCTAGTAATAATGCTTGGTTAGTTATAGTATTTTTCATACTCTTTATCACGTCATCACTATTCATTTTCATACTCCAATCGTTTTATTTCTTCGATATATTTACTTTGTAAATGATTCGGCAATTCTGTCATTCTTACCCATTTTTCACCATCATTAAGTCCTTTGTCCCACATAACCTCATCTACTGAAGTTTTATGGTATATGACATGAAACGGATCAATAGGTTTATTATTTTTAAGAATGACATAATCATCCTCACACAATTCTACTCTATCCATTCTCATACTCCCATTTAGATATCAATTCCAATAACCCCTCTGCAAGTTCATTGCGACCTAAAGAAACATACTGATCTTGAGAA
>TARA_R100000697_G_scaffold88890_1_pt1 | contig 10057 bp, 11 predicted proteins | sample TARA_R100000697 | Tara Oceans TARA_R100000697 (sample SAMEA2622788) | marine metagenome | biome: marine biome (ENVO:00000447); feature: surface water layer (ENVO:00002042); material: "saline water (ENVO:00002010), including plankton (ENVO:xxxxxxxx)" | depth 5 m
AAAAATAATTGAGAATGATGAATCAAATGGTTATTTAATTATGCCTCGTAAGAAATAGGTTCTATATCTACACCTATGTAATTTCTATTTAATAATTCACATCTTTTTCCTACAATTGTATTATGAGCCGTCATATCTAATATTGTATCTTCTTCATTACTATATGTTTTGATAAAATAATCTATCATATCATCACATCTTGTAATCCCATTACCTTTTCCTTTTCTAATTGGATATTCTAATAATGTTGTAGGATGTCTTCCTTTGTGTCCTTCTTGTTTGAGTATTACATTATCTTTATTTACACCAGCTTCACCCCAATAAGCATTTTGTCCTCCATACTTAACATTTCTTTTTGGATGATATTCATCTCCAACCATTTGAGGATTATATGTTCCTTTTTTTTTATAATAAATAAATACATCTTCCATTATTCTTAATGGTTGATATTTAGCTGTTAAAAATCCCGTGCTATTATTTTTTAACCAATTATAATTATATTTTGGTTTTTCATACTTTAATAATTCATAACTGAAAGGTATTGCTGAATGTAACGCAATTATTCCAGTTGGTTTTAAAACTCTCCACATCTCGGGAAATAATTCATCCCATCTTAATGAACTATCCCATTTAGCTTTTGTTGTAGCAAATGGTGGGTCAGTATAAATAAAATCAATACTATTATCTTCTATTGTTTTTATAACTTGATGAATATCACCTTGTTTATATTCTATCATTATATTAAAACTTAACATTATATTTTTTTGTAATATCCTTATCTATTTTTCTAGCATTACCTCCAAGTATATAACTATACACACGTGCATATGCCCAAGATTGAGGAGTTTGATTTGGTCTAGATCCAGCACTATAATATGCTCCTTCACCTTTCTTAAAAACTTCATCTATAGCTTTAAAAGGAATTCCAGTTACTTTTGCTATATTTCTTTTAGTTCTACCACCTTTCATTTTATCTAATTCTTTTCCATACTTTTTATTAAATTTAACTGTCCAACTCGATTTTTTAGGTTCTACTTTTGTTTTAGGTCTAAATGTTCCCTCAAATATACTTTTAATTTGTTTCCTTCTATCGGCACCTTTTAAACCTTCTACATATGTTTTAGGAACATTTTTAGTTTGTCCTTTATAAGTTATTTTAACTTTCTCCACCATCTTTATCATCTAAAAGATTTTTTAATGGCTTGATAAATTTTTGTTTTATATCAACACAATCATCTATCTCTTGTTTTCCTCTATCCCATCGCCCTCGTTTACATATCTCAAATTCACTACTTCTATGTTCCCAGCCAAAAATACCATCATTACATTTCCACAAATAAAAAATTCTTAAATGAGGACATTTCTTTAAAATTTCATCACCCTTCTTTAATTTATTTTCACCAAAGAATAAACTGCAATATTGATTATGTTTTATTCTTCTTGTTTTCATCTCAATAAAATAATTATCATTATATTTATCAAACTCATAATATTCACCCATCTCGGGATTAAGCTTTGATTTCATTAATTTACCAAATACACTTTCTAGATATTCGTGTGATTGTTCTTCACTTAAGAATCCAAACTTTAAATCTTTGTTTAATTTCTTATAATCCATCTTTATACTTATAACATAGAAAATAATTTTGATTAAAACGCATTATGGGTCTAAAATTGACCCTTGACCTAAAATAGACCCATAGAGAATTGATTACATATAGACCCATTTTGGGTCTAAGGTCTAAAATTGACCCATCAATCAAAATTGAGTATTATTGGGTTTTCTTTTGTTGCTCTTCTAATTGTTAGTTGATACATTATTTGTTGTTTAATAAATTTATTATTGTTTAATTCTTCTTCTACTTCTGCGGTAATTACTGGATTTATATGATTTTTACAATAAATACTATTGTTATACATTCTACAAGCTCGACGAACACTTGGTAAATCACCCCACATATAAATACTCATAATATCATTATAAGGTTCTTCACAATTTGTATATGTTGCCCCATCAAAAATATAATCATTTTTTGCCCATTTTATTATTCTTTTAGCCTTAAACATTATTTCACTTTTTTGTTGTGTATTTGGTCTCTGTTTTGGTGAACTATTTTTAAGATAATCTTTTAATTCACTAACATTATTAATCTTACTATTGTAAACAAAATCATCAATATATGATTCTATATTCTTGACTATATTTCCTTTACTCAATTTATCATCTATTGTTACTCCGTGTTTTTTAAACAAATTCACAATATCCTTCTTTGAGTGAGATTTATCAACTAACATTTTATTATATTTTAAATTATATTTTTTTTTTATTTGTTATACTTAAAAGAGATGGCTCCTAAAATTCCCGAAGGTGAATTGACCCTTGCTGAATTAAAAAGATTGATTAAGAAATATGATGAGTTGATGGGTATAGATCCAAAAGGTAAAACAAGATTACAATTAATTGATGAGATAGAAAAACTTGGTTATGAAATTAGACATAAAAATAAGCAAATAAAAGCAAAATTTAAACAGAAAACTAAAAAAATGCCTAAAGCAGTTGGAATACCTAGAGCACCACCAAAGAAACCAACTAAATCAAAAGCTGAAAAAGACAAGGCGATGAGAGACAAGGTTATTAAATATATTATTGATAATCGTGATATTTTAGATGATGAAAGACTAAAATAAATTACTCTTTTGCTTCTTTAACATAAGTATCTAATGCAACAGCCTTACTATGACCCATTACCTTGTTATCTTTCTCTAACTCCTTTTTCATATCACCATATTTTGATGATAAATAAATTTTTCTTAATAGAGTTGTGCTGATTGATTTACCCATATATTTTTGTGAATATTTGAGTAGAACCTTACTTAATTCAGTTCTAGTTAATGGTTTACCCGTTGATGTCTTAAACAAAATTCCTCCCTTTTCTATACCACTCATTTTCAGATAATATCTCAATATCCTTCTCAAATCTTTATCTTCTATCGGTAAATCTAATTCTTGATACTTTTTACTTGTTTTGTATTTATTTAATACAAAATAAATATTACCTTTTGATGGAACAACTAAATAATTGTTTTCTTTCTTTTCATCTTCACTCAACTTTTTATATGCTGCTTGATTTATAACCATCATACCAGCAACATCATTTCTCATAGGCATTCTTGAGTAAATATTAAATAAAACATAAGCTTGTAGTAACTGCATTTCTTTTTTTGTAATATCATCTTTAGATTTCTTTTTGATTGGTTTTAAATCTTCAGCCATATCATTTATCATTTTGTAAATTGATTCTATGTCGGTGAAATTTTTAGATTGCTTATCACTAATTACACCACTCTTTTGTTCATCACTATATTTATCATTTAATTCATCTCTTAAATCTCCATAAGTAGTTAATAATTCATCATACTTTTCATCATGATTAAGAGCCATTAATAATACAATAATCGCATTTAACATATTTCTTTGACTTAAATAATGAAGGTCTTTTAATTTATCCATAACATCATCGGGCTTTGATAAAAAATCATACCCTTCAGTATCATATATTTTTTGTAACTTTCTCAAATTTACTTCATATTGTTTAATTGTATTTTCCTTAATATTAGGTCTTGATTTTTTAATATCATCAACTAAATTTTTAGAATCAATCTTCATATTTATATTATAAAGATAGATTATTTTTAAAATAAAAAAAACGAGAAAAAAGTAGATTATTTATTTTTAATTTTTTTCACTTGTTCCAATAATTCTTGATTTGATAAAATTAATCTTTCAGCCCAAGCTTTTAAATCTTGATATTTTTGTTTTTCTTCTTCCAACTCAATTTGTAGCTTTTTGTATTTATCACTACACTTCGATGTAATAAATTCTCTAGCAATAGTCAAATAATATAACATTTATATAGTTAATTTAGAAAAAAATTTAAGCAAAATAACAAGAAAATCTTCCATTCTCAATCTTAGCAACCTTCATCATCTCAAGATAAACTCGTAGAGTGTAATCATCTGCGGGTAAACCAGTTGCTTTATAAGTTAAATCCATACCCTTATTATTTACACGCTGACCCTTATTAGGTCTAATAGCAGTCCAGCGGAAAAGACCACCGAGACCATCATCCCCGCTACTCTGAACGTGTCCCTCCATAGTTTCAGTAGTGAGAGCAGTTACACCACTTGTTTGATATTCATCTCTTGTAACCATAGGCACTTTACCTTCTGCGTGCTGGGTAGTGTGGAAAAGTAAAGCAGCATTACTCCTATCAGTATTAAACTCAAAGAGGTCGTTGTATAATAGATTGAGTGATAAACTTTGAGCTGCGGGAACATCCTTCGCACCAACACCATTAAGGAGAGATACTGGTGTAAAGTTGCTATTACGCTGAAGACCCATAATAACCTTAGAAACAAGGCGACCATTTCCACCAAGCTGGAAAGTTAAATCAGAAAATTCAGTTTGATCTCCAGTTCTCTTAGCAAGGCGGTAATCTACATACTGAAAAGTTAGAGACGGGTTCTGCTGTCTATATTTCTCCATTATTTCACCATCAAAACTAATAGAATCATAAATAAGTTTTACTTCATCTTGGGTAATTTGGTATTCTACTTGATTAGAAGCAGCATCACTATTTGCAACACACATACGGCGAGATAGACCAGCAGCACTAAGAGAAGAAGTAGTTGGCTGGAATTCTATATCAATATGAACTTCTTGCTCAATCATAAATAGAGGAAGCTGATTAAATTTGAGAAATGGGAAAAGGTCACTTAAATATACTGAATACACGGGAGCATCAGCAATCGTCTGTGCCGATGTAGCATTATGAAGCTGGAAGGGGAGAAGCTGGAATGTTCCAGCACCACCAGCAGCGGGAACAACTGGATTACGTCCAACATCTAGACCAACTTTCTTTGCTGAATTTGGTGGTTTATCAGTTGTATTTTCCGTGCGGTCATCATAAATTGGCTTGTGAGAAATACACCTCTGAGACAAGAATTGTTCACGTTCCTTATTATCTTCATTAGAAATAAACATAGATTGATATGCGTGGAACTGGTCATAATCATCAATTTCACATACTGTTTCATTTCCAATACGGAGAGCAGCAGATTTAACAAGATTAGAAACACCAATATTTAGAGGATAGAAAGCAGTAGAGGTTGTGAGTGGAGTTACAGCAAGTGTAATCTTAGAGTTAGAGTGAAGAAATCCAGCTACACGCTGAAGAGTAAACCTAACTCGATTTTGAGAAAATGTTACTGGGTCAATTACATCAGTATGAAGTTTTTGTCCATAAGAAGAAGGAATAGCTCCAACTTTAATTAAATCGGGAATGCGGTCTGCAGATACATCGCCTTTTGTAGCCATATCAGTCATTTTATATTTATAAATATATAAAAAAACTAAAAAAAAATTTATTAAAAATTATTCTACATAGAAAAAATTTACATTATGACTTGCACGCCTTGGGTTGCCGACCAAGCTACAACAACCTTTGATTTAATGAATAAATATGCCGATACTGGATTACCATCATCAAGACCATTAGTCATCTGAATAGAAAACTGGGCATTAGAGAAATCAACACCTTCACTATCTAACATATCATAGAGAACACCAACACCATAAGCAGCACCGGTATCGGGAATAAATCTATAGCCAGTTGTAGCATTTTGATTACCCGTGAAAGAGCGGTTAGAATTGAGAGGAGATACTGTGGTTCTAGTATGCTGGCTTTCGGGAATAATAGATGATAGGAAACCCTTCATTACTTGGGGGTCAGCAAGTGGAGTATCATTAGAATCACTATGAACTGATTTGACCTCAAAAGCTGAAGGGAAACGTTCACCATTACGGAGGAAAGAAATTGATTCTAAATTAGCAACTTCGCCACCACCAGTTCCTACAGCATTTGGAGCTTTAAGAGGCATATATGTAAGGAAACCATCTTGGGCTAAATTATTTATAAAATTTGCTGGAACAAAATTCACAAATGAAGCAAGAACCTTAGATAATCCAAGATTAAAGTTTACTATGGAATTTGTGCTTTCTAAAGTAGAGAAATAAGATGTAATAGAATTAAATGAAAGAACACCAGTATCGGGTGCTTTTGCTTCATCACCATACTCAACTTCACAAGCTACTTCTAACCCACTTAACTCATAGAAAGCATTAGCAACATTACCAGTAGTAGCATCACTCGAATAAAATACTTGTGAATCCGGTGCTAGATGAATTTCTATTTCTAGGGGTAATTTTGATAATGGTAGTTTATCACTTCCAAGAGTTAGACCCGAAGGAAGTGGAATACAGAAAGGAGAAGCCCGAGTATTACGAATAACACTATCACGATATGATTGATAATTAGGATAAATTAAAGCAGTTTCACCTAAATGACCAGCTACATCTTGCATACCAGCCATAACGGGCATATAAGAAGCCATAAATCTTCCATAATGTCTAATATGCTCAATTACTTGTTTAGTTTCTGCGTGTCTAAAAACAAGTTGATCTATTACTGAATAAATTCCAAGCTTGTGAGAACCACGAAGTTCAGAAGCTTGAGCATCAGTTGGGTGAAGAGTTCCAGCGGCATCACGCCATATATTTAAATCACCACTAAGACGAATAGAAGATAAATCAAGCATAGCATCTTGACGACCTAATGTAATAGTAAGAATCGGATTACCACGAGCAAATGAAACCTTGCCCGTAGATGGAACATTACTCGGCTGAACTGAAAGATATTTCTTAGCAACACTCATTTTATATAATAATATACATAAAATAAATAACAAATAAAAAATTAAAAAAAATTCATAGAAAATATGGGTCTAAAATTGACCCTTGACCTAAAATAGGTCTATATGTAATCAATTCTATATGGGTTTATTTTGACCTATGGGTCTATTATTGACCCATTATAGAGTAACCATAACTGAATCACCTTTGATACTAATTCTACGGAGATGGAACATAAAGCAGTATAGAAGCTTATTGTGAGTTGGAGGAAGGTCAGCACCAGCAACATCACTTTCATTATATAATAGCTGTAACTGATTTGTCTTATTATTGAGATTTGCTACTCCATCATTAAGAGCATAAGCACGACCAATCAAGAAATTTCTATTGTAATCAACAAATGACCTTGGAACAATACCAGCTTGAGTTAGTGCTTTTTCTAACTCAATTAGAGGCTGAGCCGCAATACTTATTCCACGATTAATCTTGGATACAACTATTGGTCTGCTTGGAACTAATTTATCATCTACTAACATTTGATACTGGGTTAATCGGTCAATTATTCCAACTTGACCCGAGCGGATAGAATGAAGGCGACCATCCATAGTAGTTACTTCTTCTGCATAACAAGCTGAAAGACCACCAATTAAATCAGCACTATCTAGAACCTTAGCATCACTCGGCATAACAATCATAGACTTAGCCCTTGTATTCGATACTTGGACATTTACTGTTGCGTTGCGATTGCTAGATAATAGAGAATGTTTATAGTTGGTTACACTAGGAATATCAATCTCAATAGAACCACCATCTCTCATCTTTTTCATCATTCCAGCTTCATATCGTGGGTCTACACCAACTTGCTGAATTACAAGCTCTACGTTAGAAATTTCACAAGTAGCAGCATATGAAGTTTGTTTAGCAATTAGCTGTGTAGTATTATCATCATTTTGAGTTCTAAACTGGTCAATAGCAGCTGAGAAAAGAATGAAGTTATTTGAGGTTGCTTGGACGCCAGTTCCACTATCACTATTCTGAAAATTAGCAAATGTAAGTTTTACATATCCACCATCAAGTGAAATATCAGTAATAGCTGGATAATCTTGTGCCCCATTTTGAGTTAAAGCACATTCATTATTGGGGTCAGTTGCCGAACAAATACCAATTCTTTCACCCTTCACAAATGGGCAATTTTCTACACTAATCATATTATTTTGTTTACCTAAAAATATTTCACTTTGATTATTAGCATTATCAATTGCTAAAGCCGCACCCCCCGCACTAACACCATGAAATACTGGGTTCTGCTTCATTCTACGATGGCGATTAACACTATCTAACTGCTTAATAAATCTTGCTGGGTCTTCTAAATCTACCTCAATAAATAATCCATTTGTGAGCATAACTGGGAAAATTTTATCACCACCATCAGCAAAAAGACCCGAATGAATGGGTAGAGATAATTTAGCAGTTAGGAAATCATCAGCCGTTCCCCAATCACGACCAGCGGGAACAGTAGAAACTGGCTTGTAATAAGGATTAGACCTAATATCAATATTGTTAGAAACTGAAGTCCCAAGAGTTCCACGATTCTCAATATTATCAATTAAACATCCTTCTTTTAAGGCTCTCATTTTTCTCATACTATCATCAGCATCATATGAATACTGAATTTGCACTTTAGCGTTGTATTCAGTAATTTCTTCTAGGAGAACTGCCCGATTTCCCGAATATATCCTTAAATTCTTCACAACTGACTGACCACCAATAAATGGGTCTAAATGAAGACGAGTAGGAGTAAGACCAGCTGGAACAGCAAGCTTAATATCAAACTGAAGATAAGAATTTTTTCCATCCATGAATTTTACACTAGGTGGAATCTCAAAGTCTACACGGCGACCCGACTGTCCAGCCGTTCCCGAATAAGATTGTCCATTCGTGGAAGGAATAGAAACTTGGGTTTGTGAAACTTTAATTTTCTCATCATTACGCCAATAAGAACTCATTTTATAATTATAGAATATAAAATAAAATATGAAAAATAAATTTAAAAAAAATAAAAAAATTACTGAGTTCTACCAACAGCTTGTTCTACACCTTCTGCTGATACTTCACCTCTTTTTTGAGATGTAATATCTGCTGCTGCCGTTTCTTTACTTTTTTCAGCTGATTCTAATTCACCAGCACCCTCAACAAGAGAACTTACTAAACTAATACCAGCACCAGTTGTTTCTAAAGCAAGAGCTATAGGTGTTACACCACCAGTTGCTACTCCAGCAACTTCTAAAGCACTACCAACAATATTACCAATATTACCATATCTTGCTGCGTTATTAGAACCGAAAGCATCCATACCTTTTTCTCCACTTAAATATCTACCAACATCTTGGAAAGCATCGATACCACCACCTAATCCAGCAACACCAAGTTTACCAAATGTTTTTGCTCTACTTAAAAATTTACTAACATCTTCAGCCCCTTCTTTTAATGCCGTTCTCGCGGCGGCACTACCTTCTACATCACCAGCAACATTTTCTAAACCTTGTTGTTCTGCTGAGTATAATTCGGTAGGAGCTGCTGCTTCTGCTTCTCGTAATCCTTCTTGAGTTGGAACACCAACAGTAAGACCAGTTCTTGTTCTTAAAGGCCCGGTCTCTGCTGTAAGTGCCTCAATATCAGCACCACGAGCAAACTGTTCAGCACGAACTTCATCTGCTGTTCCAGTTAATCTACCAGCTGCTGCTCTTAATTCTTCAGCAGTAGATATACCCGCTCTTTCTTGTCCCACTTCTTTCCCCATTCTTTCAGCAAGTGACGTTGATACTTCTTTAAAACCAAGTTTAGCACCTTGTTTAATTGCGGCTCTTTTAGCAACTAATTTACCACCACTAGTTACTCCACTTAAAATATTCTTTTGTAGCTTAGAACTTCTATCTTCATCTTGTGCTAAATTTGATTCATCTAATTGTTCTGCTAAAGTATTATTAAAATCTCTTGTAGCTTCATTAATTTGTCTTGCTGCTTCAGTTTGTGCGTTAGCTTGTGCGATAGATGCTCCCGACCCATACAAATCCATTTTATATTATAACAAAGTTTTTTATTTTATTTTATTTAAAATAAATTTATTTGCCGACTTTTTTTTGAGCTTTCTCGTGAGCTGCTTTAAAACTCATACCCATCATCATATCTTTTTTCATCATATCCATATGTTTCTTACTATGATGAACTGAATGTTTTTTTAATCTTTTTTCTTGTGCTTCAGTAAGTTTTTTCATAGCTTTCTTGGGTTTCTTTTCTTGCTTCGCT
>TARA_R100000697_G_scaffold23514_1_pt1 | contig 9984 bp, 7 predicted proteins | sample TARA_R100000697 | Tara Oceans TARA_R100000697 (sample SAMEA2622788) | marine metagenome | biome: marine biome (ENVO:00000447); feature: surface water layer (ENVO:00002042); material: "saline water (ENVO:00002010), including plankton (ENVO:xxxxxxxx)" | depth 5 m
CATGGACAGAAGAAGCAGAGAACCCAAGACAATGTTCGAACTTCTCACAGAAATGAACCACAGGATAAGAGAGTGTGAGAAAAGTTTAAGAGAAATAAAGGATAATATAAAAAAACTATCTAAAAATCTTACCTAGTTCTCCAAGTGTAGCTAAGTCTCTTAATTTTAGATTATCCAAAGCAATCTTCTTTTGCTCCTCTGTGTACTCGTCAAATGTAGGATGAAAGCTTTGAATTAGATCATCTGGAAAATCAAAAGGTGATCTTTTTTCCCTGTTTACAAACTCACTGTATGCTTTATTTTTTGCATCAGTGGGCAATCTTCTGTAGTTTATCATGGCTTTTACTTGAGCTTGCTTTTCTCTCTCAGGTATAGCTGATAAACTACGTTCATCATTTCTTAAAAGATTTAAGTGTTTATTTATGGTAGCTTTTACACCATCTTTTATATATTTATCTTTAGAGATTCCTATTTCTACATCTCCAATCTTTCCCCCACCTCTTTTTGATAATTGCTCTCTGTTTTCCTCATACCTATCAGCGTACATATCTTTTTGTTTTTCAGCTATTCGGACTATGTCAGGTAAATAGGTTCTTATAAGCTTATTCTCAAAGTTTCTTATTGATGGTATGCTTGACTTACTACTTAGCTCCCACTTAGTAAATCCCAATTCTTTTAATCTCATCCCCTCTGGACTGTCTTCAGTGTACATGTTTATACCTGCAAGAACTTTTGCCAAGGGAGCAACCTTTTCTTTGCCCTCTTGAAGAGGATCTTCTCTTATTGGTAGTGCTTCTTCATCTACGAAAGCACCTGTTGGGTCATACTTTCTAAATGGCTTGACTAATCCCTCAACAAAAGCTCCACCTGCATCTACCACCTCAGGGTCTTTTCCTGTTTCTTTATACACAGTACCTCTCATGCCCATAGCTCTTTGTGCATCTATGACCTGATTCATCGGCACAAGAAAAGTAGCTAGATAATTACCTAGTGTAGCCCCTGCATTCTTTGCCCACCATTCAGTGTTCTCTATATCAGTTTGAGAAAATAAATTTGCAGCTTCATCTACAAGATTACCTGCTACACCTGTTCTAAAGCTAGTTCCAAAGAATGTTTCTAACCACTCTTTTCTATCAAGACTATTAAAGAAAGCTTCCTTTCCTCCTGAAAACCAATCTACATCCTCTCTTGCTTTCATGTAGTCCTTAGTTATTTTTCCTAAGAAAAAGAATTGCCTTAGAGGAAACAAAGGAGTTACATCTACCACAGTGCCATCACCAACAGGAACTAACTTATAGTCCTCTCCTCTATCTTCTTCTCCCAACATCATACTTGCAGCCATTATTCCCATTGCACCTGTAGCATTACGTGCTATCATACGGTGTTCTCTTTGAGTTAGACCCAACGGTGTGCCTAAACTTCTCTTGCCAGTTGTAGGATCTTTTGGAAAAAATGATTTACCACCTACAGCAGGACCATAAACTCTTCTTACCATAGGTAACAATGCCCCTACTGAGTTCTCTGCCATAAGCTCCATGCTCTTTGCCATGAACCTTGGAAAGGGTATTATAACTGTTAAGTTGTATTCGTTGATTGTATTTGCAAACCATTTGCCCAAGGGAGACTCAGGTGGATTTGCATATGTAAGATCTAATGCTCTTTGTGTAGCTTCTGCTATTATCTCATGAGCAGTGTATTTACCTTTGGTTGGATTTAAATCTTGGGAATCTCTTAAAATGTCTTTGAGTCTACCATTCTGTAGTTCTTCTATAAAGTCCATGTCCCATCTTAATCTAAATAGTCTTTGTGCTTCTCCCATAAATGTGGAACGTCTTAACATAAAGTCTTGCCATTGGTTAGGTTTATTTAAAAATTGTGTAAAGTCTTCTAACTTGCTTGCTACCTTATCAAACCTAGACCCTGTACCCCTACCTGTAGATAGCTGTATTTCGTTGATTGTGTTAAACATTTGAGTAGCAAACTTTTTTGTACTATCTTCACTTAGTATTAAATCAGTATATTCTTTTGCTTCTTTACCTGTAGACAACACATAACGTAACCCTCTAAAACTATCTTGCCATGTTTTCCATTTCAAAGCTCTGTTAGATTTAAACTTTCCTTCTGCCAAGTCCATAGTGGCTGTTTCTACTATATTATTTATGGCTTCTACAGGAGATCTTATGAGTCCTGATTCTAAGTTTCTGGCAGCGGTAGCTATCTGAGATACAAGAAGACCACGTCTAATATTTTCTACTCTTCTAAACCAACTGGCAGTTCTACCCTGCCTTCTTAACATATCGTCTAATTCTTCTTGCTCTTTTACACTCTTAGGTTTTACCTTCTTGGCTACCTGAGAGTACTTATTAAGTATCTTACCTGCCAAGCTTGCCGATCCTAAGTGCATAAGAGTAAAATCTTCAAAGGATAATTTTGCCTTGTCTAATGCTTTCCATAGGGGATGATCCTGTGCAAGGCTAAGTTTATCTCCATCAATATCACCCTTCACTACAGCATCAAAGATGTTTTCCATTACAGTCTTTTTTACTGTTCTTTTCTTTCTTTTGCCATCAACATCTAAAAATGTTTCTGTCTTTGTATTGCTCCAGTTTTGAGGTCTGGCATCTTTGAGTTCTTTAGCCACCACCGTTAGAGCATCTATGTTCTCTATCTTTAATACTTTATCAAATAATTCCTCAGTATCTTCTAATACTATATCCTCTACGTATACATCACCAGTTTCTGTTACCCTTTCTTGTACACCTTGTTTTTTAGCCAAGGATTTTTCTCTAGCTTCATTTAGTAAATCTGTATCTAATACTCTTTTACCACCTATGGATTTAGTTACAGGAACAAAGCTTTCATCTTCTCTGGTAAGCCCTTTATTTATACTTAGATTTGCTTCAAACTCCTCTACTAATTCATTGTGTATCTTCTTTGCTGATTTGTCTGTTTCAATCTCTTTTGCATTGTTTTCTTGAGCTATTTTTTGTCTTGCATCTTGTTTAGCAATTATTGTTTGAGTTCTTCTGCTAACATTCTTTGCTTTATCTATTGTAGTAGCATTTGCTTTTGCTGATACTAACAACTCTTCTACTTCTTTAGCATTATCTTTTATTATCTCTGCATTATTATTTATTCTATCTAATGTCTCCTGAGATACCTCTCCATTCTTTTCCATCTCCATCTTTGCATCTTCAATGGCTATTTTTTTACCTCTTACAGCAGTAAATACTTTTGCAACTACACCCACTCCTGCTGCAAGTCCATAGCCCTCTACAAATCCTTTTATTCTTTTCTCAAATGTAGAGTCATTTTCATCCCTAGCAAGTATGTCCGATATTAAACCAAAGTCTGAATCTGATAAATCTTCAACAAAGTTCATAAGCAAACCTTCATCTGCATCAAAAAATGCAGCAGTTGTTATGCCCTCTTTTACATAATATCCTTTACCTAAATTTCCTAGTTTTGTTAAACTACCTACAACACCCATACCAGTAGCAAACTGAGATACTACCTCTGTTAAACCACCTGCAACAGTTTCTGTCTCACCAACTACATCTGTTGTAGTTTCATCAATAGCCTTTGAAAGCTTAAATAACATACTGGTATTTTGTAATTCTTCTGGAGTGTACTCCTCTTTTAATTTTCTGTACTCTGATGGAGTTATATAGTCAGGAAATTGTATAAGATCATGTATATCAAATCCCGGCTTACCTCTATCTTCCCAAGCGAGTGTACCTAAATAAGATTTTGATGCATCATCTAACTCTGACGCAAACTCTAGCCCCTCTGATATAGCTACAGGTACACCTCTTACAGCACCTTTTAACACATCAACACCATAATCAACAACTCTAGACTTGCCTTTAGTTATGCCCCATTCAGGATAACTAGACTCAGTTTTTTCTACTTCTTGATTTTCATAGGAGGGTATTTCAGAGCTTTCACCTTGACTTTCAACTTGATCCACAGAGGTTTCTTGTTGTTGCCGATCAAAAGCTCTTTGAAGCACACCAGTAACTTTATCTGGTCTACCTCTTGTAGGGGATTCTACATAATTTGTTTCTGGCTTATCTTGTTCTTCTTGGTTATCCGAACCAAAAGCTCTTTGAAGTACACTACTCATTATTAATAACTTGGGCTATAATATTCATACATCGTGCCATCACTACCTTGCTTTACTCTAAGTAATTTTGGCATTTGTCTCTGGTTTATAATTTCCATATCCATAAAAGCGTTAGGATCATTAGCAGGTTTTCCAGTGTATACACTTTTTATATTTCCAACTTGAACTACATCTCCACGTTTTATTTCTCCTGATGCTACACCCTGCTCTACCTCTTGTGGGTTGTTATAAGTCTTCTTTACTGCAGTATTTTCAAGTCTATTTTTTAATCTAATCTTATAATCTCCATGAATTTTTTGACCTAGATTTCTTGCATATTCATTATAGAAGTTTACAGTGTAGTCATTTAGAGGAACATTTCCTGTCATTGGATTCAAAGTATTTAGATAACTATTTTCTGATTTAATGAGTCCCTCAAATGTTGACATAGCTTTGTCAAATGTGCCATCTAAAGATGATGTTATAGCACCATTTATATCTACTGTTGCAAATTCAGAGAATGCATTTGTCTTTACACTACTTACTGTAGAACGAATACTATTTCTGTCTTTTGCTTCAAAATTACCACCAGTTCCACCAGTTCCTGTGACAGTTTCTCCCTCTAGCTGTAACTTTAATTTAATAATATCTTTATTAGCTTTCTCTATTTTTTTAAGAGTTGCCTTATCGTCTGGTAACTCGTCATCTGTACCAATTCTTGCAGATATTATTTGACTTCTATTAAAATTAACCATGACTGCTTGATCAGGATCTACAGGTCCTTGCTCTGCTTTAAATATATCTTTTAATTGTTGAGAGTATCCTACTGTTACAGGAGACTTGTAATCTGTTTTTGATAATCTAGCATCTATGTAACCTTTTGTAGCTTCTCCAAAGTTTTGCTGAGTAAATGTCTCTGGAGTTAATGTATCTCCATATGCAGTTGTTAGCAGAGAAGAAAAGTTTGCACCATTTGATTGGGCAACATCATAATATTTTTTAACTTCTTCTAGTTGAGTTTTACCTCCGGGAATAAGACCTGCTATTTGGGCATCTGTCAAATTCATACCACGATATGCTCCAATAATATCTTGAAGCTCATCATTTATCTGATCTTCTCTTTTCTGACTATACATTTTAAACTGTGCATCTCTTGCTAGTTTTGCATTTAAGTCTCTAGATAGTCTAGCCTGTCTTGTTTCTTCTCTATCTAGTCCTCTCTGTATAGCATCGGCTGCACCTGCAGCAATCAAACCCAATCTCATTCTACTGTTCCCTTCTTGACATCAATCCCATGGGTGGCTGTTCTAGCTGTTCCTCTGGTTCTTCCTTTTTTACCTCTTTAGCCACAGGTTTAAGTTTCTCACCTAAGTCTATCTTACCTTTTTTCTTAGCCAAGGCTATTCTAGCAGGACTAATAGTATCATCTTTCTCTGGATCTAATCCAGTTTTATGTGGTATGTCATTCTGTTCAGCTAAATTTGCCATGAGTTCAACTAGCACAGGTATAACAAGTATACCCACGTCTATACTATGCTTACCTTCCATTACGGATGCTAACTGCATAGTATTAGCTAGAGTTGTCAACGGCACACCTAACTCTATTACAGTCAATAACTCAGGCACAAAGTCTCTGTCTGATAGCTTTGACATGTAGTATTCCATTGCATCCTCAACAGTGGCTAACTGAGGTGGTTGTTGCCAAGGTCTACCACCTAGAGGTGCAGTCATTCCCATTCCGGGAATAGGTGAATCTATGGGTATCTGTCTATTATCCATCTTGTTTATTTTGCTTTCTTACATCTCTTATGAGTTTTACATATTCTACCACTCTACTCATTGCATCGTCTTTTGCTTCAGATGGGGTAGGTACTTTTCTACTAACTAGTCCTTTGGTTGCTTTTGACTCTAACTTTACTGGCTTCTGCCTGTTCATGATTGCTTCTAAGTTTAAGCAAGCATCTACGGCAGGATTTGTTGGGCTGTATCTACTCATGATCCAAATCCTAATGCTGATCCTAATATGCTATCTGCTCCTGCAGTTAAGAATGTACCTATCAAACTACCAAAACCTACAGCACTGTCATAGTCTGCTTTCATTTCTGTTAACTCTTTTGATGTTTCAGACTGCAATTGGGCTATTGCCATTTGTACAATTCTTTGTCTTTCGTTCTCAGAACTCTCCCATGACATCTCCATAACATCATTGTAATAGTTCCACAGATTATTATATGCACTGTTTGACATATTAAGTAGTGCAGTTGCATTGAGTTCATTAGCCCTATTTATGGCTGTTGTATCAGCAGTTGCTATCTGCCTTCTCCATTGTGCATTGTTCTGATCTATAACAAGTCTATTCTTTGAATTAAACTGGTCACGTTGATTTTGCATTTCAGAATTAAACTTTGCCATTGCATTTGTCTCACCTGCATTGAACTGTGCTTGGGCATTTGCTTGGGCAGCATTAAACTGTGATACTTGTGTCTTTAGTTCTGCAAAAAATTGATCTGTCTGATTCTGACTTGTGGCATTAAACTGTTTTGCAGCATTTTCTGCAGCTTGGTCATTGAATAGTGCAGTCTGCATAGACTGTGATTTAAATAATTCTGTTTGTTGTTGATTAGACAGGTTAGTCATTTCTATCTGCAAAAAGTTCTTTGCATTTTCAACTTGTGCTTGTTGTCTATTGTTTAGATTAGCTATGTCTAGGTTAGCTAATGAACTTGCTTCTGCCATTACCAAGGCTTGTCTGTTACTGAGATTAGCTAGGTTCATGGTATTTACAGCCCTACTATTCTCTAGTATGACCTGTTGCTCTGCATTAAAGTTCATGTTGGCTATGTCACTAACTTTAGAAGCATTAATAACCTTGGCTTGAAATGCCTGATCAAACTCCATGCCTAAGAACTTGGCACGTTGTTCTGCAGCAAGCATAGCACGAGCCTGCCTGTTAGATAAGTTCTGTGCTTCAAAAGATGCCTGTGTCTGTGCGTCAGCAGATGCTATAGGCAAAGCAGATTCTAAAGCTGCCTGTACCATGGCTTGTCCTGCCATGCTTGATGCACCCATACCTCTAGACTGCATCTGAGCCATGACACCTCTTAATGCTCCTGCAGCCCAAGCAGGTGGGTTTGTGGCATCAAAGCCCTCTGTAAGTGTAGCCATCTGTCCTGCTACGGTAGCCTTCTCTGAAGGTGTAGCAGTGGCAGCCTGTACTTCTTCTGTAAACTTCTTTGCTTTTTCAGCGTTAGCTACAGGTTCTACTATTTCTCCTGCTTCAAGTTCTCTTTTTGCAGGACTGTCTATTACGTGAGCAACACCTTCGGCAGCTTTTAAATCTCCTACCATAGATTTAGTTGATGCTTGTGCTGTTACTTTTGCTCTTGGGTCGTTAGGATCTCCCTGCGCTGCCTGTGTAGAATCTAGAACAGCCCCAACTTCATCTTGCTTTGTGGTGGCTTCCATTGTTTCTGCTGTTACATCTTTGTCACGTCTAGGCATACCTGCTTGTTCAGCGTCAGCAGTTGCCCCCTCTTGTCTTGGATCACCACCTACAGCACTATCAAAAGGCATGACTCCAAACTCAAATCCCGGAAGGTCAGCCCTTGCTTTGGTTGTACCTGCAGTTGTTACATCTGCTGTAGGAGCATCTCCTAGCATAGTTGCATCTGGATCTACAAACTGATCACTGTCTGTAGGTATACCAAAAGGATCTACTTTAGCACCCTCTGCTAACTTTGGATCTGTAACTCTATCGGCTGTTATACCTGTTATAGTTTTCTTTTTAGGTGCTTGTTCTCCACCTTCAGGTGCATCTCCACCTTCTTGCATCTTCTTTACATAGCCACCCTCTACCATCTTACGTGCTATGTCCTGATAACGCATCATCTCTGCCTGTCTATCAGGATTTTCCCTTAGAAACTGTTGAAACTGCTTTTGATCACCTTGGAATCCCATAGCGTTAGCTATCTTTTCTAATCCTGACGGTTTAAATCCTTGAAATATATTCATTATTTTTCTCTACTTAATACTCTATCTAGTTTGTCTTCTAGTCTGTGTAATGCTTCCATTACATGTTGCATCTCATCTCTCACTTCTGCTCGTGATGCATAGTCTTCTCGTGTTCTGTTGAGCAGTATATCTATACGCTTTACTTCTTGCATCATATTCCTAAATGCCCACACAGCAGGAGCTATGATAAGTGTTAGGACTACGTTCCAAAATATTACTGGGTCTATTTCCATTATCTTGGTCCAAATATAGATGCAAAAGATCTTGGGGATCTTGGTATATTTATATTTCTATTTTGTAGTTTTGCTTTTTCACGAGCAAAACCCTCTCTCATCCTACGCATATTCTCTCTAAATGCTCTTTGCATACGCAATATATCTCCTCTACTAGCACCTTGTCTTATCATTCTTTTATATTGGTCTCTATAATTACGATTTGCTTGAAATAGTCTTCGTTTAAGTATTGTATCCAATTTAGCAGGACTATCAGGTGTAAGAAACATTTTTCTTTCAAATGTAAGTTGATCTATAAGTCTTGCAGGAATCCCTATTTTTTTAAGAGCATCTACACCAACCATTCCTGCCTTAAATTTTTCTACTGTATTACCCATTTTTACATTTCTATCTAATTTACCTATTTCAAATTGTAGTCTCGCAGGATCATTTTTAAATCTATTAATAATCTGTTGTCTTGCTTGATCAATATCACGTTGGCTTCTTTCTTGATTAAACTTATACAATTCTTTTTGAAACCTAATTTTATCTTGCCTATTTAATTCATTAGGTTTTCTTCCTGCTAGAAATTTTTCTACATTATTAGTAGGAGGTTTGATAGGTGGTCTTAGAGTTGGAGTAGGTCTTGGTATTGGAATTTGTTTAGATTTAAAGGGTTTTGTGGGACTACCTTTAATGAAACCTTTAGGAGCAGTATATCCCCCTGATGGAACTGTAACAATCTGACCTGTTGTAGGATTATGAAATGTTTCAAGAGCCATAGTAGCCACACCTTTAGGTGGTTTAAATCCTAACTCCGTAATTGCATCTCTTGCATTTACTCGTGTATATCCCATTTTTTTGTCTGGTTGACGAGGTCTTTTTGGTTTATCTTTCGCCCTTCTTTTAAGCTCTTCTACAAAGTCTTTAAGATTTTTTGGTGGTCTTTTAGTTCTAAGAGGTTTTTTAGGATCTACAGTGGGTCTTTTAGGTCTTGGTATACGTCTATCAGGATCTACTTTTGCTTTTACTTTTTGTGTAGGTGGTTTTTTTCCTATAACCGTAACTGGTGTTGGTTTAGCTATTGGCTTTGGTCTAGCTTTTGTTGGTGGCACTCTTAATCTGCCTGTCGTTGCAGGTCTACCAATTGTTCGTGGTGGTCTTTTACCTACTCTACGATCATACTGTGCTTTACTCTCACCTATTTTTCTTGGTTGTAATGCCATTGTTATTTCCTATTTAAAACTGTCATTTAGTGAGTCAACCACACTATCTATGTTAGGCTCTTTACCGTGTGGATCATATTTACATCTATACTCTGTAGGACACTGACCCTCTACCACTAGCGTATATGTATCGTTTGCTCCCTTGTACAAACAGACCTGCTGTCCATTCTTTGCTTGTACTCTTTTGTATCTACGACAGGTAATATATTTTGGGTCTTCACGTTTGCCTAGTCTTTTCTCTTGCTCCCAAGTCCAATCACTGAACTTCTTGAGAAAGCAGGTGTAACAGTTCTTGATGTTGTCGGATTGTGCTAGGTGTATTATACCATGTTCGTTTACACAAAGCCATTCAAAAGTTCCTTGCCCACCTTGTTTACGTACACACTTATCTCTTGTGTGATACCCACCGTTACCACCACCCTCTGTCAAA
>TARA_R100000697_G_scaffold64329_1_pt1 | contig 9983 bp, 11 predicted proteins | sample TARA_R100000697 | Tara Oceans TARA_R100000697 (sample SAMEA2622788) | marine metagenome | biome: marine biome (ENVO:00000447); feature: surface water layer (ENVO:00002042); material: "saline water (ENVO:00002010), including plankton (ENVO:xxxxxxxx)" | depth 5 m
TGAGTGGCAAACACAACCTAGATATACAGCACCTAAATGGATGGGTGTAATGGATTATCTAGGTCGTTAGAGTTTATACTCAACACCGTTCCCAAAACTTGAACCTACCTCAATATCTACGCCGAGGGGAACTTGAAGGTTGATACCGAAGTTATCTCTTAAGTAGTAGTAGTTCTCAAGCTCATCCTTAACGATCTCTACCACTCTCCTGGTTTCATTCTTTGGTGCAATTAGTTCAATGGAGTCGTGAACTGTAGCTACTACCTTGGCGTCTAAATTCTTTAGCTTATCGATCACGCCTAGCATCCCACACAAAAGAATATCACTAGCGGCAGACTGGATGGTAAAGTTAAGACCCTGACGGAAAGCCTCTCGACGAACACCCTTAAAAGGAGATCTAATGTTGGGCAAGTGACGATAACGTCCAAAGATAGTCTTGGCGTATCCAAACTGTTTGATGTAGTCATCAATGGTTTGCATGTATCTACCTACACCAGGAAAAGCTCGCATCCAACTGCTGATAATCTCCTCTGCCCTTTCCTCAGGAATGTTACGCTTTGATGCAAGCGTATAGGCAGTACCCCCGTATACCGTCAGGAAGCTAACTTCCTTTGCTATCTGTCGCTCAAGCTTGCTTACATCCTTAGGATCCTTATTGAAGGTGAGACCCGCAGAGTAACTGTGCAAGTCCACACCAGACTTGAAGGCTTGAATCATATTCTGCTCGTTGGCAACGTGAGCTAGAACTCGTAACTCCATCGCCTTCATGTCGATAGTAATGAAGTCGTGTCCTTTAGGTGCGACCACGTAATCACGAATGTTCACATCCAAGGATTCTCTAGGCAGAGTGTGAAATGAAACGCCAATCTTGTCGTCTTTCTTCCTGCCAACATTTGCGCCTGAGTTGGATATGCGTCCGGTTACAGTGCCATCAATGTTATATTTAACATACATCCGACCGTTGCCAGTGTTCTTAAGAGCGGTTCTTGCACCTTCAATATACACAGAGTGCAGTTTAGTTAACTTCTTATACTCAGAGAACCTATCAAAGAATCTTTTGGCAGACTTTAACTGATCATCTGTCATGTTGTTCAAGACTGCCTTGGCAATGTTTACTTCTTCGTTATTCACTCTTCAAACCTCTTGCTGAAAACTCTTCTTCAACCATGGCCTTTACCTTTGAAAGAGTTTCCTCATTAGTGGATGGAGCACCTTTCTTAGTAAACTCGAAAGGATACAATCCTAAACCGAAGTCTTCAACCTGAATCCATTCGCCTGACTCATCTTTCGTAAAAGAATAGATGACCTTCACAAGTTGACTGGTTGAGTTAAGGTTCGTCCCATCCTCTAGTCCAGCAGCCTCGCGTAAAGCGGTATCTGCAAGCTTAATCTTTTTTTGTAATTGAACGTCCAGTTCGTTCATCTTGTCTTCGTCAATCAGAAGGCCCTCATACTCCATGTTGAGAAATGCAACAGTTAGGGGTGCGATAAGTTTCTCGTATAACTTTTCTAGTTTCTTTTGGCGCACCTCTTCAAGAAGCTTGGCGTAAACCTTAGCGGTAGCGTATGTGTCCTTGGCATTACCATCAGCACATTGAATGAGTGGGATGTTCTTCCAATCAAACTTCTTGCCTTCTACTGTCAGCATTAAAACTTCTCTTCAGGAAAATAATAGTAAACAAGATCAGCCAAAGACTTAGGTACGTCTTCTTTATACAGGTGCTGCAAAAGCTTAGTGTCGAAGATATTATGAACTTCATCGACCCCATAGCGTTTCAGGAATTTAAGGTCAAAACCAGCGTTTTGCAATACCTTTCTGTTGGTTTTGTTTGCCATCACTTGGCATACAAAATTCATAAACTCACTTTTAACTCTGTATCCTAACTTTGCCTCTTTGTGATCTATCGGTAGGACCAGAGTTTCTCCAAGCTCTCCAGTATCTCTGTTAACCAACGTCATAGAAATTGTGTGTATTGTGTCTTCTAGAAAATTAAGACCAGTAGTTTCAATATCAACAGCCACATCCAACTCGGTGTCGATAAACTTAGAACGAATACGATCTAGTTCGTCTATGCTGAGAGCCAATAAATGAGGAACTTTAGCTTCAGTAGACTTACCTAAAAGTTCATTGTTTACAGCATTTTCCAAATCCGTTCTAAACAGATAGGCATTCTTGGGCTCGGCCAAGACTTGAAAAGGATGCATGATAGGAACAATCTTGAACTTTGTTCCCGCCTCAGTGGACATTGCATCGCATTTACCGCGAACTTTACTATCGTCTCTGGCTTTACCATAGATCATAGTAGTTGCTACCTTACCACATGCAAACACAAGTTTGGGCTTGAAATGATCCAGAGTGTCTTCTAGGTGAGACTTACAAGATTTCTTAATACCCGTAGAAAGATTGTCAGAGGTTATTGAAGGACATTTAACAGCGGTGGTAAATGCAAAGGAGAAATCACTAGTTAGCCTTAAAAGCTCTCTACTGATGATGTCCTCCTCTTGTGGCCTGAAAGCCTCAAAGCTGCCTTCAAATATTTTAGCTGAGTCAGAGATAAATAGTATATCTACAGGGGTATCAGCATACTCATAATCTAACAAAGTGTGTCTGGGCAGTTGCATTTTCAATGCAGGACACCCTTCACATTTACGGTTGAGTCCTTGAAAACTTAGCTGTGGCATGGGACTATCATAGTAAAGTGCCAAATTATATTGACAACGAGAAGTTTGAAGAACTGATTCAATTATTTAAGTCCGGGGAGCGTTCCCAAGAAGAAGAGTTGTTCTCTATGTTTGATCTACTTATAGATCGACTCATCATGTCATTCAAGTTCAATGTTGACCATGAAGAAGCAAAGCAAGAGTGTTTTTTACTCATACTTAAAGTGCTTAAAAACTTTGAAAGAGAATCAGGTCAAGCTTTCAATTACTTTACGACTGTTATCTTAAATAACTTAAGACTCTTGTATTCTAAGAATAAGAAATACGCAGAGAAACTAGAGATTTACAAAAGTTACAAGAGCGGGAACTATATTCCAAGTTCCGCGCCAACAGATCCATTGTAGGATACTACCCTAGGGAAAGACTTATGGATAACCACAAGCATGGGTAGTTGTTCGTATCGATTTAGACATGAAGTAGATATAGTCTCTCTGTGAGATTTGATGCTTGTCTTAATTACATCTAGACAGTTAGGCACTTTAAATATATCTATCACGTAAAGTTCTGAGTCTCCTTCTTCAGGAAGTCTTTCATTGAAAAACTTACAAGGCTTATCCCACTCATTGGTAATGAGATAGTAAGAGGTGGACTTAGAAGCAATGTTGCTATTGATTACGAACTCAAGATGCTTTGAGTTCTTAACCTTAACACTGTGAAAATTATTCTTCTTCTTGTTCATTAGTATTCACAGACTCCTCTGAATCTAATTTCTGCTCTTCAGACTTCTGATGTTCCTTAATCATTTTCTGGATCTGCTCTGTCATTGCATTGCATCCAGCAAAAAAGATTTGCTTGTAGAACTCTTCATCCGAAAGTTGCTCTGGCTTTATTTTAGCAAAGGTCTTGAATCCTTCTGCTTCTTCTTTAGAAAATTTAATTTGTATTTTCATGCGTCCTCTACTGCGTTCAGTTAATTTAATTTTAGCATCGTCTAATGAAAATGATACTTTATCCATGCGTCTATTATAGTCTAGAGGATTTCATATGAAAGATGATTTTGATGTATCGCCGTTAAAAAAGAAAAAGAAAGTAAATTCCAGAGCTAAGGGAAACAGGTTTGAGAACAAGGTTGCCAAAACTTTGAATGAGAGATTCAGCACTAAAGAATTTTGCAGAACCCCTGGGTCAGGTGCCTTTGCTACAACACATACATTACCTGAATATTTAAAAGTGTATGGGGATTTAATTACCCCTCAAAACTTTAAATACATTATTGAATGTAAGAAAGGATATAATGAAGAACAAGTAAGTGATTTATTAAATCCTAAATCAACAATTTCAAAAATGATAGCTCAGGCTCATCGAGATTCTAAGAAATCATCGAGAAAGTTTTTATTGATTATTGGTCAGAATCGAAAGGAACCTGTGGCTATAACCAACGAGTTGAATCTGCCAGTCAAAGGTCCGAGTTTCGTAGGTTCATCTGGAGATGTGCAAGTTGCGATGTTTAAACTTGAAGATTTAATTAATATCGATGATAGCTACTTTTTCTTGAATAATGCCTAGAGCTTCTCTTAGACCGTTCAAAGCTTTAACTAACGTTGAAGAGTTTTCTTTACTCTTTCTCTTGTCGTATCTTTGATTGGTAGCTTTATTTACAGACAATGTTGTTTCATTGTTTACTATTGTTTTCTGACCTTTGGTTCTGCTAGGCTTTGGGTTCGTGTTTAAGGCAACGCTAGCGTCACCAGAAGAATAAACTATTAAACCCTTTGAGAAATCAGACTTATCAGTGTTAATGCCCCAACCACCTTTACCCTTAACTATATCTCGAAGCACATCATTTCTTGATAGTACTTGGCTTTCACCCGTGCTCCAGCTAATTGCAGTTTCATTAAGCTTAGGATCGTCGGACCCACCAGCGTGATACATTTTTGACGCTAACCATCTCTGTGCTGCTTCACTTTTCTTAGGATCACCGGAGTTTAAATCGTTCTCAATCTTTTTGTAGGTGATCATGGTAGCTACTTCTTTTTGTAGTCTTTCGTATAACGCTCCAGCGGTGTAAGAATCTCCATATTTCTCTTTCAAATATTCTAGCTTTCTTTTGATTGAACCCCTCTCGCCTTTGGTTAACTGATCATAAGTTGAGTTATCCGTGAGTTGTTTATCCAACATATCAACAAAAGTTTTACCAGCATCTGCTTTGATCTTCTCCCCACCCCGAGTAGTAACTATTGCCTCATAAGGAACCTTAGATATGTCTCTTGAAATGCTATCTATATTATCGTTATATTCTTGCATTTCGCTCCAAGCTTCTGACCTATCCCTCTTTGAAACTCCTAGATCATCAAGCATTGTATTTATCAACCCTGCATGAGGACCACCATCCAAGGGTTCCTGCATCATTTCTTTCTGAGAATTCTCACTACCCTTACCCCAGGTTACATGCTTCAAAGACTTATATGCTTTCATACTCGTCTTGCATACAAAAATTTGATCATCACCGCTAGAGGCCAATCCAGACTCTATAGCAGCATTCTTTTCTCTCTCAGACATATGCCCCTTCTCAACCATCTCATCCAGAGTAGCTACTTTATAATTATCAGGATTGAGTCCAGACTTCTCCAGAGCTTTTCTAGCTTTTTCTTCTGTTGAGAAATATTCTCTAATATCTTGCCTATTGCCAAATCTTGTTTCCTGTCCTGCTTCAGTAATAAACTCTGGGTTTCGATCCCTAACGATTGCTAGAGATAACTCTAACATCCTCTTGTAAAGAGAACCCTCTTTATCACTTGTAAACAGTTCTTTCAAATTGTTTACAATCTCTGAATCCTCTGGAGATAAGCCAGCAGTCTTCTGAACTAGGAACGCTGTTCTGGCAGCATCACTTAATTTCTCCATCTTTTGTCTGAGTTGCCTGGAGGCTAATTCTATTTCTTGTGCCAATCCTTCAGGTATCTGCCCCTCAGCTTGTTTTATTTGATTAGCTCTAAGCATTAAGATCGCAACTTTTTGAAACAATTCAAATCCGGTCCCTAGAGTATTATTATCAGACCCACCTCCTACGTCATCACTTAATATACTAATTTCAGGAATACCGTCTTCGCCACAAGCTTCAAACGCCTCTTCGATCGTATCTTTCAACAAGCCTTTATCATCGGTAAATACAAGGGCCTCAGACAGGTCAGCATCTGCATAGGGAGAGAATACCAGTTCACCTCTACTTGTCCTTCTGATGTTGTTTGTAAATGCTTGCTGGCCTGTTGGGCATTCTCCTGTAGCCAGAGATTTCATCATGTTCTCTAGAGTTTCCGAAATACCAACAATTGAAGAGTCGGGTAATACGCCGTCTTCAAATGTAAACCCATCGAATTCTCTGTTATAAACAAGATACTTGTTACTTTCAGAAAGTCTTCGCTCAAGGGATTCAGCACGACGCCCAAAGAAAGCTGATTTATACTTGGTGGCACTCTTACCAATGCGATCAAATGCCTTTTGAATAAAAGCAGACATCCTGAAGAAAGCATTACTAGCCGCTTCTCTAGCTTCTTCAGTATCAAATTGACCCTGACCTATACTTTCTCCTGCTACTGCTCCTTCTCCTGCAATTTTTCTTGCTTTTTGCTCTTCCGTTTCCGGCTCATCATCCGCGCCAACTAAAAAAGTAAGCATGGCCTTGAACTGTTTATCATTACCAGCAGAGGTTAGAGTACGACCCTGAGGATCCCAAAGGGCCCTACCGTTACTTGCCAAAAGCGTATTAGTGGATGCATACCAACGAGCCTGTTTTCCATTTATATTAGTTACGTAGCCACTACCCTGTTGCTGCCAATTATCGATTGGATATTGATTCAAAACATCGATGGCTTTTTGAACTCTAGGGTCATCCTCTTGCTCTAACAGTCGAAGCTTACGACCGTGAACTTTACTAAAACGCTCCAGAAGTTCTGTTACAAAATCCATAGCTTATAATAGACAAATAGCCTTCTCTCTTATTTAGAGAGAAGGCTATCTTAAATTGCAATAGAGATGTTAGTTTACAGAAGCAGTTTTGAAGTAATCAACGAAGTCGTAACGGAAAGTCGCTTCGAGTGTCGAAAACTCATTTGTGGAGTAATTCTTCTCCGAGAATCTAACACCTGTGGGGTAAACGCCATAGAGTTCTATGTTAGCGTGAGGTTGAGAGGTATTATCAAGCTCTACGATAGTCATCTTCATCGCCTTAAATGCGCCTAAAGTGCCACCAGCCCCACCAGGAGCAGAGTTCTGAGTCATATCACCCGTCATCGGATCATAAATGGTTTTAAACCAATTCCACATTTGAGGAGAAGACTGTTGAACGTAAAGATTATCAAAAGTTACAGTTACACTCTCAGGAGTATACTTGCCTGGGTAGTACATCTTATCGTTAACACGATCAACTACTATGTCTTCAACAGTGACATTGATCGGAGACACCTGTTTCGCAGCTAAAGTAAGACTATCTCCCAAAGACGGATCCGGTAAGCCAGTAAATCTAACTTCAAATTGATAGGCTCTCACCGAATCAATACTAGTTGAAATTATCGGCAGGTCCTGACCCGCACTAAATTCTCTGTTGGCATTTTCTTTATAAAAACTTGGCATGATTATTATCCGTTAATTGTAGCCGATTGGCTTGTGAGGTTGACCTCAAAGACGATCGTTTCAGCAGCCTTGGTGGGTTTAATTGTAACCGAGCACCAAAGCTCATTCCTATCAACTCTTAATGGAGTGTTCGTTGTGGAGTCACACTTGACAGCACCCTCAACAATAGCTCTTCTGGCAATTAAATCACTGAGGAATGGATTGATGACATTCTCAAGGTTTTCCCAGGTAAACTGATCGTTTGGCTCAAACTGGAATGGTTTGCCCAGTTGTAGGAGAGTTTTTCTTATGAAGATCATAAGTCTTCTAACGTTAACTCTATCAAGAGCCGTAGGTGTTCTTTGAGTTGTTTTTTGTCCAAAGATTACGATACCACCTATCGGATCTTTAGTGACCGGGTTGATAGCGTTTGAGTATAGGGCATCTCTATCACCTTGGTTAGTTGCCTTTTCTGTATCGGTAGGCTTGGTTAGACGACCTCTGTTTAGACCAGCGGGAGCAAACCAGGGATCCGAAACAGCATCTGTAAAGACACATTGTCTTGCAGCAAAGATAGAGGGGTCAAACCATTCTTCAGCAGCAGCAAAGCTATTAAACACTTGAACCCAGGGCCAATAGGCAGCAGCATAAGAAGAGTTCACAGCAGCAGTTCTAATACCCTTGCCGTTTATCCAATCTATTGCATCTTGAGCTTCACCGATAGCGTATGGTGGAGCAATTAAAGCTAAGAAATTCTTCGAGCTTTCACCTAAAGTAATAAGCTCATTTTGAACATTGTCATCCGTTATTCCTGGGATGACAGCAATGGAGATGTTTAACGAATCATCATCAAGAGCATAGATACCTGTCTTGGTAGCAGCACTGCCGATTATGGCTGACTCCGTTGAACTGTCTGGTTGATCGACGACACCATCAACAGTTTCTGAGGTATAACCACTGTCTCCACCAGCTAGGCCAAAAGTGCCAGCAACTGGTTTAACAAATCTTGGGGTTGCTTCTGTCTCTCCCCCCATCTCTACAGGAACCTCAAGTTTGTCTGAAATTACGTCGGGGAATCCTGTGTAATCAGTGACGAAATCACTAGAAACTGCGTTGACATAAATGTATTCTGATTGAGCGTTAAGTTCATCATTTTGAAGAACAAATTCAAAGAAGTCTTGTGCAGAAGCAGCTAAAGAACCAATAAATCTCTCTGCTTGAGATCCTTCGTTGTTTACGACAAGTGTATCTTTAACCGAGTTGTTAATGATTTCAATTGAAAGACCCTGCGTGGACCCATCTCTCAGAGCACTAAGGTTGTAGCCAGCACCAGGGTAAAGGCTGTAGGCCTTCAGAGTCACATCAGTTATCGAGGAACCCTCTACTTGAACGCTAGAAAATTGAGTGATCTGATCAGCATCTATGGATGAGGCTTCGCCATCGTAAATAATGGGAAGGAATCTAAATCCAGAGTTAGCAGGCGTTTCATCTCCGTGAACACTGGAAACTTCTAACGCCGCTCCCGAGCCAGCAAACTTAGATGCTAAGAATAATGTATCACCATCTTGTCCAGCATACACAGGTTGATCATCAAATATATTAGGATCAAAGCTGTTGAAAAGAATATCTTTAGCTGTCGGGAAAGTTGTGCTAGATACAGGAAGAGTGACAAGAGCACTAGCCTTGAAGTTTCCGTTAGCATCACTTACACTGTAGTAAATCGAAGAAGCATTATCAGGAGTCCAGTTTCCCGAAAGTGCTACAGCAGGAGCAGTGCCAAGAGTAATTTGAGCACTAGCCGCGACAGCATCTGAATTAGCAGCGCGAACAAAGTAAACTTGATTTGTAGCTTCAAGAATTTCAAGTGCTCCCTCTAAACCCTGGCCTGGAATAGCAGTGTTAGGCTTGCCGAATTGTCTTAACAAATTAGCTTGGCTAGTTATTAACGTAGCTTTATCAGTTGGGCCTTTGTCGGCAAAGCCCACAATCCCAACTACACTCGAATTCACATTCGGGGTGAAAATTGAAACGTCATTTTCAAGAACTACGACAGAAGGACTAGTAGGTAATGCCATGATTAGTTACTCTTTCTATAATTTGATCGCGTACGATAGGCGGTTGTTTTTTTGGAGGGTTGTGGAGTAGGGGTTAAAGGATCTGGAACACTATGTATTCTCAGCATTCTTCTCTTAACCATATTATCGGGAGCCCTACCACCCCAAGAATCAGGAACTTGAATAGTAGATTTAGGTGCTATAAACTTTTGAGAAACCCCCTCAGATGTTTCAAAAGCTACATAGATGCCTTGCATACTTGTGTTCTTAACGATTTTCATATAAAAGCTCCTAATATATTTACTAAGATAGCAATTTAAATTGAGTTAATTTACTGATTTGAATTATCAGGACATTTGAACTCACCTGATCGAATGGCTTGGTCTATTACGCTAACAGCTTCATTGCCCGCTGCATCTATAGCGAATCGATGCATCGCGTCCGTGTCCAGGCCTGCGTCGGCTTCGGGGACGATCGTGCCGTCCGGCAGACGTGTACCACCGACATTAAGAAAAGAGATAGGAACATCTACAGTGAATTGAATAAATTTTTGAAACTTTGAAGTACAAGGGCCGGGAGTTTGACCTGGACCTGGAGGAGGTGATACTCCCGAAACTTCTCCAGGAAACTGCGCTGCTCCGTTTGCCTTAAACTCACCTT
>TARA_R100000697_G_scaffold30916_2_pt1 | contig 9975 bp, 7 predicted proteins | sample TARA_R100000697 | Tara Oceans TARA_R100000697 (sample SAMEA2622788) | marine metagenome | biome: marine biome (ENVO:00000447); feature: surface water layer (ENVO:00002042); material: "saline water (ENVO:00002010), including plankton (ENVO:xxxxxxxx)" | depth 5 m
TATACGTTCTATTAAGCACAGTCTAGCTGAGATAGAGAAAACTAAGGCTGCGCTACAAGAGTCCTACTTTAAGATGAAAAAGGATGAAGTAAAACTAAAGAAGCTAGAACGTAAACTATTAGAAGAGACTGACCCACTAGAACAAGAGATGCTAGAGATTAAGATAACAGAGAAGCAAGCACAGGCTGCAAGCTCTCGTAATTATGTTGAGGGTGCAGTACGTAAACTAAACTTCTTTACTAACCAGTACGATAACCTAATGGAAAAGATAGGTAAAGAAGAACTGACAGAAGAAGACTACGAGCTAGAAGAAATTAAGTATCACATTATGACTTGCATGAAGCAAGCACTCAACAGTGCAAGACCACGTAACGGTGTCATTGATGAGGGTAACATGATTTACTTGTTTGATTTAGGTATCAATGCAGCACAGGCACAGGCTGAAGTGTTTGCTTACCTAGAGTGGGAAAACAAGATAGTACAAGAAGGTAAAGCGCCAGAGCATCACCACACAGTGCAGTGGCTAGAAGCTTGTGCAGATAAGTGGGCGCATTGCCCAGGTGACTTTGCTAACAGTCGTGGATTTAATATACTAGATAAAACATCTTTAACAAACACACCACAACTAGAGGATAAGACAGATGGCTGACATTACACCAGAGCAATTAGAGGATATGTTAGATCGTGCTGCTAAAAAAGGTGCGACTGCAGCTTTGCGTGAGATAGGTTTACAGGATGAAGATGCAGCTAACGACATTAGAGATATGCGTGGTTTGTTAGAGGCATGGAGATACACTAAGAAAAGCATATGGGCTACGACAGTAAAGATGGGAACCGTAGCCGTGTTAACATTCTTAGCTACAGCAGTTTGGATGACGTTTAAATAATACATACCAAGAGTAGGGAGAGGACTCGTGGACCCAGTTACCATTATCGGTGGTGCAACTGTTGCGTTTAATGCGCTAAAGAAAGGCTTTCAAGTAGGCAAGGATCTACAAGATATGTCAGGACAGTTGACCCAATGGGCAGGTGCTATGAGTGATCTGTCCTACGCAGAACAGAAAAATAAAAATCCTCCGTGGTGGAAAGCACTAAACGGACAATCTGTTGAAGCAGAAGCTTTGGCTATATTTACAGCTAAAAAGAAAGCTGAAGCCATGCGAAAAGAGCTAAAGGATTGGATTAGTTTTAGCATGGGGCCATCTGCATGGGATGAGCTTATAGCTACTGAGGGTAAGATACGTAAACAAAAGAAAGATCAAGAGTATCGTAAAGCAGAAATACAAGAGGCAATAGTTACTTGGACTCTTTCAATACTGATAATACTAACTGGGGCAGCAATGCTAGGTTTCATAATATACATGGTGACATAAATGGCTAAGTTTAAAGGTTTTACAAATCAACAAACACATCAACTGCTAAGTGAGCTTGGCTATGATGGTCCTGTAGATAAAGAGATGATGGATGCTTTTGTAGCAGCCACACCATCTGCTGCATCTATGCTAGGCCGTTATAACGAAATGGCTAGAGATCGTATTGAAGGTAGACCAATGTCTATGGGCTTTCAAGGCGGTGGTAAAATAGTAAAACCTAGTTCGCGAGAACTTATAGAAGCTATTAGTGGCAAATCTTTAAAGGAGACACAGGCTGATGGTAGTTATGCTGCTCTATCTAAACAGGCATCTGATTTACTATATGGTGTTGTAGGATCTAATCAAGACACTCGTAATTGGAATGCTATTATGGCATCTGATAATATTGTCGCTGCTGCTCAACAAGCCACAGGTCAGATGTATGCAAGCAATGCTCCTGACCCTAATATAACTAGTAAATCAACCACTGATTCAGAAAAACTAGGAACAAAAAATACACAAGGAGAAACAATAGAGTATTTTAATGTAGGACAAACATTTAATAAACCTAGTATAGTTGAAACAAATATTGGTGGCGCTAAAGGATTTGCTATAGTAGATGCAAATGGACAAATATTACGTAATTTACCAACGCTAGAACAAGCCCAAAAAGCAGGTGTTAACTTTGGTGTTGGTGCTGATGCAAGCGCAACTAATCTTTTAGCTACAACTACAGGTACAGGCACTACAGGTACAGGTATAACGTCAGAGCTACCTGATGAAATAACTACAACTGATGATGATCTAAAACAAATTACTGAAGGATCTGCCACACAGCCAGACTTTACAGGAACTCCATTTGATACTACCACCGCTACTGATTTAGGTTTACGCACTGATTTAACTACAGCACAACCACAAACACAACAAACCGATGTTACAATACCAAAATTTGCGGCTGGTCAGGGTCAGACACAATTAGATCAGGCACAACAGGCATACGCTGATGCACAGAAAACATTAACAGACGCACAGCAAGCGTTTAACAAACTAACAGATCCATCAGATTTGTACACTGATCCTGATGCTGCTATAGAAGCTGCTTTTCAAACAGACTTTAATGAAGGTACAGAGGGTAGAAACAGAAGAATAGCAGATGATAAAGCTTGGGCTAAAACAACTGTATCAGAAATGACTAATGTTGTAGACCCAAAGGATTACAAGTTAGGTACTTTTGTACACACTAATGGTAAGACTTACATACAACTAGAATATCCTGACGGAACTATTGTTAAAACATTTCACAATAATAACAGTTATGCTATTGGACGTGCTAACATATTAGCTGCAGCAACTATTGCATCTAGAAATATAGTATCAGAAGAAGAAAAAACAAGATTAACAAATGAGTATGATGCAGCAAAACTAAACTTAGAAAATGCACAGTCTCTTATAGAAACTACTTACGGAGACTTAAAATCTGCAGAAGAACGCATGAAGGTTACTGACATACCTACCGTAGCAGAATCTCTAGCACAAACAATAAGCTCACCTCAAACACTTGTAACTAAACAAGATGTATCTTTACTTAAAGTACAGAATGGTCAACTTATAGACAAAGGCACAGGTGAAGTAGCTAGTATAGATGATATTATTGCAGCACAGGCAACGCTTGCAGATGCAGTAAACTCACCATCAGTCAAAGCAGTTCGAGGCTATCTAGCTAGAATGTCTCCAGATGAAATAAATATAAAGTACCCACCTGCACCTATAGGAACTCCTGAAGAGGATTTAGTAGAGTATGTAGCTAGACAACAAGCACAAGTAGCACAGGATGCTACAGATGCAGCAGCAGCCATCTACACTGCTTACATGTCTCAAGCAAAAGTTAAAACTGCACTAGAAGAGTTTGCAGCCAAGACAGGTACACTGTCTGATGACGCTATAGCTAAAGCTGCTACTATGCCACCAGAAGAGTTGGCTCAGTTAGACTTAGATCCTAAAACTTTAGAAGAAATAAGAGAAGTACAAAAAATAACTAGAGATATACAGGAGGGTGAACTACCTGATCCAGCTACCTTTGATGAGATTGTACAAGCTCCAGATCAACAGATTACAGAACCTGTAGAGGAAGTAGATGCTGCTAAGTTTGCAACAGACACACCTATAGCCACACCTCAAGTTGATTACACATTACCACCTACACAGTCAGCTACTGCAGAGGCTACACGAGTAGAGAATGCTGCAGAGTTTTCTGAGATAGCAAACGCACAGCAAAAACAAACAGAGTTTGTGCCTGACATAACAGCAGAACAAGCTACAGTTGTAGATGCAAATGAAATAGTAGATGTAAACAACATATTGAACACAGAGGAAATTGTCGTAACTGGACAAACACTCAGTGGACTAAACGAAGCAGCCACACTAAAAGCACAGACTGCTACATTCACACAACAGTTAGAAGCACAGTTCACTAAGGGTGAAGTTAGCCCACAGTCTACAGTATCTTTCCAACTAGAAAAACTTATGGATTCGTTTAACGATGGTACACCTGCGTGGGCTGCAGGAGCACTACGTAAAGTAAACGAAGTTATGAATGCTAGAGGTTTAGGTGCTAGTTCTATGGCAGGGGCAGCTATGATACAGGCTGCTATGGAGAGCGCCATACCAATAGCACAGGCTGATGCGTCTATCTTTCAAGCTATAGACATGGAGAATATCCGTAATAAACAAGCTGTAGCTTTAGCTAACGCTGCTGCTGCACAGAGGTTTGAGCTAGAAAATTTAAACAACCAACAAGCGGCTGCTATACAGAATAGCACCAACAATGCAAATCTGCAGTTAACTAACTTGAGCAATACCCAAGAGGCAGTGTTAGCACAAGCACAACTGAGAGCAGGTCTAAGAAACCAAAACCTAAACGTGTCACAAAACGTTGCTTTAGCAAATGCAGCTAGGTTTGCAGAAGTAAACAATCTAAACTTAACTAACAGACAACAGGCATCTATACTAGAGTCCACACAGGCACTTGAAGTAGATCTTACAAACCTGTCAAACGCCCAGCAGACTGCGCTATCTAATTTACAAGTCAAAGCGTCTATGATGGGGCAGGTGCTCAGTAATGAGCAGCAGGTAGCTGTGCTTACAAGCACACAAGCATTTGAAACAGAAATGCAAAACGCTACAAACAAGCAACAGGCATTCATACAAGATGCTGTGGCTGCTGCTGCTATGCAAGGTAGAGTGTTGGATAACAGACAACAAACATCTTTGTTTAATGTGTCTAACCAGATTCAAGAACGTGAAGCAGAGTTGAGCAACGAACAACAAGTTCGATTATTTAACATGACTAACAAGTTAAACATTGATGTAGAAAACTTGTCTAACCGTCAACAGACTGCATTGGCTAACGCACAAATAGAAGCGGCTATGCGTGGACAAGAACTTACTAACGAACAACAAGTAAATGTCATACGTGCAGATCGTATTGCTGAGATAGCTAACTTACAGTTTAGCGCAGATCAGACTCGTGTATTACGTAACTCAGAACTAGTACAAACCTTTGACATAACTAATATAACTAACGAGCAAGCTAAATTATTAGCAGACGCAGCAGCACTAACACAAGTTGATGTAACTAATCTGTCTAACGAGCAACAAGCAGCACAACAAAAAGCAAATGCGTTTTTATCACTGGACTTGTCTAACATTGACAAGCTACAACAAATGGAGTTGTTTAAGGCACAAGAGTCAATACAAAGTATCTTTAGTGATCAAGGTGCAGCTAATGCAGCAGCACAGTTCAACTCGTCTAGCCTAAACCAAACTAGACAATTTATGATGAATCAAGATTCACAGATAGATATGTTTAACAATGCACAGATGAATGCTATGAATCAGTTTAACACAGGTGAGCTTAACTCTATTTCTAAGTTTAATCAAGAGCTAGAAAATCAAAGAGATATGTTTAACGCACAGAACCAGTTAGTCGTGGCACAAGCTAATGCACAGTGGCGGCAACAGATAGCCACCATAAACAATCAAAATATAAACGATGCTAACATGAGGGCTGCTGCTGTAGCTAACAACTTAACTGCACAAGGTATTGCAGAGTTATGGCAACAAGAGCGTGACCTAATGAACTATGCTTGGACTACATCAGAGAAACAAGCAGACAGAGAGTTTGAGTTAGTTAAAGCAAAAATAAATAATGATGCTGCTGGTGATGCTGCATTCTCAGCAGCCACAGGTACGTTTTTATCTGCTGTAGTTGGCGCTGTTGGAGAAGCAGGTGGCATAGGTAGTTTCTTTTCATAAGGTAAAATAAAATGGCTGAACAATTAGGATTAGGTGAAATAATCAAAAACTTCTTGGGTATTGGACAAGAGGATAAAGAACCATCAGGTGCTGTAACCTCAAGTCTGCGTCCTAAAGCTAGACCTACAGGATTGATGTCTAGTCCAAGACCTGTGCCTAGACCTGAAGATGATGATGACGATGATGACAAACCAACTGACCCGATAGCAGCTACCACAGATACTATTACCATGATGAATAACTATGACGATAGCGAGGATGAGGATCAAGGTGTTGAGTTAGATAGTGCTAGTCTGCAAGAGCTACTAATAAACCCAAACTCTCTGTACGATAGACATGGCACCACCGTAAGAAGGCTTTCTAGGTTTGGTAATGAAGTACCGAAAGTGATGCAACAAAAATTAAAATCTCCAGTAGTAAATGATTTACTAGTTGATGTGACAGCTATGTTAGCTAAAGAACAGTCAGAAAGTAGACCACCAGATCCTGAAACATTTATAGAACCGCTTCCTGAAGAACCTGTAGAGTTAAACAATAAACAAATACAACAAAAGCTAGTTGATGCAGGTTATAATATTAAGGTAGATGGTATTATAGGTCCACAAACAAAGAAAGCCATCAAAGCTTTTCAAAAAGAAAAAGGTTTAAAAGTTGATGGTATAGTAGGTAAGAACACAACAGCAGCGTTAGTAGGTGTACCAGAGATTGAAGTAGAAACGTTAGAGCCTGGCGAGGTAATATATGACGATGACTTTTTAGCTCAACAATCTTTAGTTCCTAAACAAGCTAGTATTGTTCCTGGCGTTTTTAATTTTGGTGAATCCACTGCTGGTAGATATTTAGATTTAGTAAAGTCAACCCCTGCAAAACTTTTACTTAGAAATATATTTGGTTTAGATAGAAATGTATGGACAGGTAAAAAAACAATAGATGAAACATACTTTACAGACGGTGAGTTAAATCATTTTAGAGAAATGTGGAATAGGTATGGAGAGGGAACAGTAACTAGAGGACAGCAGATAGATACAGCAAAAGATATTTTAAAAGTTGCAACTGGTGAAAGCGATTCTCCTTTAGGTTTACCTCCTGCCATGAGAGCTTATTATTCTGTGGGTGACACATTTTTGACACAAAGAGATAATGGGGATGTTATAGTAAAAGATACATATGATTATAATATATACACTGACTACTCTGTAGAACCAAATAAAAAAGGTAAATATCCTATTCTTGACACAGAAGAGTTTGAAGAAAAATATTCTACAGCAAAAGGTGTAATTGATACAGCAAATGCATATAGACAAGGTAAAATAGGTTTTCTAGATGTTGCACACAACATGGGTTTTTTGTTAGGCTCTAGAGATTATAAAGACTCAAGTAAAGATGATGGAACACCTATGCTTATAAATATCGGCAATCCAGAAACGTGGGGTAACTAACATGATGGGTCTACCACTAGAACTAATCACTATGCTTTTCTCCACCGTGTTAGGTGGGGTTATGTCCATATGGGGGCAGTCCATAAAGGCTAGAGAAGCTAACAACAAGATGCTTTTACAACGTGCTAACTTTAGAAAAGAAGCCGTAGCTGAAGCACGTAACGCTGGCAAAGATGACAAACACTTTGCTTGGACTAGAAGATTAATAGCATTAGGTGCAGTATTTAGTATTATTGTCTTGCCAAAACTAGTCGCAGTGTGGTATCCTGATGTCAGCGTTTATGTAGGATATACAGAAGCAACTGGTGGTATTATGAACTGGTTGTTTGGGCCAGATGAAGCTATACAGTGGAAAGTGGCTAAAGGCTTTGTAATCACACCACTAGATACACACATCGTATCAGCCATAGTAGGATTATACTTTGGCGCTGGGTTTACTAAATAGGAAAAGAAAATGGCAGTATCAGATTTTGGAGCACCAATACCAGGAAACTCTTTGTTTACACATGCGCCAGGTGAGCGTCCGTGGGAGCGTCCTGTAGACATAGATAAGGTAGAGGATGCTATAAGTTATTACATGACTAGTCTATCTCAAGAGGATATCATGGATGACCTGATGGTAGCCATAGAAGCTGGCGTAGCTATCAACCCGATATCAGAGGCTATAACTTTGTCGCAGGTTATGAGAGGTAAACACAACCTAGATGTAGCCTTATTAGTAAAACCTGTGGTCATGGAGTTTTTAGCTGCAGTCGCTGAAAGCAATGAGATTGACTATAAGTTTAGTAACAAAGATCCACAGGCAGAGCTAGATGCAAAAGAGAGAAGCAGAGTGCAGATGATTCTACAGGGTGCTCTAACTAAGGCAAAAGAAGAAGGTGGTGAGGATGCAGGTACAGCACTGTTAGGTGAGATATCAGAGTTCCTCGAAAGAGATGTAAGTCGAGATGAAGTGATGGAAGCGCAAGATATGCCAGCGCCAGAGCCAGAAGACATACAACAAGTTAACGAGCCACCAGCAGAGGCTCCACAAGAAATGGGCCTGATGGCTAGAAGGTAGGTTACTATGGGATTTGATGCAAAGGCATTCGCTGCAGCGTTTATGGAAGATCAGGCAAGGCAGATTAACACAAGAGTTGCCGAAGCCAGAGAATATAAACGAGAGCTAAAAGAAAAAGCAGATGAAGGTAAGTCTAAGATAACTCAACTTAGACAGCTAGGTAACTTAGCTAAGTCTGAGATAGCAAGACTGAGGGCGCTAGGCTTTGAGGATAAACATATCAACGCAGCTATTGCGTCTGGGCCTAAAGGTTTGTTTGACTTGTCTGTGTCTGCTCAAGAAGAAGCAGCAAGACGTAACTTTACATCAGGACAAAAATTTGATGAGTATGAGATAGAATCTTTGATAGACTTTTCAGAGAACTTTGCGTATGGGGATGTGGATTCGGAGGAGTTCTACCAGATGAACACTGCTCTTACTGATCCATCACTAGGTAGTACCAAAGACCCACAAAGAGGTCTAATGAAAACTATATTCGGTATTGACTTAGATGATTCAGTAAGAGCAAAGCTAGATAAAGATGCTTTCTATGATGGCTACTCTGTTATGGATATAAACGAGATATCTAAACAGGAGACTTACGATAGCGTTGCACCTGGCACATACTTCTCATTTACACCTACACGAGACTTTGATCCAACAAGTGCAGCATCTGCTTTCAACAGAATGATTAACACGATAGACTCACAGGTTCAAGATAACAGAGATAGCGGTAAGTATTTAAGACAAGCAGAACTAGCTGCGCGAGGAGATCCAGATGCAGATATCCAAGCATTAGCTATGGAGTTTGCTACAAAAGATAAACAACAAATGCTTTTTAATCAGATATCAATTACATCACAGGGTGATCCCACTTATGTAAATAGGATGCGTCCTTTACTAGAAGATGCTGGTCTTAGTCAAGATCAGATAGGAGAGCTAGAGTACGGTAGTTTGGATGATGAGGAGTTAGAAAGAAAAATAGTTAGTGATATACTAAAAAGTAAACCGTCCATATCCACTGACATTGAAAATAAATTTAGTGTGATGAGCAACGGTGTCAGACATGAAATAATTATAGGCACAGATAAAAAAGTAAAAAGTCTAATAATAGGTGGTCAAACTGTTCCTGAAGAACAGGTAGATGATTTGTTAAAAGATATGGCTGTAAAAGGTCTAATACCAAGCATACAATTAGCAGGTGACGAGGTTCCTGTGCCAACGCCTGAAGTGCCTGTTACTGACAGTTTAGATCTTGAAATAAAAGTGCCACCTAGACCAAATGCTTTTACTAGCAGATTTACTGGTGTTTCATTAGATTATGAAACAAGACAGCAGATACTAAATGGTGAAATAGAGGTTCCTGATAATCTAAGAGTTGATGAGTGGGATGAACTATTTGGTGACACTCACGATCCTGAAACTGGTAGAAAGTTAAGCGAAACTCCTGAGATCACTGAAACAGAACCACAAGAAACATCAAGAGATAATCCTTTTAGGTTTCCAGAAAGTATGAGTAATGCAGAAAAGAATCAAGCGTATAAAGATCTTCCTGTTGGTGCTTACTTTATTCACCCTGATACCAATCAGCTTATGCAAAAAGAATAGTATAGAGGATTTTTTAAACATGGTAGCTATAGATATGCCAGGAAAAGTTGTTGAGTTTGTTGAGATAAACATGCCAGGAAGAGTTGTGGGAGAGGAACCAGAGGGGCTGATGTCTCCAAAGAAAAAACCTACATGGCAAAATACTGTGTATGATCTTGTGTCTGATAAACTTGGCGTAAACAAAAGCACATGGGATATATACAGAGAAGAACTAGCTAAG
>TARA_R100000697_G_scaffold36723_1_pt1 | contig 9928 bp, 13 predicted proteins | sample TARA_R100000697 | Tara Oceans TARA_R100000697 (sample SAMEA2622788) | marine metagenome | biome: marine biome (ENVO:00000447); feature: surface water layer (ENVO:00002042); material: "saline water (ENVO:00002010), including plankton (ENVO:xxxxxxxx)" | depth 5 m
GCAGCACCTGATCCAGCAGTTGATCCTACAAATGTTACACCATCTGTAGAAATCCAACCAGCTGAAAATGTTGGAGCGTTATAACGGTCCATAATCTTCCATTCGAAAGAATTATCTCCGAGTACTTTTTCTTGTGCAAAACGACCTGTTCTTTCCATAAGATAAGTCGCTGAATAACGAGGATACTGTTGAATCAACGTTTTTGCAATCTCTGGGTATTGCAATAGTGCTGTGTTCAAAGCATTCTCAGGAGTTGTTCCAGAACCATAAGTTCCAGTATAAACCTTTGCCATTTTTTCTAAATTTTAAATATTAAACACTATTTTATTATCCAGAGTATTTTCACGTAACTTTGGGCATCGCCCTATTGTATTTGTAAAGCTACTCTCTCATAAATGCAGCAGGATCAAATCCGCTCTTCTTTATAGAAGTTTTTGGTCTTGACTTACTGCTTAGACTTGGCGAGGTAATATCATTAAGTATTGATGCTTTACCATCTTCCAAACCTTGATTACGCAAAATTTTAGCAAATTTGTCTTTAAATAACATAAACATAGCAACCTCAGAAGCATTGTCGTGAGAGTTCCAAATATCCTCAGCCATTTTACCTGACGTAATGTACTTATAGGCCTCTTGCGCTTGACCTTTTGTTACACGACCACCCATAAAAGTATCTAAACCTTTTAAGTAACCTTGTAATTCTTTTTTATTTTTTGCGACTTTTTCTTTAGCCGACATTTCTTCTTCTTGTTTTTGCTTATAGAATTTTGTTTTTTCCTGTTCGATAGCTTGTTTAAGCTGTCTTCTTATTCTATATGCTTCACGTTTCATAACTCCAGAATCTTCCATTTTATCAATAGCTTCTTCTATTTCAAAGTCTTCCATACCATCTGTTTTCATTTCAGCTCCAATCAACTCTCTATCATTCATGTTTAGATATTGATTCATTCTACCAATAGCTTCATTATTTGGCTGATCAACAAATGGTGAGTTTAACGCTTTTATAATATCTTCTTTGCTTGCTCCTTGTATTCCAAGTTCTTTTGCAAACTTAGACCAGTCTAATTCTCCAGTCTCCTGTACGCTTTCAGTTTCTTTAACAACTTCGGGCTGAGGATCGATATCCCAGTCTTCATCTTCTTGGACTTGTTGAGCTTGTTCTTTTTGTTCAGTTTCAATACTGTCCCAAGAAAATCCATCAGTCGATTCTTCTGTTTCTTCTGATTGTGCATTTTCTACTTTTTCTGCAGCTTCTTCATTATACTTTCCTTGAAACTGCTCCATCATTTGATCACTAGCAAAAGCTAATGGATCAAACTTTTTTTCCTCAGTTGATTCAGTTGCTGCTGTTTCTACTGTTTCTTGTTCTTGTGTTGTTGATTCTGCAGATGCTGCTTCCTCAACTAAGTTTGTTTGTTCTTCTGACATAATTTTATAATTTGTTCCCTAATTTGCAAATATACTAAGATTTTTTAATTATATTTTGCACTCTTTCTTTTCTCTGTGGACTTACAGATGTTTCTTCAGATTCTTTTTGTGCTTTACTTAAATTTTTCTTTTCATCTGTTTCCATTCTTTTTGTTAAAAATATTTGTTTATTCTTAACATTATGTGCAACATCAGTAGTTTCTCTAGCTAAATCATCTTTCATATCTGCTATTTTAAGATCTGTTTCTGATTGTATTCTAGCAACCTCAACTTTAGCTTGGTTTTTAATTTGTTCAAGTTGTACTTGTCTTTCAAACTCAGCTTGTGATGCAGCTTGTTGTGCTTCCATTATAGCTTGTTGTTGTTGTGCTTGTCCAGCTTGTTCTTTCTTAATTTCTTCCATAGCACGTTCAAGTATATGCTCTGCTTCTGTAAAGGTATCTGCTTTAATTACTTTTATGATATCAAGCAGTGTAGCTTGTCCACCCTGTAGTGCAGCTTGTGCAATACCTTGTAGTTGTTGACGCATAGCATCATCTTTACCAGAGTCTCCAATAAATATACCATAGTCTTGTAATGAAACATCTGGCATAATAGATAAAAATTTATAGGCACCATCAGCTAATATGTAAGATGACTTTTTACCGTTAGCCCAGGATACTTTCATAAGATTACAAACTTTTTCAAAAACTCTTTTTTTAACTTGTGAATGTGAATAGAACCAACTTTCAGTAATAGTAGCAGATTGTACAACACTACGCTGTACGTTTCCTACATACTCGTACTGACCAACGGCACCTTCACGCTGAGGTGATACACCAGATATCTGTCCAGCTGTTTGTTCTAACATCATCTTAAGATTGATAAGCTGCTGTACGGAGTTAGATAATGTAAAGTCTATTTGTTGGAATTGATTAAATGATGCTAACTGATTACCTTCTTCTTTAGAATTTATTGGTATAATACCATCTGTTTTAAGGTGATACAATACAGTTTGCATATCCATACCTAAATTTGTTGGTAACTGAGATACGTCATATACTACAGCTTTACCACCAGATCTAGCCATAGCCAGTTCTATTTGATACATTACAATATTGTAAAGCATCTGTATATTTTTAAGTAGATCTACCATAGATACAGCTCTACCTGTTGTATTATTTCTAACACATCCTACATAAGAAAGTTGCGTACTACCTGCATCATCTACAGATCTAACTTGATTTGGCCTACGTCTAGCTCTTACTAATATTTTACCACCAATTTTTGTAGCTTCCCAAATATCATCTACATATCTTGTAACTAATTGCTCTCTTCTACGAGGCTTGTAGTCATCAGCTACAGCTTTCATAAATGGTTTTTCTGGATTAAATTTATTTTCAGATACTTTAAACTTAAGTGTTTTGATAGATTTCCATTCTACCGATACAACACGTATTTTAACTTCTTGTCCTTCCTGGTAATCAATCCAATCAAACTGGCTGTTGTATGCAGATAAATCATCATAGCCCCCTATCTGATACATAGCTGATAATTCTTCTAGATCTTCTCTTGTAAGCTCATCTCTAAACTCATCAAGTATTTCACTATATGATAAATATCTTTCTTCACCTACCCATGATGCATCATCTAAATAATCTGAGTTAGAATTTATTTCATACACAACACTTCTTGGATCTACACGTCTTACATACGGATCTCCATTGTGATCATATACTTTGAAAAATTCTTTACCAGTTACAAGTAAATCTCTAAAACCTTCTTTAAATATATCTCTGTAGTGATATTTTTGCATAAGATATTCTAATCCATCTTGTGCAGTTTCTTCTACCATTTCACGATAATTGTATCTCATATATAGATCAATATCTTCTGGTATTTCCATTTCTGTTATTGCTGGAAGTGCAATACCTGTTGCGTCTTTAAATTCTTGATGTATTTCTTCTGTTAATTTTTTCATAATTAAATTAACTTTTACATCTTCTTTTCTTAGTACAGCCTCTTTGTTTGTAGTTGATACTTTAATATCCATCGGCCTTCTTAGCTCTTCTCCAACTAAAAGATCAATCTTTGGTGATATAATAGGATAGTTCACGAGTCTTGCTGGGTAAGCCATACCATACTGCTCTGTGATATATTTAAAATCTTGCAACTCTAAACTTCCGTTGTAGATATTGTAGTTTTGTATATCGTTTAATCTTGAATTGTGATATGGAGAATCTATATATGCCATATATGACACAACTGCATCTACCCATTTATTAGCCCATTCTTCTGTTTTTTCTGACTCTAAAACAAATTGCGGTGGAAATATTGATTGTTTGTAATCCATTATTATATCAGTTTTGGTACACCATTTCTATCTAACCTATAATACTTAAAACCTATATCTGCTTGTTCTGCTTCTATTGTCTTAGCTTGTATCCTGTAGTTATCTACATTATGTATAAGACAAAGACCAAAAGCTATAGCTCGGTCAGTATTTTTTGTTCCGTAAGATGCAAGCTCTTCAATAAGATCTAAAAACCAAATATCTTCTACATTCTCCCTTATATAGTCATCCATTAAATCTTCCATTAATGATTTGACTTGCTTATTCATATGCACACCATACCTGTTTCTAGTTTTAGTTCCAGGATTGTGTGCAGACTCTGGTTTTTCTTTTAGATACTTTAAAGCATTCATTCTTTTAAAGTAATCCAAAATTCCTATCTTAGTATATTCTACTAGCATTTTAGCATTGTAGTATATCGCTAATTTAAGACATCCGTCCCAAAAATCTTCTTTTTTTGCAGGACGATCTGTGTATTCCGCTACAACATAATCGCTTGCACTTTCCGTGTCTACAAATCTACGATAAATTATTGCACTTCCCAAAGACTCAGATGCACCCGCTTGATCTTGATCATAAGAGTCGATTCCACCTATATCTAAATCTTTGTATTGTGGTTCTGGATGATGTAATATTTTGTAAGGACCATCTGGATGTGGTCGCCACCGTACAATAAATTCTTCTTGTTCATCAAATTCCCAATCTAAATATCCTTGTTGAATTTGACTTCTATAATCTTTACTACTTAAAATTCTTGATCGCTGTGCATTTAGTAATGAGTTATCGAATCTTGCAGTTTTTGTATTTAAAAATGCTTCTTGCACAGTCAATGGATAGTTTTGTATATGTAGGTTATAAGCTTCTCTATCACCAGAGTTAGTAATTTTTTCTCTTTCTTCTAACAAAACTTCTTTCGCTGTTTCTACTTTTTCTTCACCTGTATCTATATTAAAGTATCCATAATAAGCTCTAGATGCAGGTATAAACATAGGAATAAGATTATATGCATCAGATTCATAATACATATCCATAAAATCTTTTGAGGCTTTACTTATATCACCACCAGTACCTCCTACGACAGGAACTCCAAATTGAAGATTACCATCCATAAAACAGGCCTTAGAAGACATATAAGCATTTTTCAAATGTTTAAACTCACCAGCTTCTTCAAACACCATCAAAGAAACACGTTCACCTTTAAATACTTCGGGGTTATCCATTGTTCTACAAATAATGGTAGATTGATAACCACCTATTTCCCATTTACCATCTTTGTTTTTTTGTTTATATCCAGATCGTAATATACCATCTGTATCTTTTAATATAGAATGCTTAAAGTTAGAATGTACTCCATTCAAACCTTTTTTTGTTTTATCAAAAAATGCATCAGCTGTAGCCTGTAATCCAGCTGCTATACCAACATCATTAAATGGGAAAAATGTATATTCATGTGCAATCATACCAGAGTTCATGTAACTAAAACCTTTATCACGAGCTTTAATTACAATCATACCCTTACCATCTTGTTTGCAAGTTTGGAAAAGATCAAAGTATTCATGATCCATTTGTCTATACCATGGACTAATTAAAGTTTTACGCGAACCTTTAGTTCCATCGTTACCAAGTATTTTGTAATAGTTTAAATAGAAATAATACTTACCAGAAATTTTTTTCATGCCTTTAGGCTTAAAACCATTTATGCATCTATCAAGTTCTTGTTCCCAATATTCTTGATATGCTACTGATTCAGGATTTAAATCTGGATGACCCTTATTTACAACAGGTCTATATCTTTGTGGATCTTTTTTTGCTCTAGCCATATTTTTGTTTTTTGTATCCACTAACTTTACTTAAGTTAAATGGATTGCGAGGATCTTCTCTACTGGCTAGTTTTGCATGGTATTCCTCATCTAAATTTACACCATGTAACACTTGTGAGTATTTACTTAATTCTTTGGCTTTAGGAAAATTACCTTCTTTTATAAATTTATTAAATCTATATCTTAAGTTTTGTAATTTTGGTTTTTTTGCCATATTTAAGTTAAGAATATATCTCCTGATGAAGTTGTTCCGTCAGACTTAGTTACAGTAAAACGTAAAATAGCACGCCCCCTGTCAGTTGTAGTTTCCATGCTTAACGTTTGACCAGAAGTAGTAAACCCCTGACTAACTTTTGCTGTATTAGCAGTTATAGCGTTAGATTGCTCAGTTGTAATACCTGGATCATCATCGCTATTATTGCCTAAGCTATTAATTATCATATATAAAACTGCTCTAAGTTTTTCTACAGTTTGACCTGTATTAGGCTCGAATAGTTCTTCTACAATATCTAATAGCTCCGCTCTTGTTCTTTTGTCATCATTACTAACAACAATTTTTTCAGATTCTTCTTTGAGATCTGCTCTTGCTTTTGCTAAATTACGATAACGACTTTTGACATCGGAGTTTTTATAATCTCCTTTTGCCATTAGTCATGCTGCATTCTACCGCCACCAGGATACATAGATTCCTTTTTCATTTTGCCTCCGCCTGGGTAGTTCATTTTTCCACCTTTCATCATTTTTTGTGTTTTACCACCATACATGAAATCTTTGTCGGAATCCATCATACCACCCATTCTCATCATCTTATCTTTCTTCATAGCACCTCCCATCATCATCTTGTCTTTCTTCATAGTGCCACCCATCATCATCTTACCTTTTCCATCAGCAGCATAAAAAGGAACCATCTTTCCTTCTTTATTTTTCACCATTTTAAGTTTGCCGCCTTTTTGCATTTTTTGCATACGACCTCCGCCAGGCATGTTTTGCTTAGGCATGTTTTTACGAACTTTCTTTTTGCCCATGTGTCCTCCACCAGGCATTTTTTTTGAATTTTTCATTTCAATATAATTAATTAAGTAATATTACTTTGCATTTCTTTTTTATTTTCTAGAAATGACAACTTTTTATCCCCCACTATTTTTTGTCGTTCACCTCTGCGTTCTATTGCATCGACTAACGTTTGTCTTGTTTTGTATATTTTTTCAATACCAATCATAATCTTTTGCAACCCTTCAGCTGTATCTTCATCTATATGCATATTATTCATATAGGTAGTAAACTGACTAATCTTAGTATTAAAAGCAATTAATTGTTCATCTAAAGGATCAAACTGTAATTGCTTGTACTTATCTATTGCAGCTAATATCTCAGGTCTTTTTGCTCCATACCATTCATACTTACCATACAGATCTTTACTAACAGCTTTTTTTCTTTCACTTTCAGTAAAGTGTCTATATGGACTATCATAGTCGCAAACAAGAGCTACCCACTTCATTGCGGCAGCACCTAACTTATCAGCTTTAAGAACGTTTACAAACTCTGGTACCCCCGTGATACCATCGTCTTGTTTATATATGTCCCCCTGTCTATCTAACTTTAATAGATACATTTTACAAAAATATACTATTCTCCGAGATATTGCAAATCAAACTTTAACACCCAAATAAATTTAGGTCCGTATGGTTCGTGTATACCATTCAAATCACGAACTCTTGTATAGTTCTCATTTTTCATGCTATGTATTTTTCTTTTCTTTATACTAAAATCCATATCAAATATTTCTTCACAAAGCATCATCTCATCTTTATATAGATCATCTAAGTAGTAAAAATATTTTTCTAAAATAAAAGTATTCTCCCCACAAACAAATACTTTACCTTGATCGCTTTTATATTCATTTGTCATAGCTTCAAAGATAATTGATTAAAAATTAAAAAGGAGGCGGAGCCTCCAATTTTTTTTATACTAAAATCAAAAAGATTTTATTATTTTTTACATAGTAAAATAAGGATTGTTCATAGAAAAAGCTTGAAATCCATAAGGACCAGTGTAACCCATTGGGCCAGGCTTTCTAAATAAATTAACCATTGGCTGTCTTTGCAGCATAGCACTTTCAAAAACATTAGGCATTTTATTCATAATAGAAGGTATATTAGAAACAGAAAACTCTGGTCTAGGTCTATTAAGAGGGTTACCACCAGTACGATTAGCTCTACCCTGTCTTAACTCTTCAAACCTTTGACCAGGAGCACCCATATTTTCTAATAAAGAAGTTATATACTGACTGCTTGATTCTGGATCATTTCCACGCAACATACTCATACTAGCTGGTTTTTTAATTTGATCTAGAATGTTTACGTTACCTTCATCACTTTGTCTTGATCCTATACCTGTTCTAAAAGTTTCTATTGCCATCTTATTTAATATATTTATTATACCCTGTTAAAAATCTATTATAATGTTTTTCATTATCACCATACTCATTAGCACCAAAACCATTATATACCTGCATATAATAATCAAATAATGCTCTTGGATTATTAGCTGGTAAAGGCTTATTAGACATACCATACACTTGTCTTGCTACAGCCATAGCAGCTAAAGGATTATCACTTTCTAATAAATTTAACAATCCTGCTTTGTCTGATGGTAGTCCAAGCTCTTCATATCTTTTTTGATACTTCTTTTGTGTCGTAGTATAATCATACTCTCTTGGATCCATCATAGTATTAAATGTAGGATCATCAATAGACATAAAAGAATTTGTATAGTTTCTACCAAAAGCACTACTATCAGCACCCATACTATTCTCCATAAATGATGTCATAATCATAAGATTTCTCAACACTTCTTGATTAGCTGGATTTTCTTTGCTTATAACCATATCAATAGCATTCATCATCTCTTGTGCCTTAGATCCTTCTACAATATTTTTATTAGCTTCTATTGTTTGAAACAATATGTTTTTAAGATCTGCATTACGTCTTTCCATTTCAGAAAAACTTAACACATATGGACCATCGCTTGTATAACCACCATTCATAGCTACAAAAGTAATAAAATTTTATGTAGTTGTCAGAAAGGGATGCTTTATGCTAAATACCCCCTACCGTGTCACAGATTTTTTACACCCCGTGTAACCTATACTGGACTATCATAGCATTTTTACGTAAAGTCTGTGCGTATTTATGCATCACTAACTAACAGACACTATACTATCATGAGTTTATTTAAATCATTAACAGGATTAGCTAAAGCAACTGTGCAATTAGTTAAAGAAGACAAACAATTTCGTAAAGAATTAGCTATTAGCATAGCAACTGCACCTATTATTGCAGGTAAAGAGTTCTTTGACACTATGGATAATGCTACAAATGCTACTAAAACTTACGATACTGTGCTTACTAAAGCATCAGAGAGATACATTGCCGAAGAGATATACAACGGTAATTTCACTGATTACACAGTAACAAAATAGTTATTGTATTGATTATCAGTTACTTAAGCGGAAACAACTAGAAATCGTGCGCTATATTGTTTATCTTATTTATTTAAGTAACTAAGTTGGTTGGACAAGAAGTCAGGTTGGTTTGTTATTGTTTCCTTTATAATAGTAACATTCCAATTTGGCCTCAAAGTTCGGCCTTTTTTTTTACAAAGTCAAGTCAAATAACCTGTATTGGATGTAGTGGGGTTCGATTCCCCGCACAGGATCTAACCAGCCCAAGTAAGGTTCGGCCACCATTAATAGGTGATAGCTTACTAATACTATGAGAACTAGAATTAAGTTCAAGAAAGTTTCAAGTCCTTCTCAACAATTTAAGGACAAGATGAATAGGTATCGCAAGGCACATACAAAGACTGCTGAAGAAATGATGCAAGATTGTATGGATCGTGTAAAGTATCTTAACCCAGATGAAACTCTGCGTCAAAGATATATTACCAAGTTTATTACAAAAAACTTTGGTAACAATATTAAAGTGTGCAATGCTTTGAAAGAAAAGTATGTACCTAAAAAAAAGTTTAACCCAATAACAGTATTACAAAATGGATAATACATTAGAAAAGAACCTAGAGCTACGCAAGGCGTTGTCTGAGGTAGATAGATTAACAGCAAAGATTGTTCATATAGAATCTTTTATAGAAAAAAATATACAAGACGCAAAAGAAAAGGCGGATTGGTTATATACACTCATGAAAGATGAAGATGATTATGATGATAAACAACATTTATATTTACAAATGCGTAGCAAAATTGACGCAATGGAAATTTATCAAAAAATATTAAAAGAAATACCATTAATTAACCAGTACTCTAAAAACTAGGAACCCTTGAGTACTTCTA
>TARA_R100000697_G_scaffold37494_1_pt1 | contig 9882 bp, 18 predicted proteins | sample TARA_R100000697 | Tara Oceans TARA_R100000697 (sample SAMEA2622788) | marine metagenome | biome: marine biome (ENVO:00000447); feature: surface water layer (ENVO:00002042); material: "saline water (ENVO:00002010), including plankton (ENVO:xxxxxxxx)" | depth 5 m
ATCTTCCTTAAAGTTAAAATGGGACATCATTATCCTCCTTTTTATTAACTGTTAGTTCAATTTCCTCGTCATCAAATTCTGGTATCCACCAGACTCGAATCTCTGACCACTTACCAGAGTCATCATCTTTTAAACTATATTTTCCATTACAGTTTTGACCTCCGTTTAATTCTTTTAGACGTTCCTGTATCTGACCTCTGGTAAAATGATTAAACCCCCTTGTTCTTAAAAACTCCTGTAAACCTTTCATGGTAAAATAAGTAAGATCATTTTCTGTCCACGGCTTACCTAACACCATCTCCTCTGGTGCTCGTGCCCTAATCCTACTTGTACAATATATTTCCAGTAACTCTTTGAACTGTCCTCTGTATGTTAGAAGTTCATCAACCTCTATGACAGTTGCCTGGGACATAAGAGCATTAACTTCATCATGCCAATCCTCTTTCTTGTGCATGGCAGGCATATAATTTAACTGCTCCATACATGCCTCCTGGAATAGCATAGGCATCTGTAATTGCTTGGTTGATATCTCCAACCTCTGGCCGTTGACATCTAGAAAATATAATCGAGGCTCTGAAAGAAGTATTGTAAGACCTCCTAAAATAGGAACTGACTTACTATTACCAACACCATACTTTCTTTTTTTACAAGCTGTTTTGTTACAGTGACTCTTCAATGGTTCAACAGCACATTGATATTGATAATCTTTTTTCTCATGCTGTTTCTGTATTGCAACAACTTCTGTAGAAGGCAGAGGAGGAGACGAATACTTTTGATTGATCTCATCAAACATCGTATGCCAGGAGTCTGGACTCTTCTTTTTACAGTATGTGCATACATTAAATAGAACTGTGTTCCTCGCACCTTGTGGCACTCCTCTGTTTAGAAACCCCTGGACACATGGTGGAGCATCAGAGAAACTATTCTTTTTTGAACCAAAATTAATCTTTTCTAATTTATCAAGAGTGGTTTTACTCTTTTCTACTTTAGCTAGGAACTCTTCAACTGATAGTTCTTTAGCGTTGTCATCCATTGCATACCGCATTGTTCTCTTAACTTCAAAGTATGGGAGGTTGATAAAGTTACCAACGTCACCTCTTTCTGATAGGATCTGATCTTGCTTTGGAAATATCTCTGAACCAGAGTGCCCTAACCCTGCAGCAATTTCTGTCAGATACTCACGCAAGTCTACGGCAGGAACCCAATCTTTCATGAAGAGAAATAGATGAGCTCCTCCCGACTTTGATCTACATAAAATAATCGGTAGCTTAAACTTTTTAATTTTCTTTAAAATTTCTGCATGATCAATAGGATACTCATCAATATCAATAGCACCAAACTTGCACTTGTTATCATTGTTTATAGGTATTGCACCTACACCCAAGGATCCATTGAAATGATTTTCTACTAGGCTTTCACTTAAAAGTTCTTTTACAATGAAACTTTTGGCCTCAGTTTTACCATCTCTGCGTTGAGTTCCTAATTTAGTTTGACCATGAGCAGTGCTCGATCCCTCGAACACTGCCATGAATTGTTTAGCCAGAGACATTAGAAGGGTGCTTCGTCACTCTCTGTAACTACTTCTTCTGGAACGGCCTTTGCAGCACCACTCTCAACTGAAGATCTAAAGTTCTTAGCATCGATAAATAAATTTTTATCTTTAACCAAATCAACTTTTTCAATTGTGTAGTTGTACCAAGTCCCCATGTCATTGCTTTCTTCAACTGTTTTAAGATTCCATATAGTTGCAAACAAAGCGGGAGTTCTCATCACACCATTCTTATCTGGTATTTTTTGCATGGCTATCTGAGTTTTCCAACGTCTACTTATTTTCAGTTGGGTAGACTTCATATCTACAATAGCAGGTTGAGCACTTCCATCCTTGTTTAAAACCATACAGTAATGCTGATCCGATTTAACTAACTCATTGCCACTCGGTAATGTCTCCTTCGCACCTTGTCTCGTGGTCTTTAAAATATTTGGATCACCTGCAGGAAGTTCACCGACAAAGCCACCGCCTTGATCTCTTGGTGTAAATTCCAAATGCTTTGTCTCCTGGTAACAAGGAATAACATTAATACCTTCTTCACCTTTCCAAACTTCACCTGTTACAGTGTTGAACAAATCACCTTGCTCTGCTCCTTTTATGAAAGCAGCGTCACTCTTTTTAATTTGCGGTGACAAAGCTTGGATAACTCGTATGAAAGGTATTTGCAGTTCGGATGTTTCATAATCTACACCTTCACCTGCGGTTTCAAGTATGTCATCTAATATATTAGACACATTTGTATTTGATTTTTTAGTTACATCTGCCACTTTTATTTCCTCCTCTTTGGTTTTATTTCAGCAGTTCGTGCTACAAAAGCACCAAATAAATCTAGGTTTGTATCCAAACCCTTCTCAACTCTTTCCCTAATAAAACTTTTTAATGTCATACTATGGATATGAGTTTTACTTTCTGGATGTAGACCTCTTCGCTCAAGATCTACCATAAGATCTCCAGCAATATTATCTTGTCCACGTCCAAACGAGATGATCACATCATTCTTAATAATATCATCAAGGTTTCTTTCTCTTAACCAGTTGAAAGCTTCTTCCCTTCGATCAATCGGAATGCTTGCAGAGACAAAAGATTTTAGTGATACAGTTGCATCACCGACATCAACTCTCTCTACACCCATCTCATCCATCACTTCGGGTATAGCTTCAAACTCAAGTCTTCGCTTTTCGGTCTTGAGTGCCTTCAAATGTTTCTCGGCAGCATCAATCTCATCTATAATATTGCCGAGCCTTTTAATTGAATTCGATAATGTCTTGCCTTTTTCATCCGACACATCAGCAAAAGCCTCCTTATCGATAAACAATTCATCATCTAAGATTTCGTTTTGTTTCATAAGTATCTCCTCTTCAGGTTTCTTAAAACGATTGTTATGGGATTATTCCCTTGACACAAATATATAGGTGCCTATATACATACATAGGAGGTATTGAAATGAAAGTCAAGTATAAATTTAAAACTAAACCATATAAGCATCAGCAGGAGTGCCTGGAAAGATCTTGGTACAAAGAGAACTATGCTTTGTTTATGGAGATGGGAACAGGTAAGTCAAAAGTTCTAATTGATAACATCGCCATGCTGTATAAAAAGGATAAAATTAATTTTGCTGTTGTGATTGCACCAAAAGGTGTCTATCGAAATTGGTCAGAGATCGAAATACCCACACATATGCCAGACGAAATTAAGAAAAGGGTGATAGTATGGAAAACAAAACTATCTAAGGCAGATAAAGATGTACTAAGTAAAAGGAGGGATTATCCTTTTTATGAGGATTTAATTATATTTGTAGTTAATGTTGAGGCATTCTCAAGTCTTAGAGGGAAGAGATTAGCAGAATGGTTAACGTCAAATGGTTATGGCGACAAAGGAATGATTGCTATTGATGAATCAACTACAATAAAAAATCATAAGGCCAAAAGAACCAAGACCCTTATTAATATGTCAAAATATTTTCAGTATAAAAGAATATTAACGGGTAGTCCCGTAGCTAATTCACCCTTAGATCTGTATTCACAATGTGAATTCCTTGGAGAAAAGATGTTAGGCTACGATTCTTACTATCCTTTCCAGGCTCGTTATGCTGTTATGAATAGAAAAAATATGGGTACTATCAGTTTTAATCAGATAGTTGGATACAGAAACATAGAAGAACTGACCAGAAAGATTGATGAGTTCAGCGACAGAGTATTAAAAAAGGATTGTTTAGATTTGCCAGAAAAGATTTATACCTCAAGATCTGTAAGCATGAATCCAGAACAGCTTAAAATGTATGAGCAGATAAGAAAGAAGGCAATACTCATGATCGATACAGATATGGTCAGTGCACCTATGGTGGCAACCCAACTGTTAAGATTACAACAGATATTATCTGGTCATCTACGCAGTGATGATGGAGATCTAATTACTTTTCCAACGAGAAGACTTGATGCCCTGGTAGAAATTTGTGAAGAGGCATCTGGTAAAATTATTATATGGTCAAGATTCAGATACGATATTGTAAAGATAACAGAGAAACTTAATAAAACATTTGGCCATCAATTTAAAAAGGTTGCAGTTTCTTTCTTTGGAGATACATCAGATAATGAAAGGCAAGAAAATATTAAGTTGTTCCAGGATCCAAAGTCATCGATTAGATTCTTTGTGGGTAATCCTCAAACAGCGGGACGTGGTATTACATTAACCGCAGCGAACACTGTTATCTATTATGCTAATGACTTTAACCTTGAAACTCGGATCCAATCAGAAGACAGATGTCATAGAATCGGGCAACATAATCCTGTTACATATATTGATCTGATTACTGAAGGTACTATTGATAAGAAGATTGTAAAGTCATTACGAAACAAAATAAATTTAAGTGCAAAAGTATTAGGAGAAGAGGCAAGAGAATGGTTAAAACTGAATACCTAACAATATTTGAAGACTATAAGAAAGGTGGTCTTACTCTCGATGAGGCAGCAAATAAATTAAGCAAGGCATCTGGATTAAGACTTGACGTTGCAAAGGAATATATGAAAAAATTAAAGAAGGATAATATAGTTCTTTTTAAGGAGTATAAAAAATGAAAGATATATTTTGTTTTATATGTAAGGCTCTACTACCAAAGCCTAAAGACAAAGAACCTATTCAATGTATTGTTTGTAAAGTAATTTACAGTAATGAATCTTGAACTGGTGCTGATAGATCCTTGTCCCAGGTAACTGGAGTTTGAACTCTATCTATCTTTCGAGCCATAACCTCTGGATCTCTTTTAGTATCTTTATAACTTCTGGCAACGTATGCACTGTCCGCACTTGCGAATGGCCATCTCTTTCCTCCCTGGGCATTGCCTCTTAACATATGTATCCAAGGAACATCACCAACCCTAACTATCTCATTAAAAGCTTCATCGCATCTTTGTGCCCATTTTGGAGAACCGACCTGCCAATATTCTCCACTCGATCCAAAACATATTTTTGAAAAACCAGAATCTAAAAGTTTGTGCAGAAAATTAAATGAATCTCCCATGTGCCAGACAACTGCTGATAATTCTTTTCTATGTGGCCATTGCTTTATCATATTATAGTTATCATCTTCTGTTCCACCTATAACATCTGGAACTATTGCCCAATGTGGATGACCCATTCTACTTTCCAACCAATTGTGATACCCTTTTAAATCCAGAGGTTTACCTTTTGTAAATGCTGTGAATGCTCCGTTGTCCCACATAACTGATTGTCCTATCTCAAGACAAACATCTCCGTCTCTTTTATCTGCATAACTGACACAAAAATGTTTGCCTGCCATTCTGTACAATGTCTCACGAGGAGTCAAAGGAGTTCCATGATAGTGAATCATGTTAAGCCTTGCTTACGACTCTTACATTTGAATGAACTCCGACCATCTCAACTGTAACTGATGATCTAAATCTTTCATGGCATTCATTCTTAATTTGTTCTGTTAATTCTTCTTGGAATTTTTTTACTAAACAGCAATCATAAATTAGCTCGTGAAGTTTCTCAACTGGAATGATTTGAGGTGAGGTGATTGTGCAATCGTAGATGTCCAATGCATTGTCCACTGGACACCTAGCTGTAAATTTAAAGCTATAAGACTTCATACTCATAACTATCGTCAAGCATCCACCATACGATCAATGCTCCTATCATTTTACTAACGAACATAATTATAAGTCCGTACCAGGAAAAGAATCCAAGCATTAACATAAATATAGCAGAATCAACTGGAGTTCCTATTAAAGATGATAATAAGATTCTCTGTTTTAAAGGCTTGTCTGTAAAAGTATAAACTCCCCAATCGACAGCCTCACTAATCATGAAAGCTACGACACTTGCATAAGCTACAAATGGATCGGCCATATAATAACTTAACAATCCACCTACTGCCATTGCTCCCAGAACCTTGTGTCCTATTTCCCTTTGTGAAAAATCTCTAATCACAAAAACAAATCCTATTAAGAAAGACATAGGTGCCAACATCTCGCCTCCTGGTAGAGGTATCATTGGCAAATAAGTAAATCCTATGTTAGCTACCACAATTGCAGCGATGTATAACGCAGTAAATTTATACTGAGCATTCCTCCATAAGTTAATTGGATAAAACATCATCTACCTCCTTCATAGTTTTTTCATGAGCTCTGTTAATTATAACTGCAAGTTGTCTTGCAATACTCCTTTGTTCCTTGTCTGCCATGTCATTTATCTTGGCATAAACTTCCAGGGGGACAGCAACTGTCTTAAATTGCAACTCCTTTCCATTTTTTGATGGTCTTCCTTTCGGCATTTTATTCTCCATATAAAAAGTTATTTGTTATTATTAATTATTTGTGTGCAAAATGTCAAGACTTGTTTTTACCTTGTATCATCTTTGAAACTTGCACTCCGAGATTGTAAAGTGCCTCCTGCATTGGGTTATCCGATGCTTTTCCACGGCTCGTTACAAATACTTCAACAGCTTCATTCGTTTCTGGATGGAAACTTACTGTTACACTGATCCCCATTCCGACATCTTCTGTCAAACTAGGTCTGCGATTTGGTATTTTCTTCATTATTTTCCTTTCATCTTTACATAAACTATTCTTCTGGCTTGTGATTCTGTCAGATTAAACTCTGCAGCCAATTCATCAAGGCCATACTTTTTTATACTTTTGTATTCTTGATGAACTCCTCCAAGATTACTACCTAGAGGTTTGCTTTTATTCTGTTTCCAATGATCATTGACCTTGGTCATAAATTCTTCACTAAATTTTGTCATTATTCCATCTCCCTTCTGTAGAATATGTGATCGTTAATACGAACTGTTTGTGTGAACTTCTCACTCCATATTGGTTTTACATAGTGTGCGTGGTAGTGCGTTGATCCTTCCGTAAGATCCACAAGGTTGAGTGGACCTTCCAAGATTGCCCAGGCTATTTCTTCTGCCCAGAGATATGCCTCTGCGTCCTCTATCTCTTCTGATTTACCATCGCACCAGAAACTGAACTGACACATATTTGGAATCGGTATCTCTGCGTTCCAGGAGTAATAGTATCCCTCCTTCACAACATCGCATACATTATCTGGGTATCTGGGATCATAAACCCTTGTCATTATAACTTGACCCACGGCTATCTGCCCAAGTGTCGGCTCACCTCTAGCCTCAAAGTATATTGCAGTTGCTAAACAAGCTAGTGTAGAAATCATTTGACTTCTCCTTTCTTTATCTGTTATTAGTTAATTACCTCGTTGATGATATCCCTCAAGGTGTTTGTTATTTCCTTTCTTAACATCTTGAGGGATTCTATTTTAGATATCTCTGAAAGATCCTGCACCTTCCCAAGCTTCATCAATCCAACCACCACTAATGTTTAGATCTTTAAAAGTTTCCTTGAGCTTCTTGATTATAGGTGAGGGTGTACACCATGCAGTTTCAAAAACAATTGTGACTTCCTCATCGTAGGCTCTTTCTATTTTGGTACGACAAGCATTCCATTTAGTTCCCCAATTGTCACAACTCCAACGATACCAATTATCTGCACCAAACTTCTTGATCCAGGACTTACGAGTTTTGATATCTTTTGGAACATAAACTCCATCCTTCAAGATCATAGTCGATTTGAGTAGTTCCTCACCTTGCAGACAAGAACCCGCCAAACCTAGTCCTTCACTAAGTTCATGAGGCATTCGTATGATTGTATTAAAATCAAACTCCTCGTCTACAATAACCTCATCTAAAAAGTCATCAATTTCTTTCTTGGTTGTAGCTTGTACAACTAATGTATTTTCTGTCCAATTAGGCATTGGTACCTCCTTTGATGTTGTTTAAGATTTTTACTCGAAGATCATTTAGTTCTCCAAGATTTCTTTCACATATATGTGTATCGCTATGCTGATCAAAAGCATGGTTGTCTTTGATACGTTCCTCAGTTGCATATATGTGTTGCTCTACGGCATCGAAGATGTGCCGCAATTCCTCGATTGAAAAGTAAATCTGATTTTTTCTAGATCCATTTACTAACTTTTGTTTAACTTCTGAAAGTTCCTTTTCTAATTTAAAAACCATTCTTGAGTTTGCATCCATTATATTCTCCCTTCTAAGAATCTTAGTATATGAGCTATGGTATCAACGCACCAACCATTACCCAACATTTTATATCTTTGTGTCTTTGATATTGTTATCTGCTTACCATTTTCATCAATGCCAAATAAAGTCGCATTGTCCTCTACAGTTTGCAGACGTTCACATTCAATCGGAGTTAATGCCCTCCAACGAATATCCTGGACAACGACATTATCCTTCTGAACAGTTGTGAGTGTATTCGATTTACTATCTCCTCGAACCTCCAACCTTTGCGTTGTCTTACCTTTTGTTTTCATCTTATGGTCTTGACGTTTACCATCTACAAGATAACGTCCACGAAATGCACCAATCGCAACCTTCGGCTCTCGATTACCACCTTGCATTGTTGTGAGTGTAGGCGATTTACCATTAGCAGAGTATACCCTTCTTATTGTATCATGACCCTTGATCTCTTCAGCATGACCAACTTGAATACATCTCACTCCAGTTTGCCCTTGGTTGCCAAAACCTTTATAGTCCCTCGCCAACAAACAACTAGCCTTGTCAATGTTCTCCTTCAACATAACCTTGCCTTGTTTACCTACGAGATCAGCTTGTGGTCTATCCTCCTTAAAATAGTTATAAGGAACTCCCTTGTGAAAGTTAGCCGTAACAGTAAAAGACTTGTCAGTATCAGTTGATTGTGTGTAACGATCCGATCTTTTATTGACGGCATACTTCTCATTACCACGACCCATGTAATCAACACTCTTCTTACCATAGTAAAATGTTTCCTCGATCTCTTGCCTCGTCTGTAAGATATCCTTGAGCATTATGCCTTTATCAACTTGAGGGATAACTCCCCAACTCGCCCAATACAATCTCTTCCTTGATTGTGCAGAGTCCAATGCAGAGTCAAGTTCAATCGGATGAACATCTAAATACTTTGTAATTACATCACGAAACTCTTTTTTCATTTTTACATTTTCCAGGAGGAAATGTATCTTGGGATTTATAACCCTAAGTTCCTCTAATATTCTTACAAACTCAAAGAATAGTTTAGACCTCGGATCATCAAAGGCTAACTGTTTGCCACTGAATGAAAAACCTTGGCATGGCGAACCGCCTAAAATTAAATCTACATGTCCGATATCTGATCCCTTGATCTTGGTAACATCCCCAAGTTGAATGACTTGAGGATGAAGAAATCTGTCTACTGCAACTGAATACTTATCAACATCAGCATGGTAAACTTTTGTTATCGGTGGAAGATCGGTGCGACTATGTGCCATGATATCACAACCCATGCCACTAAATAAATTAAGTATTATCATTGCCTCACCCATTTACTAATTTTAAATTTTAGGAGCTCTAACATCTCCTCTTCCCTAGTATCTCCTTGATCCTTTACATTCTTCTTATATAATTGATGTAATCGGTTCTCAATTAAATCACCCAACAATGAATGCTCATGATCAGTAAGATACCTATCAAATAAAATCTCTTTTAAGATTTCTTCATTTGTTCCGTTTACCATTCCAAAACTCCTTTCCACCTAAATCTAGGTATAATTTTTTTGCCACTCTGTATTGTGGTAATAGGCTCTCGTCACTTGCATCTTCTAAATCTTCAATCAGATGAACCAACGCAACTTGAAGAACATTTAACTCTTCGTCAGTGACCTTTTCAAATGTGTGTCCAAAAAATGTATGTTTCATAATTATCCCCGTTGTTAAATATTATTCTATTTATATATTATAAACATTTTACTTAGTCAACACCTTTTT
>TARA_R100000697_G_scaffold6333_1_pt1 | contig 9818 bp, 5 predicted proteins | sample TARA_R100000697 | Tara Oceans TARA_R100000697 (sample SAMEA2622788) | marine metagenome | biome: marine biome (ENVO:00000447); feature: surface water layer (ENVO:00002042); material: "saline water (ENVO:00002010), including plankton (ENVO:xxxxxxxx)" | depth 5 m
TGCCAGATCGTAGAAAAAAGACAAGGTATAGCTGATGTTTAGACGTTACGCGCAAGAATTTAATGGCGGTGGAGAAGTTCGTAAACGCGACAATATGCCAAAGCGTAACAAAAAGAACTTCCGACCTACTAAACAAGGCGCTGGCATGACAGAAGCTGGAGTTGCAGCATACCGAAGAAAGAACCCCGGAAGCAAACTACAGACTGCTGTGACTGGTAAAGTTAAGAAAGGAAGCAAGGATGCAAAGAGAAGAAAGTCTTTTTGCGCAAGATCAGCAGGCCAGATGAAAAAATTTCCTAAAGCCGCTAAAGATCCTAATTCTAGGCTACGACAGGCTCGAAGACGTTGGAAGTGTTAGGTTATTTCAATATACTAAAGGTTGGTTTGTAAATGGCGAATCAAATGAAACAGCCTCCTATGCAAAAACAAGCAGAGCGTTTGGCTGCGCAAGGTCGTTTTGGCGATACGATGCTTGTTCATATGAACCCAGCAGAGGTTGAAGGCATTGCATCATTAATGCCTGGTGGTCAACTTACCACTAACCCCCAGACCGGACAACCAGAGGCTTTTATTGGCGCATTAATCACAGCCGCTTCAGCATTGGCTGGAGGCTTGTCAGCTAGAAAATCAAGAAAAGCTGCTCAAAAACAAACCGATGCGATCATGGCGCAACAACAGCCCATGCAGCAATATAGCGCAGATACTCTTAGAGCTATAAAAGGTTTATCCGCATTCAAGCCAGCGCCAGTGCTGGCTGACATGGACCCAAGTAAGGTTAGTTTTTTGCCCAAAGGAGCTTCACAAGGTTTTAACCTTGATTACCAAAATGTTCCAGGGACCATGTATGCGAACTATCAACCAGAAAATCCATTCGCAATGGGCGCTTTGCCAAGACAAGTAGTGCAACAGCCTGTAATGCAAGAGCCAGTTGATACTGATCAAAGTGGAGGCACAGTTGTAACAGTACCTCCAGATGATGTCGGAGGAATGGCTCCTGACTTTGATAGCTTAGAATTAATTAACGCATCAAGAAGACAACAAGGTCTTCCTGAGTTTGAAAGTGTTGAAGACTTTTATGACTTTATTTCAGACATAAACGAAGGTGGCCCCGGTGGCGGTTTGCCATTCATGGTTGCTAACGAAGGCGGTCTTGCATCTTTGCCAATGAACATGAGAAGAGGCGGGAATGTTGATAGCAGAAGTATATTTGCAAAAGTCCCTGGCCTTAGAAGAATGGCAATGACTCAAATGAAAGCCACTAGCCCAGAAACTACTGACGCAAAAATGGTTCCTCAAGATCAAGATGTTATACAAGAAATACCAACTAGTCAGGAAGATATTGAAGAGCAAGCGAAAAAATTATCTCAAACAGGGATGCCTTTATCAAAAAGACTAGAACGTCAAATGAGAAGAGCAGACCGTAGAGAGGCTAGAAGACAAAGAAGAGCAGACAGAATAGCTGCTAGAAATGACCCAGGGGGTTATGAGCAAGTAGTCTCTAGATTTGCTCCTAAAACGCCAGCTAGACCAACTGATGATTCATCAGACACCTCCACTGATACACAACAACAACCTAGACGAATTTTTTCAGCTATAAGAGATGCAATTAGTAGAGCCAGAGATTCTCAACAACGTGCCGCAACTGAAAGAGAAGCTATAAATGCTGCTAATGCTTACGGAAGATCAATGGGCGTTGCTCCAAGAGACTTAATTGGTGGGATGATTGGGGGATCTCAATCTAGGTACGAAGATTTTACAGACAGACTTTCGGCTGGCAGACCTATTTTGAGTTTTTTTAACAGACTTGAAAGAGGATTTAACGATGGAGGCATAGCTGCTTTATCTGGCTATGCTGACGGCGATATGGTTGAAAACTTTCCCAGAGTGAACGGTCCTATCTCTGGGCCAGGAACAGAAACATCTGATGACATACCAGCCATGTTGAGTGATGGTGAGTTTGTTGTTAACGCTAAAGCAGTTAGAGGCATTGGTCGATTGAATGGCGCTAACAAAAGCAAGGAAGAACAAAGACGGGAGGGTGCGCGCATGATGTATGCATTACAACGCGCTGGCGAACAGGCAATGAGGAGGTCTTAAAGTGACTACTACCCAAATGGTTCCGCAAAGTACCCCGTATCTTGCCCCAGGTTACACAAGAGCATTTCAAGATCCAGCTGTTGAACTGGCAAGTCGCCGCATGCTGGAGTCTTACTTCGGCCCTGAAGGCTTAATTACTCAACAAATACCTGTTCCTATACAACAAGTTGCAGGTCTTTCTCCTCAAGAGATTCAAGCAAGAAACTTAGCGCAAGGTCTTGGTGGTTTTGGAAGTCAATTAGCTGAAGCGCAAGATTTATTTCGTAAAGGTTCTACAGCATTTGACCCAGCAACAGCAGGTTTGTTTGGAGACCCAAGAGCCAGAGCTTTGTATGAACAAAGTCTAGGTGCGTATGATCCTTCAACTGGTCAACAGTATCTTGATCAAGAAGGCAGACAAATGATGCGTGGCGCTGCTGATGACATAAGAGGCGCGCAAGCTGGCATACCAGGTGAGGTTAGAGGCGCACAGGCTGGTGCTGGAGAAGCAACTCAAAGAGCCAGGGCCGAAACTGCTGCGGCAGGAAGAGACTTAAGAAGTGCAGGAGAGATGGGAAGAGGCACTGCTCTTCAAGGTATTGCAGGACTAGCAGGAACTGGTGCGGAGTATGACCCATCATCTGCAAGCAGATACATGGACCCCTTCAACCGAGATGTTATCGAAGCGCAACAAGCTGAGATCGCAAGACTGGGCGAACAACAAAAGCGTGATGCAAGAGCTCAACAAGTAGCGGCTGGTGCATTTGGCGGTTCAAGAGGCGCTATTCAAGAAGCCGAAATAGGCCGTAACGTATTACAACAACAAGCAAAAACTGGTGCTGAGTTAAGATCTCAAGGGTTTCAACAAGCACAACAGCAAGCACAACAAGCATTTGAGCAAGCACAAGCAAGAAGACAACAAGCCGCTCAATTAACAGGACAATTGGGACAAGCTGGCGCGCAGACTGGTATATCTGCTGCGGGTCAAGCTGGACAGTTAGGACTGAGCGCAGAGCAATTAGCTCAACGAGGCGCGCTCGAGGGAGGACAACTTGGATTATCTGGCATGCAAGGGATTGGTTCTCTTGCTGCTCAAAGAGCAAACATAGGCCAAGGCATGGGATCGCAGATGCTTCAGGCTCAACAGCTTGGGTCTAATGTATTTGGTGATCAGATGGGCCGTATGCAAGGCGCAGCACAAGGCATGGGCGCTCTTACTGGTCAGCAATTTGGTCAGGCTCTTGATGCATTTGGCCAAAGCGGTGCTGCCGCTAGAGCAGGCGCTTCTGGTATAGCTGGACTTGGCCAGCAGGGGTACAACATGCTGACTGGTCAGATCAATACGCTTAGTGGGTTGGGCGCAACCGGAAGAGGTATTCAAGACAGAGGATTTGCAAACCAATACAGAGCAGCAACTCAAATGGCTGATGAGCCATTCATGAGATTACAAAGAGGTATGCAGCTTCTTGGACAAGGCGCTCCGTTCTTGCCTCAGTTCGGGACCAATGTAGGAACTAACCAACAACAGATAGGTCACTTCCAACAACCAGGAGGTTTTGCTGGAGCAATGGCTGGAGCAGCTCAAGGTATGAATCTGTTCAACACGTTTAGAGGGAGGTAGTTAAGTGTACGAAGACATTATGCGCAGACCTATGTTTCAAACCCCACAACAACGTGAAAGCTCTGGGATCATGACTGGTGTTGTTCCAATCCGTGGCTATGCAGAGGGTGGCGAGGTAATAGATTTCATAAAAGGTCAGTTTGAACAAGATGATGAAAGAGTAAACGTAAGAGACTTTACTGATTTTTTTATTGTTGATCCTAGTGACCCTGTTGATGTTGGAATGGCAAGCGCAACTGCCACTTTAATGGCCTTTCCTCCTGCTGCTGCATTAGCTGCTCTTGCTCGTATGGGTTATAAAGGCAAGAAAGCCATTGATAAAGTTAATAAGCTTAAAGAGTTGCAAAAAAAGATGGCAACTCCCAAAAAAGAAGATGCAGGAATAATTAGGAAAGCGGCGAAGCCAATCGGTACAACAATGGCTGCTAGAGAAATACCCGCACTTCCAGAATATCCACAAGATGTTAGGGATATTAAAGAATCTGTGATGGGCATAATGGAGACAATCTCTGAGCCAGAAGAAATGGCTGATGGAGGAATAGCCTCTTTAGCAGTTAATATGTCTAACGGAGGGAAGCCTAGCAAGTTAGATGTAATTAAAAAGGCGATAGAAGAAGGGCCAGAAGCTCTTCAAGATTTAATTAATAGGGGAATAGTTAACGCCAATGATCTCCTTGATTTGAATCTTAAGAAGGTTGATATCCCTGGTGCCAAGAAAGATGTTCCTACTGGGCCAAGAGCAGTAGAAGAAACAGACATAATGAACACAACCATCACTCCTAAAATGAGTCCAAAAGATCTTGGCGTTGATGAGGTTCCAAAAGTTGGCAAACAAAATATACCAACTAAGTTAAGAAATGTAAGCGATGACTCTCCAATCACCGAGGGTAAAAAGCCAGGCTCTTCAATACTAAAAGGAGCATTAAAAGTGGGTGGGATTGGCGGCTTACTTGTTCCAGGAACATATTATGGAGCAGATCTGCTTGGCTTGTTAGACAGCGATGATGATCAAAGCGATGTTGGAACTCAGCCAGTTCCATCAAATGTGCCTGTTCTTCCTAGATCAAATAGCCAGTTCGCTAAAGATCAACAGGACATTGATGCTATAGCAGAGTTTAGTGCTGCTGAAAATGAAGAAGCAAATAAAAAACCAAACAGGTTTAAAAGATTTTTGCTTGGCGAAGATGAAAAGTTTGGTGGAGATAGAGGAGCAATTGACTTCATTCGAGGAGAGCCTGCTGATTTCTTAAGTAGATCAATAGAAAAGCTAGGAGATCCTAGAGTTAGGTATCAATTGTCTCAAGCAGCTAAGGCTACTGAAGGCTTTGTCCCAAGAAACTTCTTTACTGATGTGGAAGAAGCTGGTCAAGCCTATGATGATATGATGGCGAAACGTAAATACATAGAAGCGCAAACAGAAGCAGAAGCACAAACAGACATAGAAAAAATGGCAGATGCATTTTTATCAACAATTGATTTATCTGCATTAAATGAAGATCAAGTTAACGAAGCTAAATCTGCAATAATGTTATCCTTGAACGCTGACCTGAAACGAACTCAAAGAAATGCTGAATTGATGGAACTGTTATCTGTTCTTGGAACTAGCGAGCAAGCATTAGACGCTTTGAAAAAATTCACAGAAACAGGTAGCGAGGAAGAGGATTCAATAGCAGACATCTTAAGATCCCTTAGAGCGAATCAACAAACACAACCATAATGTCAAGTGATAATTTATTTACTTATAAAAAATTATCTGACGGTAGTTATGTAACTATACTTAGTACTGACCCTGATGTAGTAGCTCAGAAGGTAAAAGAAAAAGAGCTCGCTATACAGCGCAAAAAATCATTAGATGCTGACTCTGCATTTAAAGCTTCTCCAGACTATCAGCCAGGCGCGACTCTAAATAAAGAAGATATTGGTTTTGGCGGTGCTGTTTTAAGAGGCAGTCTTGCTGGGTTAGTTGATATACCAACTAATCTAACTTCAACTGTAGGTTACGGGCTGCAAGCTGCTGGTTATGAAGAAGAAGGTCAAGAGTTTATATCAAGAGCTCAAGCACTTAAACAAGCTATCGCTCCAGACATAGAAGGGCTTGGACTCGCAGCAGAAATACCAAAAGCTTTAGTTCAATTTGGTCTTCCAGCTGGGCTTATTTTAAAAGCAACAAAAAACAAAAGCTTTGTCACTCAATTAATCGCTGCCGCTACTGGTGAGGGATTAGTTGCTGGAGAAGACATGAAGACCTTCGGTGATACTTTCATCGATGGAGGCCCAACCAAGACACAACAACTTGAATTTTTAGATGGACAAGAAAGAGCTTTTGCTGCCTTGTACAATAAAGGGAAAGTTGGGTTAGAGGCAGCAGCATTTATGGCTGGAATACCTTTAACATTGACTGCTTCTGGGGCAGTGTTATCCACAACAAGCAAAGCAGCTGCACAAATACCAGGAGTAAAACAAATTGGCGAGGGTCTTTATGAAGTTGGAGAGGGTATCTCTGACTTTGTAAAAGAAGCAGAAAAAAGAAGCCCATTATTAAGAAAGACTTTGTCATCTGTAAGATTCAGAGGAGCATTGCCTGATAAAACATTTGCTGAATTAAGAGCCGCAAAAGCAACAGAGCTTGGCGCTTTAACGCACAAGAACGCATTAGCTCTTAATGATATTAATCAAGCATTAAAAACTGTATTTAAAAATGGTGAAGCGAATGGCATGACATCAGAAACTGTCATGAAAGCTCTTGATGATTTTTTATATCCAGCCGATGAGATATTGACTGATCCCGCTCAACAGATAGCAGCCAAAGCGAAACAGTCAGAGGCAGCAAAAATATTAGTAGATGCAGATAAAACCTTTGGATTGGTTAAGAGCGACAGGCTAAACATCAATACCAAGCCAGAACAAATACAAACCCCAATGAGTTTGTTTAGATCGGCAACAAACGCAAGAAGAACAATTGATGAATATTCTGAATCAATTGCAAGAAGCCCTGAGTTTTTACCAGAGGGGGCGGCAGAAACTATTGAGGGGCAGCTAGGCATATATGGATCAAGACAATACAGGGCTTTTATTGAAGACGATTATGTGCCGACTCAAGAATCTACTCGGAAAGCAATTGATGTTTTGATGAAAGAGTCTTCCAGGTTAGGCGAACCTATAAGTGAAAGCCAAGCTGTTGGCGTTCTTCAGCAGTTATTACAGAAAGGGCAAATGAATAATGCCACATTAAAACCTAAAAACTTAATTGAAGATAATGTTTTAAATTCAATAATGAAAGGGCCATTAAAGAACAGAACTTTAAATAGTAAAGAGATAAGGGAGTTTCTTGGCGAATACACAGGAAGAAAGAACATTGGCTCTAAAGTTCAAACTACTGAAGAAAGAAAACTTGGATTAATAGCAAAGACCAAAGAGACACTTGGAAGGCAATCAGCAATCATAGCTAAAGGCAAATACTTTAGCGCATTAAAAAGATATAACGATACCTTGCCTGACAATCAAAAGATGTTTTTGGATGAACTCCCCTTGGATGCCATGAACGATCCTAACGCTTACAAAAAAATGCCAGATGATATTGGATATGGCGCGTTAAGAGGGAGATATGTGAAGGCTGAATATTTGGACGCGCTAGAAAAAGCGCCTTCTGATTTCATGCAAGGCACAGGAATCGTTTCAAGAACGTATGCAAGTTACCTAATGGCCAAAGCAATATCGCAAAAAGCCGTGACGGTATACAACCCAACTGGACAAATAAGAAACGTCACATCAGCCATGGGGTTTGCTATCGCTAATGGGAACATTCCTAATGGCAAGACTATTGCTGATACCGCAAGCCTTGTGTTTAGCGATATAAACAAAAAACTTATATCCCAACCTGATCGCAAAAAATTATACGAAGAATACTCTAGAAGAGGAATCGTAGGCCAACAGGCTCAACTAGGTGAAATACAAAGTTTGCTTGATGAAGCTGGCAGAGCAGCTGGTTTTAAAAAAGGAGGGCGTGCTTTAGAAGTATTAGAAACAGAAAGAAATAATTTTGCCAATCAATTATACCAGGCTGGTGATGATATCTGGCGAATAGTCAACTATGAAACAGAGTTAAAAAGACTTAAACAGATGACTACGAAGGCGCAAGTAAAGAACACGCCTTTCAATTTAAAAGCAACTACCGTAGAACAAAGAGAAATAGCATTGCGTCTTGGGTTAGATCCCGACTCAGTCAATTTAAACTCAAAAATATTTGATCAAAGCGCAGAAAACCGAGCTTTAAGAGATGAATTTTTAAAAGAAGAATCTGCATTAGTAACAAGAGATGTGGTTCCTAACTATTCAAGAGTCCCTACAGTAATTGAAACAATAAGAAGATTGCCCTTTGGAAACTTCGTTGCTTACCCATCAGAAATAATAAGAACAAGCTATAACATTCTTGGAAGATCTATTAAAGAGATAGCCAGTGATAATGCAGAAATGCGCGCTAGGGGTATTCAAAGACTTATGGGCCTAACCACTATGACAGTTGGTCTGCCTTCGGCTTCAGTTGCCTTTGGTGTATCAATGACTGGCGCTTCTCAAGATCAGCTTGATGCATATAAAAGATCAGCTGCCGCTCCCTGGGATAGAAATGCAACGCTTGTTCCAGTCAAGACTGATAAAGATGGAAACATTCTAGAAGTAATTAATGCTTCTTACACGTTGCCTTACGATTATGTAATGAAACCTGCTTTCGCTGTATTGAATGCCATTAATACTGGCAAAAGAAATGAAGCTGAACTTGGTGAGATTGCGCAAGAAGCAGCAATAGGAGCAATGGATGAGTTCTTAAATCCCTTCGTTGGTGAAAGCATAATTACAGAAAGATTGATTGGGGATATTTGGTTTAGAGAGGGAAGGACTCGGTTAGGTTCTAGAATATACAACATAGAAGATCCTCTTGGAGACAAAGTGTACGCTGGAATAGCTCATACACTTAATGCACTTATACCCGCTGTTTCTCCAGTTGTAATTAACCCTGAAAAACCTTTTTGGGAAGAATCACATTGGACAAGAAAACTAGAATTAGGAGATCTTCCTCAATCTGTATTGGTGGAAGCTGGTATTTTAGATCCTAGATTCAGGGTTTCAGAAAGAAGAGAGCAATTGGATTTTTTTAATGAAATGTTTCAAGCAGGAAGCGGTGTAAAAACCATAAAGCTTAACATGAAAAAGTCTTTAGAATATAAAGCGCAAGAAGCAAAGCGCGAGTTAGCAGCTGCTACAGCTGATTATAGAGCATTGAAAAAAGCAGCTGGACCTAGAGGGGAAGAAGAATTTCTTGATGAGTTCAGAAGGGCTAATGATCGCAAATACAAAATGGTTAGAGATTTATCAGTAGCTATAGATGACGCTAGATTGCTTGGGGTAACAGATGAAGAGATCTCATTTATACTAAGAGAAGAAGTTGGAGGTGTAGCTGACTGGAGATCTTTAATGAATCATAAGTTCATACCATATAAACCTCCAGTAAGTGTAACTGTAGGAGCCTATGAGGCTGATAAACAAAAAGTTAGAAACGTAGCTCCAGTTGGTGAGTTGTTGAGCGAGCTTAATAAACAATATGAAACAAGAGCAAACATTCCAAAACCACCACCAAGAGAGCCTAGACTTTCACCTCTTTTAGATAGAGCAGAACAAGGTGTACGAGAGGCAGTTCAACAAGCCCCTAATGTAATCCAAAGAGCTCGACAGTTCTTAAGATCAGAAGAAGAAAAGAAACTGATGGGCGGCAGCTAGGTTGATACCCAAACGAGCCAAGAAAAAGAAAAGCAAGTACTTTGCGGTCAAGACTGAATACGATGGGATCACTTTTGATTCCAAGCTTGAGGCCGCTCGATACAAGATACTGAAAGAACGCCAGGATAAAAACGAGATATCAGATCTTGAGGTCCAGATAGACTTCCCTTGCAAGATCACAGTAGAAGGAAAAGAGAAGCACATCTGCAAGTATGTGGCTGATTTCAAGTACAAGGATTACCATGGTGACTGGGTCATCGAAGACACCAAGGGAGTGATCACTCAGGTGTTCAGCCTCAAGAAAAAGCTCGTTGAGGCGTTATATCCTGGTGTAAAAATCAATATCGTC
>TARA_R100000697_G_scaffold69456_1_pt1 | contig 9812 bp, 21 predicted proteins | sample TARA_R100000697 | Tara Oceans TARA_R100000697 (sample SAMEA2622788) | marine metagenome | biome: marine biome (ENVO:00000447); feature: surface water layer (ENVO:00002042); material: "saline water (ENVO:00002010), including plankton (ENVO:xxxxxxxx)" | depth 5 m
AGATTTCTGTTGACCTTTTAAGTCGAGAGGATTGTATTCACTCATAACTTAATATATCTGGTGCTAACTAAGTTATGGTCACACTTCATGCTTTTTTCTTCTTTTTAGTTTGACTATTTTTTATTGCACTAGCTGTTGGATAATCTTTGTCACCGGGTTTTGCTTTAGTTTCACCAGAACCTGCCTTAATTCTTTTGCGTTTTGCGTGAATGTTTGCCCATAATCCTTGTCTTTTCATGGCTTATACCTCCATTGGTGAGGGTGAATTGTAACCACTAAATTGGTTAATAATATCTTGCATATTGTTAGCATCATTCTTACCTAATTTAGCCATATTGTCAGCCGCTCGCTGCTCTGCTTCTTGTTGTGCCATTTGCTGTTGTGCCATTGCTCTTTCTTCTCGTATCTTAGCTACTCTTTCGCCAGCAACAATTAACTTAGGATCAATACCTAACATATCTGCGTATCCATCTGCCCATGCGTCAGAATCAAACTTGTCAAGAACATCTGGTTTCATTTGTGCAACCATACCTAAATTATTAACATATCTATCTACGCTGTTTGTACCAATTGCACGTTGTGCTTGTGCCAACATAGAAACAAATTCTACACTTAAATCTTGTCCTTGCAATTCTTCTGGTGCTGGTGGTATTAAATTTGCTTCAATCATTCTGTTAAATGTGTTGTCAATTAATGGATCTAGCAATTCATTGTGTAATCTTTCCAATACAGGACCTAACATAAGCAATTTTTCTTCGTGACGCTCTGCAACTTCTGTTGCGGTCATGCGTGTATCGGTAGCATTTGCCAACATTAAAAATAAATCAGCATAAAAACTACTATTAATACGTTGTCTTACGTCCTGTATGTCCGCTAACAAATGATTTAAGTTTAAATTTACGTTAAATGCTGTCTCGATTTTGCCTTGTGCACCATCAATAAACGTAACACCACCGGGTAAGCTGTCTACATCTCTGTTTTTCATGTAGCTTGGCACTTGTAATGGTGGCTTTGTTTGGTAATCAATGCCCTGTGCCTTGCGTAATTGTTCATGTTGTAGCTGTTTTATGTCACCTAACGCTTCCATTCCCGGTGAATTACCATAAATATCGCCACCTGCTAAACCCCATCTTGGTATTACTGCAGGGAAATCTCTGAATCCGCTTTCTCTAAGTACTTGTTCTTCTTCACCACCTTGCTCAAAGTAACAAGACTTGTATGCCATATTCATATTGTCGTTTTTTGTAAAATCACGATCTCTGTCATCTCTTGGTTCTATGGCATGAATAACAGTAATCCATTGATCCAGCGATCCTCTGTCATATAAATTTTTAACAGACATAGAACATTGTTTATATCCAAATTCTCTTACTAATTCTCCTACTGTTTTTTGAAATTCTCTGTATAAAGTGTTAACTCTGCCCTGATAATCCGTAGCTATTGCATATTCTCCTATAGTTACTGGGTAATGATGTATAGCAGTTTTAGGATCAGCCAAAACAATAGAACCTGCTGTACCAAATGCTCCTAATTCTTCGTATATTCCGTGCAATGTTCGGTATGTATTAGATTTTTGAAAGATAACTTGCATACGTTCCGTTACATCATCTAGCCATAATTTGACAGGTGTAAATCTATTTAGCTCTGGGTCATTAGTTCCTAGCCTAAACCAAGGTCTTGCAGGGGATGTCGCACCTGCCATCATGCCAGCACCTAATGTTCTTAACGCACGAGTACCAGTATTGTCGTATATCGAGTTATGTCTTCTATGTCCTTTGTTTCTATCCTGTTCAAAATAACGTCCATTTCTTGGTAGCAAATATGTAGTTACTTCTTGCCAATGCGACCACCACGTTGCCCTCTCAGTCCTAAGATGACCCCATCTTGTTAACAGATCAGCACGTTTTGTTTTGTAGACCATTGATTAACCGCCTAATAATGTGTTACCACCTAAGTTTAATTTATTTGGATCTACCCCTTGATTACCAGTAAGTAATGTTCCGCCACCACCTAACATTGATGCTTGTTCCTCTTTGTTATACAACGAGCTTACATCTGCTTTCTTTTTGTTTGCTTTGTTTTGTTCTATATCTGCACGATCTTTTGCTTCTTTTGCTCTTTTCTTAGCTTCTGCATTCTGTTTGCGTTGCATTGCAAGTTGTTGGTCTTGCATCTTTTTTTGCTGACGCTGTTGTCTATAAGCACTATATCCACTAGCTACTGCACCAGCTACAGCAATTGACACTACCATTTTTAAATCTCCCTAGAATACATGATTTCTTGTACACCATATTTTAGTTTTGGTAGCAGTTTTGCCAAAGCGGTGTTTTCTTTAGCGTGCCATAACATCAATTTACAACCTTCAGACTTAGCATGGTCTTCAGTTATTCTCAACAAACGTAATCCTAAACGTCCACCTCTGAATTCTTTTTTGACAAACAAAACGTCATTCTGGCAAACCCTTAGATCAGCATAATGAAAATGATGCATCATGATGTTCATAGAATAACCAATACAGACATCATCTTGCATCGCTAAATAAATAAACAAGAAGCCATTCTTGTCTACCGATTCGTACATCGGCCAATTTGGTTTTAGCTTCATCACCTGTTTGTTGCGTGCAATCTCATCGTAATGAGGCTTAAACAAAGGTTTTGCTATAACCTTGAATTCATCTAACGTGCAGAGCCTAATTTCTGTTTTAGGTACTCTACTTTTGTTTAGAGTACAAGCAGAATCGCTAGTTATGGTCACACCACTCATAATAAATAATTAGTTACACAATCAAATATTATATGCACTCTGTCTGTAGTGCCAACATTGTCTGCTGTATGTAATTTCTTATGGTTAAACCACCAAACTTCTCCAGCTTCAAACTTTTGTTTTTGATCTCCACAAGTTTGGCTGCACCATTGGTTAGTTTTTAGTACCAGATGAAACCTTTTATAGTGATCTGCATACGCTCCTTGGTCATTGTGTTTCGCAACGTGACCGCTAGGCTTCAAGTTAACTATTAGTACTCTTCCCATCTCCTTGACTTGTAGTTGCTCCAGTATTGGTCGCATTAATGGTACAAGTGCTGGCTCTAAATACTTCATACATGGGTAATCATACGAACCTGTATCCCATAAAACGTAATAAGGAGTCATCTTTAGTGGACCTCTAACGTAGATTGACTCTGTATCTTTGTGTGGTGACTTAGTAAATTTTTGTCTGGCTGTTATTTCTTTCCATAATTCTGGCTTATCGTTTAATAATTTTAGCAATGGGTCTACATCTAACCCTTTAGCTATGCGTTTAAAGTATTTTGTATGGGTCATAATCTGTTTTTTGAGTAGCCTCTTTACGTCTTTTAATGTATATATCCTCCATTTCTTTTGCAGCTACAGGTAAGGCAAACGTTAATGCTAGGGCATCGGCTAAATCTGGTGACCCTGCACCCTGTAATCTCTTCTTTATTTGTTCTTTGCGTTCTAATACCCTTTTACCTACATTGTCATACCAGTATATGGGTGTTGCTAACTCTTGTTTAAGTGCCGTATCGTTTGGTATCGCTCCCCCTTCTTCTATCCATTGTTTCATTAACCACCACATCTCAGTTCTACGATTTGTATATATGTCTGGTTTTGTCGCTTTACCACCAAATGGAACTTCTATAACGTCATATGATAACTGCCGTAGTCTGTCAATTACTCCACTACCTGCACCACTATCGCAAAAAACAGCATCTGGGTTATATTCTTCAATTAAATTTGCTACTCGTCCGGCTAATTCCATATTGTCTATACCCCTATAAACTACAGGTTGAAATGCTTGTTTCCCCTGCCTACGAAATACTACGCTTCTGTCATCCCCAAATCTTGCAGGGTCTATACCAAAGACTACCGGTGCAAATGCCACATCCGCTTTTTGGTATACCCTTGTTGCTGCTTCTTCTGTATCAGCAAGACTCAATAATTGATCATCCCCAGTTGCTGTAAAATCACATAAATATTCCCTAGCAAATGAAGTTTCACTCATATCTTTTTGAAGCCTTGTTATCTCGTCAGGATGGATACTCTGTGTGTCGTGGACTGTATACCTAAAACTTGCCCATCCTTCTTCTTGTAGCCCCTTGTAATACAGAGTTGAAAATAAATTTATCCCACTCGGAGTACCTATAAATTGTGCCCATCCTAATTCATCGGATAGGGCTGGCATACATACTGACTCCCATAGCTCTTCTTTGATTTGTGCTACCTCGTCTATTACGATTCCATTTATCTTCAAACCCCTTAGTGCGTCTGCGTTATCACCTCCAAATAGTCTTAGTGTTGCCTCATTATGTTTAAAGAATACAGACAATTCAGATTGATTGATGGTGATTGCTTCGGCTCGTCTTAATGGCTCAATAATTGCAAGGAGTCTCGACCATGCTACGGCCTTTGCTTGACGTAAGAATGGACACACATATATAAACATCGGGAGCTTCTTATCTGACTTGAGAGCGGAATCTAATAACTGCATTAAGGACATTTGAGTCTTACCTGCACGTCTATGAAGTGCCATTACCATAAACCGCTGCTCTTTATGCTTTAAATGTACTTCACGCTGCCATTTTCTCGGATTGTAATCTAGTCTCAACATTCTTACTCTGGGACACCAGTACTTACTGTTATCTGCACTCCTCCGGAATGTTCTATTTGCTTTCTCTCACTCCATTTCTGAGGATGCCATTTAGCAAGCAATCTCAATCTGAGATCACACCTAAGACGTACGAGATTAACCCATGATGGATCAATCCTTGGATCATCTTCTCCAATCAATCTAGGAGGTTCATCGACCATTTCTAATATCTCATCGGCTATGTAATCTGCCCCCATTTCTCGGCTTTTTTGGAAACGCTCTAGAAACTCCTGAGATTCTTTATTATCCTTCCTATTCAGCCAGTTATAAATAGTCGTATAAGCAGGTTTATTTTCTTGTCTACAATAAGACCTCAAAGTGCCACCAGAGGCCACCCAGAGCAGCACTTCTTCTACTATTACCTGATCAAGTTTACCTTTGGTAAGTCTTGGTTTTGTAAATGGTCTTCCATCTATCGCCAGTTTGCGATCTAATTTCGTAACGTGCGTACTTGCCACAAGTCTCCCTCGGTAAATTAAAGATGATAGATAAGGTTGTATAACTCAAGCCTAGAGTTTCCCTGAGTAAACGGATACTATCCACTACATCCTGAGAAACTGTACTTCTAGGGTGTGAAGAATTAATTAAATAACCAGACTCATTAACTTCTAAATACTCCCTAGTTACTTGAGTAATTACAGGCATTAAATCAAAGAATTAATAAGTGTAATATATTAAATTTTCTTAGCTTTTGCAATGTTTTTTAACCAAAATCCCCGAAGCGTTCAACTTTTTGCTTGACATATGTTGGATTAATCCCTACACTATATATGTCAATTACTATTATTTAATAACAAATGACATTCACTCCAAAAAAACCAGCGGTTAAAGTCGAAGACCAGATTTTGGCTGATTTCATGGAATTATTTGATTCCGGCAAACTTGACACTTGCTGGTCTAAACCTTGGACAAATACAGAGTCTAAGGGGCAGCATAACTTCCTAACTGGCAATCCATATACAGGAGCAAATCCAATTGTTCTTCAAATGTATATGACCCTCAGAGGCCAAACATTACCTATGTGGTGCGGATATGGTCAGGCCAAGAAAGAGCTAAATTGTATTCCTAAAAAAGGTAGCAAGGCAGCAAAAATTCTAAGGCCAAATTTGATCAAAATTGATCTTAAAAATGAGGATGGCTCACCCAAATTAGATGCAGCCGGAAATCCTGACTTCTACATGAAGTTAACTTTTAAGGGGGCATCTGTATTTAATATTGAAGATCTAGTTGGACTTGATGACAAAGGCCAAGCCAAACTAGACAAAACAATTGCTGACTTCAAGACAGAATGCAACAAGGAAGCAAGACCACTTGATGCAAGATGTAAAGCTGCTCATGAACGTTTAATGGTCTATGCTAAAGATCTTAAAGGTGGCCTAATTCATGGCGGTGATCAAGCATACTATCAGGATTTATTAGACCATGTAGTAATGCCTGATAGACAGTCCTTCGTTGATGACCAAGAATACTTATCAACGCTAAGTCACGAATTTGCACATTCGACAGGACATAAAGATCGCTTAAATCGCAAGTGGTTGCATGAATATCGCACCTATCGAGGTCTTGAAGAGTGTTGTGCGGAGTTTACAAGCGTGTTGGTAGCAAAAAGGCTACAAATTACTTGTAATACTAAAAATCATGCCGCTTACATCTCTAGCTGGGCTAAAGCTGTTAAGAATGCTAAAAACCCTAGTCAAGCTTTAATGAAGGTATTTAGCAATTCAGTTAAAGCAGCAAATCTAATAATTGGTGAGCAATAAGCTCACCTTTTTTTATTCAAATTATTTTTTAAAAAAATGCAAAGAATTAACAACAACATTGATCAGTACATTAACTGGAATGATCCTGACTCAATTGCAAACTATTGCCCAGAGGATCAGTTTGAGTATGTGCCTGATGATCCAACATTCAAAGATCATGTAATTTATTTTTTACAAATTTATTTAATTGATCCAATCAGAATGTTTTGTATCAAACATTTCAACATCTTTCACTACAAAAGACCATACGGTGCAGATTGGTTAGAGGAGGAAAATTCATGACAGATTTACAAAAAGCTCAGAAAAATTACGAACTAGCTATTCAAATTTTTGCTAACAATCCAACAGATGCAAACTCAAAATTTTACAGGAAACAGCAGCACATTTATGATCATGTACGCTATGGCAAAATGACTCTTGCCGAGGCAAACACTACTACAAAATGTCCTTATTATCCTACAGCCCCATTACCAACAGATACATTAGCATGATTATTAAAAAATTCACCTCAAAATTAGACGGCTCTACGTTTGATTATTTTATAGAAGATAATATTTTATCTTTTAGATATGAGGGTACAGATTGGCAAGACTTCGTCCCAAACGATAGAAGAGCCTACAGCAAAGCCGAACATCAGGAAATGATGGATTTACTGGAGGGTAAATAATGGCAAAAAATATAGCCTTTACGACTGAACAGAGAGAAGAAATTATTGATATGGCTTTGGGTTGGTTTGAAGATTGGAAATTAAATGAACCTACAGTCTATCCAGAGACAGTCGAAGAAAGAAAAGCTAAAATGCTTCCACTAAACAACAGCGAACTAATAAAACATTTACAGGAATGGTACGCTGAAGACATTTGGGATCATATAAATTACATTCTTTCTTAAAAAATTAAAAAACCGGTGAACGCAAAAATCGTAGAGGGTGTAAAAACCCTCTTTTTTTTTGCCTAATCGTAGGCATCTTTTTTCTTTAAAACTTCTACTTGTGACTCGCATCTGGGGCAAGATAAATTGGTCATTACTGAAAACTCAGGGTATCCATTCATGCCCTCTTCGATGTCGATATCGCCCCCGATTATCAAATCTGAATCACACCAATAACAATTCATTCTTCAAGTCCAAAGATAAGAGTATGTGCTGTTAAATTGTAGCCAAGCTCCCATGCTCTTTCAAGAACCTTTCTTTGTATATTGGTGGGAATCAAACCGCCATTCTTTTTCCAGTTTGAAACAGAACCTGCATCTCTTCCAATTTGCCTAGCACATTCACGCACTCCACCAAATTCAGAGATAACTAATTCGTAAGGTGTCTTAGTTTTCATAAGGTGTTAAGGTAATTTTATAACTATAGTATACATCCGTGTTGGAATAATTACAACAAATTGTAAAGACGGATTACTTGACAAGTGTTGGATTCTTTGATACATTAGAAATCGGAGGGTCAAACCTTCGATTGTCCACGTTACTAATTTCTATTAACAACTATGGCTAAATTTGGCGAAACTTATTATCGAGTTCCAAAGCCAACTGAGGAACAAATTTCTCAAGGTGCTATACCCACATATTTTTCCGAGTTCGGAATTGACATTGATGCTATTAAATCAATGGGTGTTTCTAAAACTTGGAAAGTTGTGAAAATGCTTAGAGAAGCTAGGGATGAAATTTATCCTAAACTTACAAAGGGTAAAAAAGAAACTTCTACTTATCGAACAAGATTTGATGAGATTGAAGCCTTCTTAAAATGTGAAGTTCCGTATTGGATTTACAATTCTTTTCAAGAATTATTCCCTACAGAATTTGTTGATTACTACCATCCAGATTATGGCTACACCTGTTATATAACCACCGCTGAACCCAAGTGGATGTATAACGCAAGATACTAAACAATCGCCCCCTTCGGGGGGCTTTTATTCTCTAATTATTTTCATGACTGAAGATCAAAAACCTACTAAACGTTCAAAGTACAGACAGTACATTTACAACTCTGAGCCAATGCAAGATTGGTTGAAGAATGCACCAAGCCAACTTTTAGATTATGACATTGTCACAGATAACAAAGATGGTTTGATGAGAATAAGAATTCTTTTAAAGAATGCTTATTTATTTGATGAGGATTAACAATGACTTTTATACTCACACCTTACTTAATCCTATTTCTACTACTTATTTGACTTGGATTACTGGGGGGCAACACCGCCCCCTTTCTATATTTGCAAAGCGTTGGACTTTGTGATACACTTACTATCAAGGGCAACCACCCACCATTTACTTACAATTTTCTAATTACAAAAAATGGAACAAAAACAAAAAACATACAAGGTTCTTTGGGGTATGTGCAGAGCTACTTATTATGTAGTTAAAGCAGATAACGAAGAGCAAGCTATTGAAAGATCAGGTTTTAATTATGAGCCTGATAAAGATTGGGCAGTTAAAACTTACGAGAGAGAATACGTTGGTGAAAATTGCCATCATGCTAGTACTTGGATTTACGAGGAGGAAGGAAATGATTAAAGAACCTAAATTACCTAAACTTCCAACTCCAAATGCATCAGCTATGCAGCAGTTAATTAAACATGATGTTCCTAAACATCTTCATAAATTAGTTACTGCATTAATTGTTTGTATTACAACTAAACAGGATTATAGATATGAAAGGGCAAAAGAAATTGCTGATTATGAAAGTTTAAATTTATCTGATAAAGAAATTAAACTTGCACAAAATAAAGCCCTAACAATTATTTATAAGGAGGATTAATACAAATGGAAACTAAACAATTCATTGAAGAAGTTTATGAAATTGCTTTTGGAGACAATGCAATCAATCGTAACTTCAGCCATGAAGAAGTCATAGACGCATTAAAAGAAATTAATGAAGATTCTGTTAAATGGCTTAATAGAAAGGAGGATTAATTTTATGAAAAAATTTGTTGTTATTAATTACATCACTACTTACAAAGAAGTTGATGCTGATACAAGAGAAGAAGCTATTGAATTAGCTCTTACAGAATCACCTCACGAAGCTAAAGAACGCACCGTAGTCAAACGATGCGGTCTTAACGAATTAACAAATACAGGGAGGTTTTAAATGAACACTCCTAAATTAAACGATGAGCAAATTGAAAATTTAACTCATTCTCTTTACACAAATCTAATGGACTTTAAACAACTCAATACTGGCTTTATGCCAAGCAGAGAGGACATTATTAAATGTGTTGACTACGCATTAAAGAACACATGAATCTTTCTTGGAGGGCTTACGAGCCTTCCATGAAGGACTCACAATCTTTCACCTCAGATCACTTACAAATTTTTATTTAAAAAATCATGAGAAAAATTGTTATCGAACTTTATGCCAACAGCGAGTACTCACTTGATGACAGGC
>TARA_R100000697_G_scaffold20400_2_pt1 | contig 9794 bp, 3 predicted proteins | sample TARA_R100000697 | Tara Oceans TARA_R100000697 (sample SAMEA2622788) | marine metagenome | biome: marine biome (ENVO:00000447); feature: surface water layer (ENVO:00002042); material: "saline water (ENVO:00002010), including plankton (ENVO:xxxxxxxx)" | depth 5 m
ACGGCATCATCAGGCCGCTGGTGATGAACAACAACATCAACTATTCTAGTAAAGAAAAATCAACAGTAAGCACCTCTGACAGCCAGTCAGGGCCACTAGACATAGAGGCAAACTTTGTGCAAAACACAGAGGCTGACAAAAGCGCTACAGGCTCTACTCCAAATAGACCTGACGATAGCTTTGTATTCGACAACTACACATTTGCAGGCGGTACTGGAAGGCTATACGGCTTTGGTGGCGCACAGTCTGCAGGACACTACAGAATAAATCTAGCAGACAACAGGATAGAGGTGGAGCTACATACGACAGCCACAGAGGTTGTAATGGAGTACATAGCTGATGAGGCGCGTTCTACAGACCCTGAGGTTCATGTGTACGCAGAGGAGGCTCTGAGGAGCTACATATATTACAAGATTATAGAGAGAAAGTCTAGTGTACCTGCAAATGAAAAGGCTAGGGCCCGTTCGGAGTACTACAACGAGAGAAGAAAGGCCAACGCACGCTTGAGCCACTTCACTAAGGACGAGGCACTCAAGACTATTCGTAAGAACTTTATGCAGGCACCTAAGTACTAATGATCGACAAGATTACACCCAAGTTTCTGGACAAGTCTTCGGACTTTAAGTTGGTGCGTAAGACCAGCCTGATCGACGCGCTTAATATATACATAGACACAGAAACTGGTGATGATAACAGCGGAGGAGTTATAAAGCCCATCAAGGGAACCTTAGCCTTACCGTTAAACTCTAATGATGCAGACTTAACTGATGTTAATTATAAGGCACTGGGTAGCGTCACTGATGAGAATACAGGTATTGTTTACTTTTTTGTGTTCAGCGAAACCATATCAGAGCATGGTATATGGGCTTACGATTCTAGGGGCGTGTTGCCATCATTTGATTCTGAAAACAATGAATACGTTTCAGGTCAGGCTGGTAAAATTAGACAAATAATTAAAGCGCCTGAGTTTAATTTTCCAGCCAATGGTTTCGTTAAGGGAGATATAGTATACACGAATACTAGGGAGTTTTCTAATTTTGCAGATTCTCTGCCAGGAACTATAGACTCTTACCCACAGAAGGACGCTATATTGTATTTTACAGACAATAAAAACGAGCCTAGAAAGATCAATATATACAGGGCCCTAATGAGAGGCTTTGAGATCTCAGAAGACAGTGTAGAAAGCAGGCAGATAAAAAGAGATTTTATATCTGCATGCCCTAGAGTCCCCATGGATCCTATATCCTTCATCTTTGAAGCAGATGCTACTAGGGATATAAATAATTTTGCCACTACCCCTGGGTTTCAGTTTGCGTATCAGAACATTTATCAAGACGGCCTAGAGAGCGCTATATCACCTTACTCTTCTATAGCCTTCCCCCCATCTATCATAGAGAGAGGGGCCTCTAGCACGGATAACATATTGGCTCACAATAAGTGTGTTATAACTATTCCACAGCAAAACCAAGAGGTCAACAAGGTAAGACTTCTTGCTAGGTATGGAAACGGGGCGAACTTTATTGAGATAGATGAAATAGAAAACATAGAGCCTGGCTCAGATATGGTTTTTGATTTCTATAACGACAGGGTTGCTGGTGGCGTTTCTCCACAGACGGTAGATAAAACATTTGATAATGTACCTCAAAGAGCTGAGTCTCAAGCAGTTGCTTCAAATAGATTAGTATATGGCAACTACGTAGAGGGCTATGAAAATGTAGACTGCACGGGAGTAAACCTTACACCTAAGTATCTAGAAAGGCCGACGGAGATTTTAGACTTTAACTTAGAGATAAAGCCATCTATAGAGCTGTCTCAAGGAGGCACTATAGGCACTAGGAATAAGACGATAGGGTTTACGTATGACACAAAAAACTTCCCAGATGAGGTTGTTGCGGGCACTCAGGTAAATATATCTTTCTCTATGTCGCCTGACAAAAACTTTCACCTGTATAACATGGGTAATAATGTCAATGTAGCAGGAAGAAACTCTTATCATCAGTCTAGACAAGTAGGAAATTTATCTTTAAACCTTCCAGGCTATACAACTGATGGCGTTGTAAATGGTTCTGCTGCCTTTCAACAACAAAGTCAGTCATTTGGAGAGCCTGAATACCAGACAGAAGACTTGGCTGGCGGATCATTTTTGCATCAAAACGCTGAAAATTACTTTGGTTTTACACAAGGTTGCGGTGGGGGTGGTGGTGAAGGTAATCCTACAGGGCCGATACTGGGAGAGCCTACTGAAGATGAGTATTTTTGGAGGCAACACGTAAGCACGCCTTCATCGGACGCATTCGGAGGCAAAAACTTTAGGACTGTATATGGGACTAGTGCTGGAAATCCCTTGATACTCAAGGGAGGTAGACTAGATTTTTCTGTATCGTTTTTAGTTCCTGGCGCTGTAACTGGTGCTCAGGCTCTTTTTAAAAATGCAATACGTATAGCGCTTAGTGGTCAAGGACAGCAGGCTTTAAACAGTGAGTTTGGAAATAACATAATAGAGCTTATTGACGTAAAGAGAACTCACACACACGAGATAAACTTAGGTCTTGAAGACTACGATCCGATAATCGTAGGCACAGATTTAAGTAACTTGATATGTGGTGTGGGGTGTGTTTCTGGCTCAATAACAGACCTTGAAGAGAAACTTAATAGTAAGCCACCATCTGCTGCATTTATTGTAAATAAAGCAAATGTAGAGTTTTACCTAGAAGAGTCAGAAAGAGAGTCAGAAACTCCAGCATTTAGAGTCTGCATAGCTTCGGTTTCTATAAATGATAATGACGATGTTATGACATGCGTCAGGGATTTAGACCCCAGGTCTCCGTGGTGGCCTATTAAGGCAAGTACCATCTCAGACCCAACCTTTAATACTAACTTTCTGCAAATATGGAACCAGAACCTTAGGGTTAGCAACAGGGTGTTCGAAGAGATGAGTACGGAATCTCCTATTCCAAACCTAGGAATTACTAGAATGTTTAGTAATGAGTTTAGCAACTCAGATACTGTGACCTTTAACGACGAGGGCGACTTTTTTAATAATCCTAAACCCATAATGGAGTGTTGTTTCGGATTTTTAAATGTAGGTGCAGACAATTTGGGAAACAAGAATCTTCTTGCTAAGGGCGTAGACACTTCTGGTGAGGTAATAAACCAGTTTTCATATTCTCTTCTCGATGGAGAGGGAGGTCCTGGGGGGTCGGGCGCGGGGGAAGGTACTGCTTATGATGTTTTAGGGGTAGATAAATATGGTTCTATAGCTGGTCAAGTTTTTGTAGGATCGGACTCTGACGATGTAGCTAAGGCCGACACAAGAGCGTATGTGAGATACGTTAGAAGCCCTCAGAGTTCAAGCGAGTTAGCTTTGGGTAATGTTGACTGTCTACAGTTTCTTCAAGATGTAGACATACACAATTCTGTAGGTAGCGGAGGGTTTGATCTAGGTAGTGGTGTGTTTAAGAAAAGACACGAGTCTGTTCTTATGGGACCTCTGTATACGGGCAGGATTGTCATGAACAATATATCTGTAGACAATAACGTAGGAAATGTTAATCCAGGACCGCTTCCTGTTGCCGTAGATGGAATATTTACCACAACACTCCCTCTGGTGTATTTTTCTAGTTGGACGAAATTTAATATCAGCGAGGGCAACGATAATACCTTCCCTATAATAGAGACAAACTTTGGAGGTGACTACCCTGGTGTTACTTTCACATCGCAGTACGACGGCGACAAATTTCAAGTATCCTATCCATTCCCCATAACAGAGCCAGAAACATCGGATACAGGATTTGTGGATGGCGGCCTTGCTTCTGGTGTTAGAGTGTCAGACCCATTTGGCACTGGATTTAATTCTGTAGATTTTGAGAGATTACACTCCCACATGGAGCTTAATTCATCGACCACATCTATAGACTCAGACACCTTCGGAGGGGGATTGTCTTTTAAGAGTAGTGCTACCCACGAGATAGGTATGGTATACTATGATGAAAGAGGTAGACACGGATCTGTAAATCCAATAGGATCTGTATATGTTAAGGGGTTGGGCGAAAGAGATGAGGCGGCTAAGGGCAGGGCTTTTATAGAGGCTTCAAATATCATACACACGCCTCCTAGCTGGGCAAAGCATTTTAAGTTTGTTTACAGCAAGAATACCAGTATAGATAAGTTTGTGCAGTACTCTTCTGGAGGCGCCTTTGTTGCAAACTCTAATTATGACGGAACTGACCCTAATACTATATACGTCTCTCTAAATTATCTTCAGGGACACCCTATATCATATTCAGATTCATTTGGGGCAAGAGGCAGGGATAATACCCCAGTTATGTACTCCTTCACCCCAGGTGATAGACTAAGAGTTTTGTCGTATATGCTATCTCTAGAGGGTTCTGACATAAACAGAGTCTATCCTGTTGGTGCTGAATTTGAGGTTACTGGATTGGTTTCTTTTAATGCCGATGACACACCTTTCTCTCAGGACAATGACGGGTCATCTGAAGTTACAGAAGCTATGACGGGGCTTTTCTTAGTTTTGAAAAACAACGATGACGCTATAGGCTTTAGGCACCAGTCTGTTAGACAGGGGGTGGACAACTGGGGCAACAACTGCATATTTGAGATATTCTCTACAAAGAAGGAGCTGGACGCAGATGACCGCCTGTACTATGAGATAGGAGATACATACGATGTGTTGTACGCTCCAACACCTTCATCAGGAATAGGGGGTCTTGACCCAGGCACTCTTAGTTATTTTCACGAAAACAAGACGGTAATACTGAAGGATGGGGACGTTTTCTTTAGAAAGCATGCGGTAAACCTCAGAGACTTTGATTCTGTTGGAGGTTTTGTGGACATGCTAGACCTACCACTAAATGATCAGGGGGTGATTGAAGATTCATTATCTCCAGAGTCTAATTTTAAGAGCTATTATCTAGAGTCAGAGGCTGCAACCGATCTATTCCCATCTAGAGCCATAGGTATAGGCAGGCCTAACGCAGTAGATCTATCTGCTAAGACTTCGTTTAACGAGTCTAGTATAATACACTCAGATAAAGACATAGTAAAGGCAGATAAGGTTGGGTATTCTTCGTTTAACAGGACTGTGCCGTCTACGCTGGAGATAGATACTAAGGCTGGCCCTTTAAACTATATGACAAACCATCAGGACTCTATATTTTTTATTCAGAAGAATAAGTGCGGTCACATACCTGTAGATAGAAACTTGATATCTGATGTATCGGGAACCTCTAGTCTTATATCGTCCTCTAAGTTCTTAGGCACACCTAGATATTATTCAGGTCAGGCTGGTTGTGACGGAAACCCAGAAGGCGTGTTAGATGTAGACAATACGTCTTACTTTGCTCACAAGTCTTTAGGCAAGGTATTTAAGGTTAATGCGGCAAATGGTGTAAACGTAATATCTGACAAAAATATGTCTACGTTTATAAGAAATGCCTTCAAAGACGCGATAGCAAACAGCGTAGGCGGTGTTAGGGTCCTTGGGGGGTACGATCCACTAAAGAAAGAATATCTTCTAACCATAGCCGATAATGGATCAATATCTTCGGGCGCTCAGTCTCTTCTTACTGATGTAGAAGCTTTTGAGCCAGGAATTGAAATTATAACTGTAGACGGCGGCGTTGTATTCGAATATGAAGAAGAGGTTGAGGAAGAAGACATCGGCGGTGGTGGCGGTTTGTTTGGGGGAGAGACTCCTGTACCTAGGATGTTTATAGACTGGAACTTCCCTAGTAATCTTGCAGAGGCTAATTGGACTCTGGTATATCTAGACAGCCTTGGCGCTGATGCTGGTAATTTAAGCATGGCTAACAGCAACCACAACAGTGGCTCAGGAAACATAGGTCTTTCTACAGACCTGTCTGTAGAGCTTAAGTTAGAAAACGCTGGATCGTTTAATGTAGAGAGTGAGGTAATTGTAGACTTCTCCATAAGAGAAAAAGAAACGAACGTAGGCACTACAGGGCAAATGGGAGCGTTTGTTAATCTAAATGGTCTCGATGATGATTTTCAAGCAGTTAGAGAAGCTTTGAACGGTTACGGAATAAACACTGGTACAGTTAATTCTGGTTTCCACATAGATCCTACCCTTGTGGATCAAAACTCACAAAGTATTTTTGTGAATCCCAATACACCCCAATATGGATGTCAATTTTCTATAGATCTGTTTGATGAAAACGATGAGCCTATATATGGGGCTAGTGAGACTGTGACTTTCTCGGTCCCTATAAGGTTTATATGTCTCCTTGAAGACGTGGGTGGTGATGGTGTTTTTGATATACAAAACAACCTTTCAATAAACAATGTAAACGGAGTCGTTGCTAATTATGAGTCTGGATTATACATTTTTAATGGAGGCGGCACCGCCTTCAGGGTGGGGGACGGAACACAATTCTATGATGAATACTTCGTACCTCTCAAGGCATCTGTAAACTGGCAAGAAAGCATTGCTTACAACAACCTTAATGTTAACATAGATGCTGATGGTGTTGATCTTGTTTATAACCCATGTCATCCGTCTTATGGTATGAGCGAGTACTTAGAGGGCGGGGTTCTTAATACAAACTCACTTATCGCTTGGCAAGCCGATAGCTTAGACGGCTTTGCTGTTGTAGAAAATGGCCCTTATGCACTGTGGCTACAGGATAATGGTCTTGACCCCAATAGCGAGGATTTAGATTTTGGTGCTGTTTTAAGTGCTCTGCAAGAAGGTATATCACCTTATTTTGATCAGATTTTATCTTGCCCAAACCTTACTACTGGATTAGGATGACACTAGCATTTTCTATAAAATCAGGACAGTGGACTACGGAGTATAGCTTCGAGCCTACTTGTTATGCCAACACGGACGGAAGAATGGTAGCTTTTAAGGACGTTGGAGGCGGTTCTTTCTGGCTACATGATGAGGATGAAACCAAAAGAAACACTTTTTACGACCTTTCATACAAATCTGAGCTATCAGTAGTTTCAAACGAAAACCCATCTGCAGTAAAGAACTACGAAGCCATGTCTTTAGAGGTTTATGCAAGTAGCGCAAGTTCTGAAACAGATCCTGGTAACATATTTAATGCTTCATTTAAAACTATTGATCAAAATTCATCTGTATCAGACTCTAATTTTACAACAAGAGATAGGGTTTTATATACAGAAATACCTAGAGCTGAAGAGATAAACTCATCAAACCTATTGTACGTAGGAAAAACGGCTTCATTGCCTGCTCCACTTCTCCAAAATAAGATTAGGCAAGAGTCACTGCCTATGTCTTTTATATCTGGAAGCGTATCAACAGGAAGGTTGTTTGTTAAAGATCACGTAGGAAAGATTTATGGTTTTTATAATTACGAACTTAGCGGACAAAATTTCAACGGTAATATAGATTCATTATATCCAGAGGGTTCACCAAATCTTGGTACTATTAACGATGAAGTTACTGTAATAGGGTTTGATGAAAAATCAAAGTCTCTTGAATTAAAAAAACCATCATCGGCTAATGATGTTACTGTTTCAGGGTTTATAGAGTCTCCAGACGGTAAGTACGATGTATATGTTGGAGAAAAGAAGTCTGGATCGCCTATGAAAGGTCAGTATTTAGTTGTAGAGTTAAAAACTGCAAAGCCTGCTATTAACGGAGATCAAAATTACTTAGGGCTTCTTGGTGACAATTTTGAGCTATACGCAATCAACGTAGATCAACACAAAGTGAACCTAGATCACAGTTTAGGTCAAAATAACTAAATTTGTAGCTATGAACGAGCAGGAGAGAGCAGCATTTATGATGTCCTTGGGACTTAGGCAACCCCTCACGCAAGAACAAATAAAACGTCAAAATATAGCTAGACTTGGAGCAGGCGTTGCAGACGTAGCTTCTGGTTTCTTTGGTCAGCGTGCAGCGGAGGGCCAGATAGAGGAGTTAGGTGCACAGCAAGAGGCTCTTACTCAGCAGTTCAAGGATCTCAGCGCACCCAGCCTAACAGACGCAAACACCATTGCGGCGGCTACAAGAAACGCAGCCATACTAGGCGGTATACCTCAGCAGCAAGATCAATCTGCAGAGCTTGCAGCGGCTAAGATGGCTATGGATGCTGGCGCAGATCCAGCTACGGTGCAGAGGCAGTTAGCTGCGGCGCAGCAGGCAGAGGAAGCAGCGTCGGGGGCTTTGCGAAGACAAGCCTTCCAAGAAGGGTTGGGCATGGCTCAGGCGGACGCACGGAATGAGTTTGCACAACAACAGCAGGCTTTGATGATGGACATGGACGCTAACGCACAGGCTCTTGATGCTGCACAGAGAGAGTCTCTCATGGCCCAGCAACAGAGAGGTAGGGGTCTTCAAGGGTTGTTGAGCGGTGCGGTGGGGATGTACGCAAACAGGCAGCCTGGAAATAATACTGACCCTACGAACACCACTAACACCACTAACACTACCGACACCACCGCTACGCCTGGCTATGGAGTATCAAACTTACTAGGAGACCTAGAGTCTCTTCAAGGACCTTCGGTGGAGGGATTGTTGGGCCAGCTTGAAAGTCAAGCAACAGGCGGATTGGTTCAAAAAACTCCAGGAGAGTTTGACCATGATACCAACGACATGATACTCATGGCACCTACAGAAGAGGGCTTGGTGGATACTGGCATACGTCAAACTGGCGGTGAGTTTGTACTCAACCCAGAGCAGGCAGAAGGCTTAGAAGACGCATACGACGGTGTAGACAAAAGAAGCCCAACTTACGATCAGCTTCTTGCTTTATACAAGGCAGCTAGATTTTTAGAAGAACCACAGTTTGACGACGATTACGTAGCATAATGGCAAAGAACAAATACTACGACTACCTAAAGCCTAAGCTGCCGCAGCAGTCGTTTTCTGATATAGTAGACCAACAACTGTCTATTATTCAGCGGCAACAGCAAGACAGGGCGGCTCAGGATATGCAGATCATGAAGGCTCGCCAGAAGTCTTTTGAGTCACAGCAGAGAGAGCTTTTAGGTTTTGATGTGGCGGACATGTCTGAAGTAGATAAGCAAACATTTGCGGCTAAGAGAGATTGGCTAAAGGGACGTATAGACAATTTCTACTACAATCCATCTAATTACGGAGAGTTTGTAGAAGACGTAAACTCACTTAAGGGACTGCATGCCACACTTAAAAATCACTACGACAACACTAAGACTGGTCTTAACAATTTAGAGGGCTGGGTATCTGGGACTAAGCAGTGGACACAAAAAGATTTAGAGCTAAAAGACGATATTAACACACTGAACGCTAAGCGTCAGATGTGGGAGATGTCAGGCATAGATGTAGAATCTATAAAGGTAGATCCAGCGACAGGCGACACCTACGCATTCTACACAGACATCAACGGCAACCGTTTGAAGGACCAGTCTGGACAAGACATGTATGGTCTAGCATCAGAGGCGCCGTCTCGTGGCTCACAGGAATACTTCTCTCCTACTTCCAGCCCTTATGCTAACGTACTGCCTGGTAAGTTCTCTGGAGGCTTCTCTGCAGCCGCAAACAGGCTAAAAAATAACCCGCAGTTGAGCATGGAGCAGAGGATGTCAACGCTCAGATCTTGGGTTACTACAGAAGCTCTTCAGAATCAGTCAGTTATGGCTACTGCGAATGCTCAGTTTATGGAAAACTACGGGGAATCGGCACGAGCTGCTATTGCTCAGGATGCTAAAAATGACCCAGGGGACGGGTCATACGTGCCTATACAGATGAGGGAGTATATAGACGAAACTATGAAGTTTTTGCAGGGTAATCTTGTGGAGAGTGATGA
>TARA_R100000697_G_scaffold60479_2_pt1 | contig 9789 bp, 8 predicted proteins | sample TARA_R100000697 | Tara Oceans TARA_R100000697 (sample SAMEA2622788) | marine metagenome | biome: marine biome (ENVO:00000447); feature: surface water layer (ENVO:00002042); material: "saline water (ENVO:00002010), including plankton (ENVO:xxxxxxxx)" | depth 5 m
AAAATAGAAAGGAGAACTAGATGAAAGATATATTAATACAAGCAATACGCTCCCATTTAACTGGTAATATTAGTAAACATCATGCTAATATACAGGTGTATATGAACAGTTCAACAGGTATTGGTGAACACTCCGATATTGTAGAGACCATTGAATTAGAACTTGAACAGATGGCTAACTACCATGATAAATTAGAAATGCTTACTAAATACTTTATTCAACCGCAACTTCAACAGGAAGAAAAGGAAGATACAGATGAGTCGTGAACACTACATAAAAGGTAAAGCAGTTTTTGAAGATGGCGATTTATGGTACTATAGCCCTAGTGGGTATAGGCAACGTGTATCCACACATGCTGCCAAAAATAAAAATAGGATGTTTGTAAATGGAAAGTATATACCTTCTTCTCATCCTCTGCATAAACCGGGTAACTACAAATCATTAGATGACGTGTGGTCACATTCTCAAATTGAGAACACTAGGGAAGGAGAGGTGTACGCCATTGTGAATAAGGCATGGCCTGATTGGATTAAAATAGGTAAAGCCTGTATCGCAGAAGATAGATTAAGTGGCTATCAAACGTCTTCACCTTTTCGTGATTATGAAATTATTGCAAAGGTGTCTACAGAAGATCGTCACTCAAAAGAACGTGAGATGCACAAGGTATTTGAACACTTTGCCCAAGAACGTAAGAGTGAGTGGTTTAAGATTGATAAAATAACTGCGATTAAATTATTCAATTATCAAGTGCAGGAGATTGAAAATGCGGCGTAACGGATTAAAGAAGTATGATGCTCCACTAAAGATACAGTTTGAGTGGGGCTACGAAGCCTTTAAAAAAGGCAAGTGTGGTAAAGCTAAGAAAGGTTTCTTTGCGGCTGATAGCGGTATGGATAGGAATACCATGCAGCATCGTGAGTGGGTACGTGGATGGAATACAGCGTTCTATGATAACCTTGAGAGGATACTAAAAAATGAACAAGCTAGAGCAAGAAGCTAACAACTGGATGAAGGAGAGATATATGAGTAATATTACAGCAACAGAGTATCAGAATAAAGCAGCAGAGACTGCCATCTTTCCAAAACAAAAAGCCCTTGAGTATTTAACTCTTGGGCTGACAGGAGAAGCTGGTGAGATTGCTAACAAAGTAAAGAAGCTGATACGTGACGGTGCAGACAGAGAGGGCTATCACGAAAAGCTAAATCAAATAGGTTACGAGTTAGGTGATGTGATGTGGTACTGTGCCATGCTTGCTAAAGAAGTGGACATGAACCTTGGTAGAATTATGGAAGATAATCTTGACAAGCTGGCAGACAGGAAAGCTAGGAATAGATTACAGGGTGATGGTGACAATCGTTAGTGGCGTTAAAGACCTTGTTTAGTCATTCTTTCATTCAATTTTAACAAGATTCCTAACTGCTCCGTAACTATCTTTGGATCAGCAGTTACATCTATTTCAATGTTTTGCGCTTTAAGTTCCTGTATAAGTCTGAGTTGTCTTTTTCTGGGCAATCTTTGCACCCTTAATAAATTTGCAAGGTAGCCCGGATTTTCTCCTACACCTTTGTACAAACCGTTCTTAACAATATTTCCTTTAAACTTTGAAAGTTTACGGCTTATGTCATCAACTGCTCTTGACTTTAACAGTGTTTTATTTTCTCCTATCATTTCCCCTGTATTATATACACGCCTCTGTTCGTCTATTAAAATAGGTAAGAAGCCTGATACTATGGTATCAACAGCACGGTCTAATGGTTTTATACCTGTTCTACTTTTATAAGTATATGGGGGTATGCCTAACTTTTCTATTAAAAAATCTTCAGCTTCTGTGTCCCTCTGCATTACAGTTATACCTGTAGCTAATTTCCATTCAGGATTTAATCTTTTAAGAACATCATCTCTAGTCGGAGATTTTTTATCTGGCAATGCTGCTTCTTTTGCAGGGTCTAATGTAATTCGTTTTCCAAACTGAGATTTAAATCCTCTTAGAAAAGCACCGTCAGGGTTTATGAATGGGTCTTTGCCGTGGTCTTTTACTCTTTTAGTTCTGATACCAATCGCTCTTTCAAAATCTACAACCATTGAATACGGTTGAAAAATACGAGTGCTTATATCTCCTGCTGCTTTTCCTATAGCTTCTATTTGTTGTGCTTCTTTACCAACTAAGGATTCATCTGCAGCTATGGCGGCTAGGTCATCAAACAAATTACCCATAGTTTGATTTCCTCTGAAATCCATTCCCGTAAATAATTTACTAAATTCTCTGAAGCCACCTTGTCCATCATACCACGTTTTGGGGAAGGTTGGCTCTCCTCTTTCTCGACTAACTTTAATAGCCTCTTCTGAGAAGCGCGATAAATAAGATATTTGTGGTAGCGGATATTGTGCAGATATATCTATTACTTTTGGTTTTTCATCTTCATCAAGACCGGGAACTCTAATTTTTTTATAGTCACCCGGCGCACCCCTATCATCATAAAGATCATATAACATACTCATGCCTTTGAAAGCACCCAAGGCAGCTATCCCTGATATATTACGAGCAATCAACTCGTTGTCTCTATTTGCTTTGCCTCTATATTTACTAGCATCAGGAAAATGTTTTCTTATCATAGCTATAGGCATACCCGCTACAAGTTCACCTGCATACTCAAGTGCTTTAAAAGTAAATCTAGGAAAAGGAAGTAGGAATAGAGTACTAAGAGGTATTTTATTTAGCACACCTAGAACCGCTTTAAACGGTGCAAAGTTAGGAGAAGAAGCGTATGTTTTTTCTAATGCTTTTTCTGTAGCTTCCGTAACAATTTCACTAAATGGTCTAGCACCTTCTGGTTTTAAATCTGGAATATCATTCAGAACATCACTTATTCTTCCTGATTGCGCCACTTCTTCTATGTCAATACCCCACTCTCGTTTAACCATCGAATGTAAATCAGTTCTAAAATAAGCACGGCGAGTTACAAATTCTTGTAATCTGTTAGGACCATTTAGAGTTTGTACAAAATCTTCAACGGGTTCAAATACAGCGTCAGATACTCCCCCTTCTCCTCTTCCTGTATACTTCATTACTTCGTTTACTTGATCGTAGAAACGAGTTGCAAGTTGAGCAAATTCATCTTGCCCTAAAATATAATCTACAAATTCTGCTTGATTAGATGATAAATCTACACTTGAATATTTATTAGTAATAGGAGTAGCATCAGACACACGCCCCAATGCATCTCCAACTTGTTCAACGGTTTTATTAATTATATTTCCCTTACCTGCGATAGCCTTGCGGGTCATTACATTAGCAGCCGTTCTATTTATTTTTGCTCTATCACCAAAAGTATATCCATACATGGCAAAAGAATCCTTGAACGCATGATCCTTTCCAAAAGGATTAATTGCACTTGTGAAACCTTTTGCACCTGCTGCTGTCCGTTGAACAGACCTAGCTATTACATTTGAACCCTCTGTTGGTATTACTGATGATGCTTTAGCTGCACGTACAAGTCCTTCTTCCATAAGATTAGTCAGACCTTCTAAGGGAAAACGTACAATAGCTGATTCAAAGTTACGTGCAGCCGTAGCAAAAGCAGATACCATTGCACCACGAACTACGTTCTCAAATCTTTTTGTATTTTTTAGCCACTTAGATGTACCCTCTGCCGCATCTGCCAGTTCTTGCTCATTCTTGGCTCCCTGACTTTTTTTAGCAAAGTTACTCCCCATAGCCTTTTTCATTTCAGCAAACTTTTGCAGTCCTCTACCAAACCTAGTAGCGGAACCTAAAGTCATCATAATGTAATCATCTAGGGAGATACCATATTCATTAAGTATAGCACGTAATTCATCTGAAGAAAATAAATTTCCCTTTACTCCCTCATCAAATAAAACGTCCATAGTTTTTTTGCCTACGGTTTTTTTCTTTCCTGTCTTTTTATCTGTTACAGTTTTCTTTACTTCTTTAAAGGCATTAGGGTTAGCTTTCTTTACTTGTGCTATCGTAGCTACAACTGCATCTAGTTTATCATCTTCCATTACTAATTTAAGTAAACGAGGATTACTAAAACCACCTATGCTATCTTGGGCATCTATTACATCTTGTCTTAATATAGGGTCATCAATTTTTGATGCATCTATACCTGTTTCATCTATTATCTTTTCACCTTCTATCCTAGCTTTGTCTCTGTCTATTACAAGTTTTCCTTGTTTATTTCTTTTTGAAATAATTATATCATTGTTTGTTTCAAACTGACGAATAACATCTTCTCTTATGCTTTGATTTTCGTCTGCTATTTTTTTAGCTTCCGCAGCTTTTGCAGCTTTGTTTGCAGCAGATAACTCACCAGCCTTAAATGCATCAAAGTTTTTTTCTTTGTCAGCAAAAAATGCTTCTCTAGTTTGTTCTATCTGTCTCCTTCGGTCCGTTAGTTTTTTAAAACTTTGTCCTAGTTTAGTTTGTTTAAATGCTTGATTTTTTAAATCAACACTAACTTCTTCTATTGTTTTTACTTCTGGTCCTTTACCTGTTAATACTTTTTTAGCAGCTTTTGTCGCTCCCTTTGTTAGGGGTACGGCCTCTAATACTGACAGTGCCGCTACAAAACCCGGCATTAAATAGTCGCTTGCTTCTGTATCTTCTAACTTTCTTAGTTTATTTATTTCTCTTATTGATTCCTGTAAAGCAAACGCAGCACCCACCGGAGTAAGATCAAGTCCCCCTATGCTTCCTAAAATAGAACTTGCATTAGGATTACCTACCCAGTCCATAGCTATAGATTGTGCGGTACGGGGATTGTCTGTGAGTCCAGATTTTAAAACTGCACTTGCAATAGCTTGCTGAGATTCTTCACGCCATGTAGGTACACGAGCAGTAGCTACTGCACCCCTAGATATATCTTCTATTTTTTCTTGAGGTAAAGGCGGTTGAGAGAAAATATCACCCCGTGATATAATTTCACCTTCATCTACTATAATTTTTGGATAGTAATTTCTTACTAAGTCTGTGTCTTCTTCAAATAAAACATCAGTTAGTTTTTGAGAGTCCAAACTCTCTAAATATTTTCTATCGTAAAAAGCATCATCGCTTCTAAGATAAGCATCTATCATAGAAGCGTCTGTATTATTTACAGGTTGTTGAGTTTGTGGAGTTTCATCATCTACTTGAATAGCAGATGGTTGTGCGGCTTCAACTTCGGTTTTTAACTCGTCCTCTTCAGGATCGTCATAAATACTACCACCAACTGTCTTTGTATCGTCTTCGGGTAGTATTTCATCTTCTTCAGGAGGATCATATATACTAAACTTACTAGAAGATGATAGCACAGGTTCTTGTACTTCATCCTCTTCAGGATCATCATATATACTGAATTGGTTATTTTGAAGAACCATAGATGTTAATCCTGTCGCATTGCCCTAATATAACGAGTTCCTGTCCAGATTGCATATTCTCCATCGCCTTGAGGTATTACTGTACCCGGTTGGAGATTATTATCTTTTGCATATTTTCTACCTGCTGGACCCTGATTAACACCCATTTGTTGCATTATTGATTGCACTCCTGCGTCAAAAGTATTTTTTGGTACAAATCTTAGGTTATCTCGTTTTAGCATGTTTGCCGCTTGAGTGCCTCTAGTTCCTGCTGAGTCTTCTATTGCTTTAGTAAGGTTATCATATCTTTTCTGAGTTTCTAATCCATACTCATATGCTTTCATAGCGTTTTGTTTTCTTAGTTCATTAATATAACGAGAAGCCTCTGCTGGCATCTCACCTTTTATTATGATGTCTACATCACCTTGTTTAACAATACGATCAGGGGGAGTCAACCGTTTTGTGACTACATCAAATACTCTATCCATGCCAACAAAAAATTCTGCCTCATTACCTTCGATAACATATTGCATTTTTCCTTCTATATCTTTCATTGGAACTCTTTCAAGTTGTAATTTTCTGGCACTTTCAACTATACTATCAAGACTTTGTTTAGAGAAATCTATTTGACCACCAGCGTTCTCTACTTTTGCTTTGTAGTTAAGGGCTGCAGTTTCCATATTTGTTACAAATGTCTTTAAGTCTTCTAGTTCTTGTCCTTTAGCACCTGCTGCTATCTGAATGTTTCCCCATATAATGGCCTTTTCAAACGAAGCAAATTTAGGATATTGTTCTGCTTTTTTAGCTTCTCTTTTTTGTTCTTCTACAGTCAGCTTTGCAGATTCCATATCAACTTTATGTTTTTCTGCTTTCATTCCTAATTCTTTTTGTCTTATGTTATCTGCTTTTTTATTACGCAAATTTTCTAGTTTACGTTGCTCCTGATCTGATATAAATCTCTTTTTATCTATGTCTGCCATTTGTTTATCTATTTCTATATTTTGTTTTCCTCTTTCTATATTGACTTCCGTCAAGCCCATATTTAAATCTACTTGTTCAAGTCTTTTTGTTTTAATTTTTGTATCTAAGTCAAAAGTTTGTTTTCTTTCTTTTTCGGCTCTTGCTGCTCCAAGTCTTGAAGTGTCTACACCAGTAAAACGTGCAGCTACCCCAGCAGGTGCAGCTTGTAACTTACCAGCATCGGAAGGAAACATCTTATCCATTTCTTCTTGTGTTCTAAGTATGTCTGCGCTTGGACCTTTTCTACCAAGAAAACTATCAATAGCAGATGTTTCAGCTACTCCTAATCTCTTTGCGTCAAAACGTCCGGGTGTGTAATCTTTCATACGAACACCTTCTTCACCACCTGTATAAACAGTATCGCCCTCAGTAAAGCCGCGAAAATCTTTACTAATATCATATGTAGAAAGATCAACACCTGTGTCATATAATGTTTTTCTTAAATCTGTTACATAAGTAGTGACTCCTGCAATGCCACCACCTCGTTCTATTAAACTATCAAAGGCAGCTTTGGCTTTTGTTGCATCTCCATTAAATCCTCTAAGTAATGTTTTATATCCTGACAACGCTTCTTCATCATATTTTTCTTTTTTCTCTTCATATCTTTCTTGCTTTTGAAGTTCACGCTCACGCCAAAACTTTTTAGCGGCACTTAGTTCATTGTCACGTTTTTCCATAATTGACTGTAAGCCTCTGTCTAGGCTACCAGCTAATCCCTCTGTAAATCCTGTCCAAAAACTCATTACTTTCTCCGTGCCATTAAGCCTTTAGGCTCTTCAACTTCTGGCTCTTCCATATCTGGATCGCTCAAATTTTCTACTACTTCTTTTACATCTATATTTTTAAGTTCTTCTTCATACTCAGCTACTGCTTTTGCAATTGCAGAGTCTCGTATAGTTGGAGTATTAGGGTCATTCATACCATCATCGTACTTAACACCTGCACTATCACCTATCATCATTATCATTTCCATAAGCATAGGCATAACCAACATGCCTACATCTACGCTATGCTTACCTTCCATGACATTACCAAGCTGAATAGTATTAGCTAGTACACTCACAGGGACACCAGATTCTAATATTTCTACTAGTTGAACCATGAACTCTTCACTGCTCATGTTTTCCATGTAAAAATCAATGGCCTCATCTACAGTTGAAAACTGCTGTGGTCCCTGCCACGGTCTGTTACCTAACTCTGCTGTTAACGATTGTCCCGGTATAGGGGCATCAAAACTTGGCTCAAACTGCATTTCCATTTATTTCATCCCTATACTTACGAATTATCTGCATCTGTTTAGCTACACGAACAGCAGGATTTTTATAGTCTAGTTTTTTACCGTCACCATCGTTTGACATAGGCATTGAAGAACGGGTTAAAAGTCCACCACCTGTTTTTTTCTCAGGTTGAGACATACCCTCTAAACGATTAAACCCCTCAAGGTCCATGCGTTTGTATGCAACCACTGCAGGATTATACTGTCTGGACATTATGCTTTCTCCGTTTTCTTTCTATTACCATATCCATTAATGCTTTTGTTGCCCATTTTAATGGTGGCACTTTAGCTACTACTTTAGCATAACTTTCGCCATGACGTTTGTAAAGTTTCTTAAACCATTTGGGTGCATCATATTCTAGCCATGTTCTAAATATAAACCATTCAGGGTTGCTTGTGCCATATACCTCACGTGCTACCCAACATAGCGTGCTTATCCAAGCAGAACCCAGTGTGCCTATCAAGCCGCCTATAGCTTTACCAGAAGCTGATGAACTCGCTGCTGATGAGGCTGCTGCTGCAGTCTTTGCGTCAAGTTCAGCAATAGCCATAGCACTTAATCTGTCAAGTTCACTTTCTGCAGATGTCCATGCCCACTCCATAGTGTCTCCATAATATTGCCAGAGATTGTTGTATGCTTGATTGCTTATGTCTAAGATAGCATTAGCGTTAAGTTCATTAGCACGATTAACTGCAGCAGTATCTGCTGTAGCTATCTGCCTACGCCACTGCGCATTACTCTGTGATATAACTAGTTGGTTCTGTGCATTAAACTGATCACGCTGATTATTTAGTTCTGCGTTAAATCTTTCGACTGCGTTTTCCTGACCTGCATTAAACTGTGCCTGTGCATTTTGTTGTGATGCATTATACTGCGAGACTTGTGCGCCAAGGTTTTGAAAGAACTGATCTGTTTGATTTTGACTGGTAGCATTAAACTGCCTTGAGGCATTTTCTGCAGCTTGATCTGTAAACAATGACTGTACACGTTGTTGTGCTTTAAACAAATCTGTTTGCTGCCTATTAGACAAGTTAGCCATATCTGTCTGTAAAAAACTCTGTGCATTTTGTACTGCAGATTGTTGTCTGTTATTTAAGTTCTGCGTGTCTAACTGTGCAAGTGCAGCAGCTTCAGCCATGACCATTGCCTGTGAGTTAGACAAGTTGTTTAGGTTCATAGTGTTTACAGCACGTGAGTTTTCTAGCTGTATCTGTTGATCAGCAGTAAAGTTCATATTCGCTATATCACCGATACGTGCAGAATTTTGTACCCGTGATTGGAACGCTTGGTCAAACTCCTGACCCATAAACTGCGCACGTTTTTCTGCAGCTTGCATCGCTATCTGTTGACGATTAGATAAGTTCTGTCCTTCAAACTGTGCTTGTATTGCAGCATCAGCCTGTGCGATAGGTAGGGCTGCTTCCATTGCTGCTTGTACAATAGCCTGTCCTGCTAGAGATGAAGCACCTAAACCACGTGCAGCCATCTGTGCATTAGCATTACGGATAGCCCCTGCTGCCCACGCTGGTGTATTACCGCCTACAAACTGTTGCATTAAGCTGTCTAGTTGACCTTGTACTTGAGCCTGTTGTGTAGGGGTAGCTTGTGCAGCCTGTATCTGTTCAGTAAACTGTGCGGCTGTAGCAGCGTTTGCTGCACCTGATATTAATTCACCTGACTGTATCTGTCTTTGGACAGGGTTGTTTATAAGAGAAGCGTTACCCTGTGCTGCTTGTAAATTACCTACAGATGAAGTAGTTTGCTGTGCTGCAGTTACTTGCGCACGAGGATCGTTTGGATTAGCTTGCGCTGCCTGTGTAGCTTGCATGGCTGCATCGACTGCAGGAGCAGCTTGGGCTGCTTGCATAGTGTTGGTTGCAGTCTGTGTAACGGTGGGTGCTTGTGCAATAGCGGCCTGTGCTGTAGGAACTGCAACGCTACCCGTTAATTGTGCGCCACCTGTACCTACTAATTGACCGGAGTCTTGCTGTGTTTGCGCTGGCATAGTCACTGCACCCACAGGTAAACCGGGAGTGTACATTCTTGCAACAGTTTCTTCTGCTATCTGCGGTGCTACTTTTTGTGTCGGCGTAGTACCTGTACCTGTTCCTGTGCTACTTCCTGTTGCAGTGCCTG
>TARA_R100000697_G_scaffold42542_1_pt1 | contig 9785 bp, 3 predicted proteins | sample TARA_R100000697 | Tara Oceans TARA_R100000697 (sample SAMEA2622788) | marine metagenome | biome: marine biome (ENVO:00000447); feature: surface water layer (ENVO:00002042); material: "saline water (ENVO:00002010), including plankton (ENVO:xxxxxxxx)" | depth 5 m
GTGAAGATTTCTTAATAGTGTAAAACGAATAATAAAGAATATTAATATATTTATATAAAAAAAAGAATTATAAAATGGGATTACCAAAAAAAATAAGTCAATTACCTTTAAATAATAACTTACAACCAGAGGATTTATTGGTTACTGTAAATCAAAATGATGTAACTACTAAGATTAGGTTAAATCAAATCCTTAGTTTTATTACAGGTAGTACTAACACATATGTTACTGGCGGTACATATAATGACATAACTAAAACTATTGATTTTGATGGGAACGCTGGTTTCCCACCTTTTAGTGTTAACTTATCAGGTATAAGTACAACCAACACATTTGTAACTGGTGCAACCTTAAATGGGTTTACATTAGAAATTGATAGAAATAATGGGGAGCCACAAATTAGTGTAGATTTAAGTCCATTAACTGGTGATACAGATACTAATACATTTGTTACTGGTACAACTTTAGTTGGTACTAACTATACTATCAATCAAAATAATGGAACGTCCTTTACAACTGATTTTAACCCTATTGTTAGTGGTAAAGTAAATACTGACATTTTTAACACATATACTGCAGATACACAAACAGAAATTAATAGTAAATTAGATATTACTACTTTCGATAGTTATACTGCAAATACTGTAGATAATAATACATTTATTACTGGCACAACTTTAGTAGGTACTAACTATACTATTAATGAAAATAATGGTTCATCTTTTACAACTGATTTTAATCCTATTGTTAGTGGTAAATTAGATATTACTACTTTCGATACTTATACTGCAAATACTACAGATAATGTAGTTACAGGCGCAACCTTAAATGGTACTACATTAGAATTAGGAAGAAATAATGGGTTAAGTAATGTAACTGTAGATTTAAGTTCATTAACTGGTGCAACAGACACTAACACATTTGTTACTGGAACTACCTTAGTAGGTGATTCATACACTTTAAAAAGAAATGATGGAGTTGATATAACAACCGATTTTAATCCCATTGTTAGTGGTAAAGTAAATACTTCATTATTTGATGTGTACACTGCAAGTACAGAAACAGAAATTAATAGTAAATTAGATATAACTACTTTCAATAGCTATAGTGCAATTACTGAAATGAAAATAGATACTAAATTAGATATATCTACTTTCGATACTTATACTGCAAACACTACAGATAATGTAGTTACTGGAGCCACTTTAGTAGGTGGAACATTAGAATTAGGAAGAAATAATGGGTTAAGTGATGTAACTGTAAATTTAAGTTCACTTAGTGGTGATACCAATACATTTGTTACTGGTGCAACTTTAACTAATACTACTTTAGGTATTGAAAGAAATGATGGGATAGACATTACTGTAGATTTATCTTCAATAGATAATAATGTTTTTGTTAATAGTGGTAACGCAAATGCAGTAACTCAACAATTAACATTTACAAATACAACTGGTGGTACTTTTAATGTAACCAATGCAACATCACTATTTAGTGATAACGATATTAACGTAACTGGTGGGACATATAACCCTAATACAGGTTGTGTGGGATTCACAACAAATAGTGGAACTACGTTTGATGTCTGTGGATTTGTAACTGGATTGACTGACACATTTATTAGTGGTACTACATTGGTAGGTACAGATTATAGTTTAAATAGAAGTGATGGTATTATATTAACAACTGATTTTAATCCCATTGTTAGTGGTAAAGTAGATACTACATTGTTTGACATTTATACTGCAGATACACAAACAGAAATTAATACTAAATTAGATATATCTACTTTCGATACTTATACTGCAAACACTACAGATAATGTAGTTACTGGAGCAACTTTAGTAGGGGAGACATTAGAGTTAGGAAGAAATAATGGTTTATCAGATGTAACCGTAGATTTAGGTTCATTAAGTTTTACAGGCAACACATCAGGAACATGTATAAATGAACTATGGGTATCTAATATCTCTGGATGTAGTTCAGTGACTATTGGTACTGAATTAGTTGTTAGTGGTGATACATCTATAAATTCACATTTAACGGTTACTAGTTCTGGTTCGAATACTTCAGATACAGTATTTTTAGTACAAGATAGTACAGGTAACCATATAATAGAAGCTTTAGATACTGGAGTAGTTCACGTAGGAGATGACGCCATAAATAGTCCTCTACCTACTAACCCAACCTTAATAATTGGTGCAGGAAAAACCCCAAATGACAGAGGTTCGTTATCATTTACATCTACAGGAATTGGTATAGGTGGTGATAACGATGGTACTAACGACTTCTTACTATTTAGACTTAGTACAAATCAGGATTCACAATGGAGATTTTATAACGCTTCCAGTTTTGGGTGGATTTTAAACGACAGAAAAAGTAATTCTTTCGGTTCACAGTCAGGATTAAGAACGACAATATCTACTGCACGTTCATACGGTATGGATTTTATGTTAGATCAGAATGACACAGGTGTGTCTGATACTTGTGGTTATAGATTTAGTTCTAAAGATAATACGATTGCGGGTGCAAATGATGTAGAAAGATTTGTTATTGAAAACGGTTCAGTTGAAACTAAGTCTTATTTTGATAATATTAGTGTGTTAGGTGTAGGTACACCTAACCCAAATAGTAATGTTAAATTACATGTTTCAGGAGAGACATTAATTAATAGTGGTTTAACTGCAAACACACTAAATATATCCGACACGCCAGTATTAAATAATTCTGGTACAGATATATTAGTAAGGAATAATGGTAGTGGAGAAGTAGAATATAGAGAATTATCTACATTTTCTGCCTCTACAGATATAAACACAGGTAATGTATTATGGGTTGATTCTATCTTTGGTGATGATGGAACTGCACTTACTAATAGACAAGATAAACCTTATTTAACTATACAATCAGCATTAGATGACACAACTAATGGGGATACAGTAATTGTAAGACCTGGAGAATATCCAGAAGAACTTAATATTCCCGAAGGTGTGTCTTTAGTTAGTGAAGGTGGTTGGGAAGTTACTATTTTAGGTCCTTCACCCGCAAGTGCATCTGGTGCAATTGTAGAATTAAACGAAGACTCTTTTATTGACGGTTTTAGTATTAACGTACCACAAGGAAGTTTTGACGGAATTATTTCAACACACATTAGTGGTACATCTACCGCTAATAATATTACATTCTACGGTAATGGTGGTGTAGGTAGTACAGGTACAGGACTTTATAAAACTGGTGGCGGTAAATTAATTGGTACTGGTATAAGAGTAGAAGGTGGGGGAATGTCTAATTGTTTAAAAGTAGATTCAGGTACTTTAGCTTTAGAAGGTGTTCATGTACCACAGTCTAATGGTGATATTGATAATGTGTTATTGGTAACCACTTCGGGTGGTACTAATGCGGGTATAGCACAAATGGTAGGGTTTAATTGTGGAAACAATAATGTAACTAACGCCATTAGAACTGAAGGTGGTAGTTCGGGAGTAATACCAGTGGCAAAAATATTTACACCTAACATAACCAATTCAACTAACGCATTAAGTGCATCAGGTGATTATGAAAATATTAATTTATTGGGTGGTGCATTAGAAGATGTAACTTACGCAGTAAAAATAGATTTAACTGGTACAGGTGTAGATGCTTCATATAGAATAACCTCTAATCACCAACCAAATTATATTTATACACCAGCAGTAGCTTATACTGCAGAGTTTGGTTTAGATTTTACTCAAGAATCTACCGATGAATTCAAATCTAGTAAAAATATATTTGGTTTATCTCAAATGAGTTTAGGTTTTGCAGAGAAAGGAACAGAATTTAATGCAGGAAGGGGTGCACCATCTACTGTAGGTATGAAAGTATTTACTACTGATAATACTGCATCAAGCGTGAGCGATGGTGGAAATATAACCGATGTCACGGATAATGCTAAATCTAAAGAAGGAAGTACTATTACTTTTCAATCAGGTGGTACTAATACTACAATATTATTTACTACACAAAGAATTTCTTCAGATTTAACTACCCCATTAAAATATTATGGTATTGATTTAAATGTATTACAGAAAAAAGTTGGTGGTGAATATGTTTTTGAATATTGGGATGGTTCAGAATGGGTTGAGGATTTAGTTCACATACATTCTGCAGATTTAGGGTATAGTTACGGAAATGAATTATTTTTAAGAAGTCAAAGTGATGAAAATTTAGTCTTTGATTTAAGTAAAGATTCTTGGTCAGCCAAAACTATAAACGGAGTAAATGGTTATTGGATGAGATGTAGAACCGTAAGTACAGGAACAACTAAACCAACCATAGAACAAACAAAAATTATTTATGATAGTAGTACTATAAGTAAAGATGGTGTACTTTCATTTAATGGTAAATCTCTCTATAAAGAAGTAACCAACTTATATAATGGAACATGGGGTTATCCAGTCTCTACTTTATCTGATTATAACGTTACTGTAGGATCAGGTGCAGGATTACAAACTTGGACACATGAATTTTTAGATTCTCAGTTTGCAACTAGCGAAGCGGCAACTTTTGTATTAAAAATACCACAAGGTACTAGTACATCACAAAAGGTTAATGTTAATGCCACTTATACTTTAAATGGTAGTGCCGCAGACACCACCGCAGCACAATTAGCATTTTCTTTCTTACCAGTAGAAGTCGCCAATATTAGAATTGCTGACAGTGAAGGTAGTAAAGAACCGGTTCCTAGAATCGTTTCCGCTACTACGGCATTTAATGTGGATGCAGCACAAACTACAACACCTTTGACTGAAATAGGTGAAGACAAAATGTTCCAATCCCCATTAGGTAGTTTTGATATATCAAGTTATTATGAAGGTGATATAGTACTTATGAGATTAGAAAAAGACAGTGGTACTAATGTTAACTTTAATTTAGTATCTTTAGATTTTGAAGTTTCTAAATGGAGTTTAGGTAAACAATCTGAAGGGTTAAAAATTGCAACTGAAACAATATTTAGTGAAGATTGGTCAGACTTTGGGGTTGGAAATGGGTGGCAATATTCGCAAGATACGTCAGAAGCCAACTTATGGGTAATTAGTAGTGGTACTTCTAGAAGTGGAGACAACTCCGCATATATAACGAATGACAGTGGTAGTACTAATGTCTATGAATATACTGTTAATAATACTCAGAATGGTACACACCTATATGTAGACTTTTCAATTCCCGCAAATGCTACTTCGTTAACTATTAATTTTTATTGGACTGCGAAAGGTGAAAATGGAGGTTCATCAACTTCTTGGGATTACGGTAGAGTTGGTTTATTACCTACCTCAGTAACGCCAGCATCACCAGGTGAGTTTAGTTCAACCTATAGAATAGGTGCAGACTCCAACGGAAATAAATTTAACAGTGGTTATAATGGGGGTGCTTTTGAGGGTGATTGGCAATTAGAAACCATTCCAGTTTCAAATAGTTTATGGACTGCAGGTGAAGATAGAAGACTATGTTTGTCTTGGAAAAATGATTTTGGTGCGGGTACTCAACCACCATTTGCGGTGGCAGATATAACAATTGATATACAATATCTCGAATAAAATTATATTAATATGGAATTTTTTATAAATCAAAATAGTAATCTACCACCTTTAAAAATGGAATTAGTTAATGACGGAAGAAATGACTTTCGTAAGTTTTTTGAAAAAATTCAAAATGCAACTATAAAGTTTAATATGTACGATGTTAATAATAAAGTTAAGCATATTGCTAATTCTCCTGCATCTATTGAGTTAAAATGTGAATCTTGTGGTATAGGTGGTGATGAACCAGAGTATTACATAGTTTACAAATGGAATGATAGAGACACTAAAAAAGTGGGTAAATTTAACGGTGAGTTTGTTATTGAATTTTTAGATGGGACTGGCACATTAATTGCACCAATTAGAGACAAATTATTTATTAATGTCTTAGAAGTTTGAATTATTCCTTTATTTTTACTATATTTGTAATTAAAGATTATAAATATGCCTGCAACCGTAGAAGAAATTAAAGATTATTTAGAGGGATACGATGAACAAAAATATATAGTTGGTGTTGAGTCTTCCTATAAGGATAATAAGATAAGTCTCATTATTCACGATCCAGAAAAAGGTAAACGTATTGAAAGACATAAATTAAAACCCTTTTTATGGATGAAAACTCCAAACGTAAGTAAACTATATAAGGGCAATAGAAAAACCATCAAATCTAAAATGAGGGAATATGGTGTTAAATTTAATAATTTAAACACTTTAGACGAAAATGGTGAAGAAGTCATTAGATTAAATGACGGATATAAATTTTTAGTAACGGGTAAAGGTAGTTACGGTGAACTATTAAAATTTTTTAGTGAAGGTGGGATGGGTGTTTATGATGAAGAACATAGAGACAATTTTATCGCCATCAGTCCAACCGAACAGTTTCTTATACAAACAGGAAAAAGATTATTTAAGGGTATGGACGAATACGATGATGTTCATAGACTATCATTTGATATAGAAACAACTAGTTTAGATCCGAAAAACGGAAGAATATTTCAAATAGGGATAAAAGACAATAGAGGATTTCAACACGTACTATCAATAGATGGTGAAACTAGAAGAGAATTAAGAAGTAGAGAATCTGAAGCAATAATAACATTTTTCAAAATCATAAACCATTTAAAACCAGCAATTATTGCAGGATATAACTCAGAAAATTTTGACTGGCATTATATCGTAGAGAGAGCTAAGATATTAGATGTGGATATGTCTAAATATGCAAAAACTTTGGGTCCTATACCTTTTTATAGGAAAAAACAGACATTAAAAATGGGTCCTGAAATGGAATATTATGAACAAACTATTATGTGGGGTTATAATATTATGGATGTTTATCATGCAGTTAGAAGAGCACAAGCAATAAATTCTTCTATCAAACAAGCAAGTCTTAAATATATTACAAAATATTCTAATGCAGCAAAAGAAAATAGGGTTTACATTCCCGGAGATAAGATAAGTAAGTTATGGGATGACATAGAAACTAAATACTGGTTTAATGATGAAAACGGTGAATGGGGTATTTTAAAAGAAGATATACCTAAAGATTGTCAAGTAGTAGATGGTAAATATATTGTAGAGAGATATTTAATAGATGATTTATGGGAAACAGAAAAAGTAGATAATATATTTAATCAAGCGACTTTTTTATTGTCTAAAGTTTTACCCACATCTTTTATGAGATCCTCTACTATGGGTACTGCAGCAACTTGGAAATTACTTATGTTAGGTTGGTCATATAAAAATGGTATCGCAATACCACATACTATGCCCACTAAAGGGTTTACGGGTGGATTATCTAGATTATTAGAAGTGGGGTACAGTCAAAATGTAGTTAAGTTTGACTTTGCATCACTATACCCATCAATACAATTAACACATGATGTCTTTACTAATTCAGATATTACAGGAGCAATGAGGGGATTATTACAATATAATTATGATTATCGTAATCTCTACAAAGAATTAAAATCTAAACACGCAAAATTAGGTGAAAAAGAAAAATCAGAATATTACGACAAAAAACAATTACCATTAAAAATTTTAAATAATGGTATGTTCGGTTCTATATCTGCACCTAACGTATTTCCATGGGGAGATACAAATATGGGTGAAAAGATTACTTGTACAGGTAGACAATATCTTAGACATATGATAAGATATTTTAATGATAAGGGTTTTAAACCATTAGTAGGTGATACTGATGGATTTAACTTTTCTATTCCATCTGATGTAGAAAAATTTACTTATATCTCTACCGGTAAACATAGATTTAATGAAGAAGGAAAAGAATATAATGGTATGGACGCAGTAGTTGCCGAATATAATGACGTATATATGAAAGGTGTAATGGGGTTAGATGTAGATGAAATATGTGAAGCTACTATTAATATTGCAAGAAAAAATTACGCAGATTTAATAGATGGTAAAGTTAAATTAGTAGGTAACACAATTAAATCTAAAAAATTACCTACATATATTGCAGAATTTATAGATGATGGTATTCATATGTTACTTAAAGGGGAAGGATATGAGTTTGTAAACGAATATTACGATACATTAGAAAGAATATATAATCAAGAAATACCACTTTCTAAAATTGCGAATAAATCTAGAGTTAGAATGACATTAAAAGATTACAACAAAAGGTCACAACAACTTAATAAGGCAGGTAATCCTTTACCTAAACAAGCACATATGGAACTTATTATAAAAGAAGGTTTAAATGTAGACTTAGGTGATACCATCTATTATGTTAATACAGGAACTAAAAAGTCACATGGTGATGTACAAAAAGTTAATAAACCTAAAAATGGATGGACAGATAATCAAATGGAAATGTTTTTTACGAAAGGAACTGATTATGAACATAAAAAAAATACACTAATAAAGAATGGGTGGGAAATGTCGTGGTCTGATGATAATTGGGTTCGTAGTGATGCTAAAAATAAAGAAGCAAATACTGGAATATCTACGGATATGGCATATCGTATGATTGTAGGTGACTCAGTAGTTAAACTTAATTGTAGACTAATACCTAATGATTTAATAGAAAACGACCCTAACGCAACTGGTGAGTATAATATAGAAAGATACATAGATGCATTTAATAAAAGAATTAAACCATTGCTTGTATGTTTTTCACCAGAAGTAAGAGATGATATTTTAATTACTACACCATTAGATAGACAATATTTTACTCGTAAACAATTAGAATTAACTTCTGGACAACCTTATAATGATGGAGATCAAGACACTATAGATAATTTATTAACTGTTACAGACGAAGAAAATATGTTTTGGCAAAGTATTAATCTTTCTCCTACTTATATGTTCGAAGAATATGATATATTAGATGAATATTCTTTAGATAACAAACAATCCGAGAGGTCTATAACTTAAAGATTTATTAAGATTTTCTGCCTCTCCAGCTTTTAATTCTAACTGTTTAGCATTACTTAACCTTTCTAACCTAGCATCTAAATCTTCTAATAGTTTAGTCTGTTCTTCTTTTCCTTCACTTAATAAACTATCATAATCCATAGTTAATTCTGAGTCAGGAACTTTTAATGAACCACTAAACTTTCCTCTAACTCTTCCTAAAGCTTCTTTAAATAATGCAGTTAAATACCTTCTAACCCATACACGTGTAGGTTCATTTAAATCAGAATACATTAATTTAGACAGTGGTACTTCGTTAGGTAATTTTACAATATCTTTATTTTCATTTTTACAGTTATTAATTTCATCTTCACTCATACCATTAGTATCATAATAGTAATACCATACTTTAGTACCAGCTAAACCTATCTGATTACCTATCAATCCTGCCGCACTAAAAGATAATCTACTTCCCGGTATTGGCATTAAGTGTAATAATCTAGTGCCATTTGGTCCTGCGGTTACTTTATGTGTTAACTCACTTCTTAGTAATTTAGATTTTAAACTAAAATCCGATGCTCTAAGTAAAACGTCAAACGCAGGTGCAACATAAAAACCACCATTACCTAATCCACCACCTTGTCCCCAACCAGCGTATGGTACTTGACCAAAACCACCACCGAATCCATAATCACCAAATCCCGCAAATGAATATAGTGCATGGTCAGTACTATTAGGTGTTATCCATAAAACTTCATTAACTTCTCTTCCTCCAGGTATTTGGTACACTTGTTGTCCAGCAACAATAGTTACATAATCTTTTTTCATTTCCCACGGACCTCTATCTTGTAA
>TARA_R100000697_G_scaffold87524_1_pt1 | contig 9781 bp, 3 predicted proteins | sample TARA_R100000697 | Tara Oceans TARA_R100000697 (sample SAMEA2622788) | marine metagenome | biome: marine biome (ENVO:00000447); feature: surface water layer (ENVO:00002042); material: "saline water (ENVO:00002010), including plankton (ENVO:xxxxxxxx)" | depth 5 m
TTTAAATTAGCAAAACTCATTTCACTATTTGTAGTTTCAACATTTCTACTATCTGATATAACACCTCTATTATTCCAATATTCTTTCATAACATCATGTTTCATATTGTGGAAATAATTGATAGTGTCAATATCAAAATCACCCTCAGCCGCTCTTTTTAAATCTACGGCATTAAGTTTTGCTACATTATCTGCGTTAAAGTTTTTTAAAGCTACTGGCATAATGCTAGAATGTTTTACGTGAGGTTGTCTTTCACCAATTATTAATATTTTATATTCTGGGTGGTTAGCTTCTAACTTGTCAAATAATTCTCCTAAGTTTTTTATTTTTCCAAATCTATCTTTTACAACTGTATCAGCTCTTACAATTGTATCAGCTTCACCTTTATTTTGTTTTACTAAAGTAACTAAATCTAAACTTTCAACACCTGTATTTCTTACAGATTCAGGTACAGATATTTCTCCTGCTTGCCATATTTTTCCATCTAATATAATAGTATTTTTAAGTTCTGCTTTTCCAAAAGCATTTATATCAGGAGCTAATACACTACTACCACCTTCTACTTTAGTTTTAAATAGAGGGTCAATTTCAAATGTTTTAAAAACAGCGTCTAATCTTGTAGGTAGTAATCCAGGGTTTACATTTGCTTCGGCTAATAACGCATCTAAACCTAATGTTTCATTATTAAGTTCAGTAGTTCCTTCTTCATAAACTTTTTGTCTTTGCCATAATTTATATTGTGCAATAGCTTCAGCTTCTCTCATAGGGTCTGTAAATATTTCTGCATTATTTCTTACACGAGCTACTCTTTCTTTAATAACATAATTATAAAATTCACCTACTGCATCTGGTGATAAATTAACTGTATGGTTTAAACCTATTGCTGCTTTATTTTTATGTTCTTTAATACTTATTAGTTGCATATGTTCTGGGTTTAAAGCATTTGTTTGAGAAATATCTAACTCTTTTGCTTTAGCTGGAGTTGTTTCTTTTCCTTGAGCATCTGTAACTGGAGGCTCAGACCATAAGTCTTTACTTTCAATAGTTTTAATAGCATAGCTTTCTCCAATTTTTTTAGAAGCTGAAGTAAATGTTATACTAGCTACTCCTGGATTAGCATCAAAAATCTTTTGTATTTCTGCGTTTTTCATAATAGCAGTTTTATTAATAAAATAATTACTACCTTGTCTTAAAATAATAGGTTTAACACCGCTAACATCACCTAAATTTGTTTTACCTAATAATAAAGCTAATGCTTTCATTTTATTTTCAGGCATAAAAGTAACACCATTAACATCACTAGCATCTGATACAGCGTCATTTCTTAATTCAGCTTGTTCTTTTGCTTTTAATTCTTGTAGTTTAACTATATCAGGACTATTAGGATTAACTTCTCTTATAGCTTCTATAGCTCTATCATAAGCTTCTATTTGTTGTTTGACTACAGAGTGTATTTCATCTACTAATTTACCTTCATATCCACCAGCTAATACTTCATCTGCTATAATTAATTGTCTCCATTTACCATCTGCAAAATCTTTCAATTCATTTCTTACTACTTTATCTTGAAGGCGAATACTAGGTTCATCTAAAAAATTAACAACATCATTTATGTCTTCTTTAGTAAATCTTTTTGCACTTATGTTATCAAATAATTTTAAACGTTTTACTAATCCAGCAGAAGTTTTACCACTTCCATTTCTTTGGTTACCCCACCATTCTTTTTTACCAAATAATTCTCCAACAATCATATCGTTTAACATTACATCTAATTCTTTTGTAGCTGTTTTATAATTATTAGAAAGAGAATCTTGTTTTAAAGTTTTCCATTCATAACTTATTGTACCATCTTTTTGTGTTTTTGGTTTTACATTTACTTTATCTAACAAGTCTTGTTTTTCTGCTGAAACAAGTTTATCGTTAATAACACTTTCTATATATTCAGCATACTTATTTGCAATTCTATTACCAACACTTGTGTCTTTAGGTATAAGATATAAATATTTGTTATCTCCATATTGATATGTTAAATATTTTTGATTTGTAGGAACTTCAGTTGGGTTCATATTCATGTATCTATACATGTTATGAGAAGCTGTATATTCTCCAGTATATAATAATCTTTGTGCTGTATTTAAAAATGATGTATCATTAATACCTTTATAAAATCCTCCAAATCCTACACCTTGTGAATCTAATATGTGAATTGGTATATCAGCATTATCTGCAATTTCATTTAATCTTTCTATTACAATAGATTTTTTAATTATTTCATTACTGAACGTAGCGTTTTGAGTATTGTTAGCATTCATTACAATTCGTTTAGTATTATAATTACTTTTGCTATTTAACAAAAATGTCATAGTAGTTAATTCAATACTTTCTAAATCTCTTTTACTTAAATTAGGATTATTCTCAGTTAAGTCTTTCATAAAATCTTTAGTAAAGTTTGTAATGTTTCCATTATATCCACCAGCCCCAATTTCATCTAAAAATAATTTGCTTACATATTGACTATTACTTAAATCAACACCATTTTCTTTTGCACTAAATTTTTTAAATACGTTGTTAACTAATATTTGTTGTATGTCTGATATGTTATAATCATTTATAGTCAAACCTTCTTCTCTTAATAGTTGTCTATATAAAGAATTAATTTCTGTATCTATTTCTTGAAACTTTGTAGTTTCTAACATTTTTTTCAAACGAGTTCTTAATTCTAACCAAGTATTATTATTGTACTCTTTAAAATCTTTTTTGTAGAAATCATAAATTTTTAATTCAGTAGCTAATGAAACTAAGTCTAATGCATCTCCTCTTCTACTAGCTTCTTTTATTGCGGCGTAAAGATATTTTTTAGTTTTTAACTCTTGTTGTTTATCTAATATTTGTTTTTCAGTAAATGCTCCACGTTGTACAGATATATCAAATTGCATTAAATCTCTACTAATAGTATCCATTATTTCTGTAACAAAGTTTTGTTCTTTACCTAACTTAATATCATTCATTGTTTGTAGTAATTGAACAGCATCTGCTTCAGTTATTACGGCTTTTTCATTTGGACTAACTACTACAAAACCACCTTTATCTGTTTTTATTAAAGGTCTCATTACTTCTTCTAATTCTTTAAATACTTGTTCTATATCTATATCTTTTCTTTGTTTAGATTCTATTAATTCTTTAAGTACCTCAACTTGAACTTCATTTAATCCATTAGATTCAGCGTTTTTTAATAGCTCTTTTGCTTGTTCTATACTTAATGTTGCATCTTTTGATATATTATTAGCTTCTTTAAATGCTTCAATCTTTTTTATTGTATCCATACCACTTGCAATAAATCCTCTCATAGTGGTAGTGCCTGGTATAATAAAACCTTTTTCTACTAACTTAATATATTGATTAATATGAACATCAGTAATGTCAACTGGTTCTCCAGTTTTAGGGTCAATAACTTTAGAGTCAGATACTCTATCAAATAATATTTTTCTTTGTACATCATTAATGACTAATCTACCTTCACCAGCCCATTTAGTAACATTGTCAAATAATCTTATATCATTTCCAGGTTTAGAAAATTCATTTAATATATCCTTTGCTTCAGCTTGAGTAATTCTTTTATCAGCTACTGGTTTGTAATTAGACGACAATACAGGACTACCAGATTCAGCAGCTCTAGCTAATTGTAATGCATAATTTATTTTTTCTTGAAGACTTCTAGGTACATTATCTCCTTTAATAGTAATTTTTTCTGGTAATCCTAAATCTTGTCCATTTTTGTTTACACGCAACAATGCGCTTAGTATAGGACTATTAGTAATAACTTCACCTATGTTTTTACGTGCTTTACTAGCTTCTCTATATGTGCTATTAAAATCTAATAATTGATTAATTTCTGGACTTTGTACTCTATAACCATGTTGGTCTTCTACCTTTAATATTTCATTTAATTTTCTTTGTCCGCTTACTGCGTTAGAAATAAATTCATCAAATGAACGAGGCATATTAGCTTCAGTAATTCTTATAGGAGCTTCATTAGCTTTTTGATGCATAGTAACTTCAGTAATTTTATCAACTAAATGATTGTATTCATTAATTTTATTAAGTATAACATCTCCATTAGGCATTGATGCTATTCTATTTGCTGATGTTCGTATGTCTATTTTTCTAAAAGTTTTAACTCCTGTTTCTGAATTTGATTCTATAACTGGACCTGTAGTTCTTGCTAAATCACTTTCAATACTATTTATCATATTTTCAGCAGTTGCTATAAAAGATGTTACAATATCATCTATAGTTTGATTATTTTTTTGATTGAACATTTCGTTCAGTTTATCAAAACCTTTAGTATTAGCTTCAATACCTTTCTTTTTCATAAGCTCTACAAATGTTCTTTTTTGATTTGCAGTTAATTCACCCCACTCTTTAATAGATTTATTTTCACCAATGTATTGGTCTTTACTTAAAAATACCATAGCGTCATCATACAATTGTCTATTTTTTGCATCATTTTCTATAGGTTTGCTATCTACCTCTATATTTTGATTTTTATTTTTTATAAATATTCTATTTTTTTGTTTACCTTCTCCTCTTTCTGTATTAATAACTTCATTAATAGCATCAAATACTTCAGGATTAGAATCTGTAGGTACAAAATCATGTTTTAATTTGTTTTGTTTATGAACCATTTCACCTACTTTTTTCCAATAAGTCATACGAGGTCCACTCATATCACTACCAAGTGCTTGTACCCAATTATCTACTTGTTCAAATTCTTTACTAAAACGATTTTGAGGTTTACGATTAAAGGTTAATGCTCCTTCATATGTTCTAAAAGCACCAGTATTAAAATCTTTGTATACTAAACCTTTACCATGTTTACTTAAAAAACCTCCAATTAACATAGACCTCATTTTATCTTGTACTGTTAAATTTTCATCCATTAACATTGAAGGTCCACCACCCATTACTAAACCACCAAGAAACATACGAGGACTACTACCAACTAAATCTTTTCTAACTTGTCTAGCAAATTCACCAGCCCATTCACCATTTGTCATTTTAGAATGAACTTTACTAATACTACGTTGCATAATTTGTGCAGCTATTTTCTTTTGTTCTGGAGTACCGCTTTGTAGATATTCTAATAGTTTACTTGCACTTACACTAACAACTTTATCATCTTCTGTTCTAGTTAATTGTTTTAATAAACCTTGTAAATCTTTTGTTATATAATTTTCCATATAAATTGGAGCAGCTTTACCTTGCTTACCTCCTACTCTACTACTACTTAATGCTAAATAAGAAAATATTTGACCAATAGAATTTTGACCAGAAGCTGAAGCAACGTTATAATTATTTGCATAAGTTCCTCTAAATAACGCACCTATTCTTTCAAATGGATTTTTCATACGCATAAATGCACTTAATCCTGAAGCTCCTCCTTCTATACCTCCTGGTATAAATCTAACTGCTCCTAATGCACCCCCTACAGCTAAAGCATGTAGTGTTGTATTCATAGGGTCATATTCAACTCCTTCTTGTCCAGCATCTAAAGCCGCAATTACATTATCAACACCAGCAAATAAAATACCTTCTTCAGCCATGTGCGTTAAAGCTAATCTTCCTGGTTTGTCATCTAATCCAAATGTTTTTGCAAAATATCCTTGCAAGTTAGATACAGGTCTACCTCCAACGTCATCAATAGATTTTTTAACTAAATTACCTATTTGTTTAGCTGCGTCATCTGTAATAGAAATACCACTAGATTCTGCAAATTCTTTAAATAATTTACCTGATTGGTCTTTTATGCTATCTAAAAACTCATTACGTAATTTTGCATTATGTAAAACATCATCAAAACCTTCAATTTGTGTTTTAATTTTAGGAGTAATAATTTCATCAATAAATCCTTTAGGAGTTAAATCGTCAGCTAAATTAGCTGTAGTAGGCATAGTTCCTTTACCTACTTTTATAGAACCATCATCAATTAATTTTGTAACTAGTCCATCAGCTTCTTTTTGAATTTCTTTAACTATTTTTGTACCACTTGCTTTACCAGCTGCAGCTCTACCTACTGCACTAATACCTATTTTACCAACACCAAATGGTGCTAAGAATCCAAGAGCTGAACCAATGTCTCCACCCCATTTTTGTACTTCAGTTTCTCTTTTAGCTTCATAAAGAGGGTCTATTCCAATTCTAGGTAATCCTCTTTCTGGTACTCCTAATAACGCCATATTAACACCACCTTTTACAGCTTCTGTTGTAAAATCAAATATGTTAGAACCTAATCGTTCAAACATAGTTTTATCTGTATCAAATTGTGTATTGTTATTAATTTGGGAGTATTGGTCCCCAAAACGTTCACGCATCTTTTTTTCAATGCTACTTTGTGACATTAATTTTCCCTATATTGATTATAAATGTATCCGTATTTACCTGAAGCTTTTGGTTTTTGAGCTGGATAAGCACTACTTCCAGCTATGAAAGCTCCTTCTTGTCTTTTTTGTTGTTGTTCTATTGCTAGATTAATTGCATCTATTTCTAAAGTAGATATAGATTCTAATTTTTTTAATTCTTCTGTTCTAAAATCGTACATTTCATCTGACATAAATGGTAATCCTAAATCCATATTTGTTGTTCTTTGTTTTGTAATAGTAGAATGTTGAGACTTTTCACTTTTTAAATTTTTATTAATAGCTACACGCCTTTTAATTAATGTATCTATGTTAGATTGGTATTTATCGCTCATATATCGATAATCACCATATCTACGATTAGAATAATCTCTAGAAGGGTCGTTGCTATCTAACATTTCCATCCATCTAAATGCATCTGTATTTCCTTCTTCAGAAATATAATCTTTTACTACCCAACTTAATTCATTGTCAAAACTATTATAATACTCATCTTTAACGTTTCCAGATAATAAATTAGATTCAAATTTATTTAACGCTTCTAAATTAGCATCATTAATTCGTTTTTGCATATCCTCATCAACATCTTCTGGTATAGAGAAATCTGTTTCAGAAGGTTTTTCTGAAAGAGTTATTGGACTATCTTCATAGATTCCTGCAGTTACAGGTTGATTTTGTTCAGCAAATTTATTTCCAAACTCAAAATCTCCATACTCTGTTTGAAATGTTTCTTCTCCCATTCTATCGTATATTTCTTGATTCATACTTAATTTTTTAAATTCTGGAAATTGTTGTTTTAATTGTTCTGCATCTAAACCAAATGCTAATCCTATATCTTCTGCAATTTGTCTACTAGTTAATAAATTTTGTCCACCAGCTATATGCAAAGATAAATATTTTCTTGCTAACTCAGTAGACCAACGTTCACCATCTTTAACATCTTTTAAAAAAACTTTTGAACCATCATTATTAGTTATAAAATAATTATCCATTAAATATTCAGATAAATCACTAGTTCCTTTTCTACTACTATATCCTGATAAAGTAGGAGTCTCTCCATCCATTTTAGTGTAACCTCCTGTATCCATAAGAGGTTGTATATAGTTTGTATAAAATTCTAAACCTGCGGTTTCCATGTTTGTAACTGCTAAGGCGCTAAGACTATTTTTAGTATTAGTAAATAATTCTATATCTGTTGCTTTTTTATCTAAATCAAATTGGTCTTCTTGTAATTTTAATTTACTTTTTGCTATATCTAATTCTTCAGCAAATTCAGCTTTGCTTTGTTCTAATTTAAGCATTTCTAATGCATTTCTTTCAGAAGAAGCTTGTCTTCTTAATTTAGCATCTAACATACTATTTAATGTTTTAAATATATTTGCGTATTGTACTGCCATTTTATTTCCTAAAATAATGTTTCAAAAAAAGAATCACGTTTACGAGCTTGTTGATTTTGTTTTTTTAATAATTTAATTTGATTATCTATTCTTGCTGTTTCTTGAACCTCTTGTGCTTGTGCCATAGCAATAGCGTTATCTCTTGTATCTACAAGATTTTTCATTTGCATTTGCAATTTATCTTGCATTCTACCTTCCATTCTATCATATGAAGACATTATTTGTCCATAATTAGAGAATTTATTTGTATCTAAAACACTATCCATTGATTGATTTATTTGTTCCCATTGTATGCCATAACCCATACCCATAGTATCCATAGCTGTAATCATTCTATCACGAGCCATTTCTTCTTGTGCTTGTGTTAATTCTGGCAACAAACGTAATTGTTCTTGTAATCCGCCTAAAGCAATATTATTAAATTGTATTTGCGCTCTATTTTGTCTAGCTTCTGCTCCTGCTCCTGAAAGCAAACTAAAAGCTTGTAATCCAACTTGTGCTGTTATTGGGTCCATATTATTCGTTCTCGGTAAAAGGTTTAAACATTGCTGGAGGTCTAAATGTTGTTGTAAAATCTGGATTTATTAATTTTGCATCTAATAAAGATTGATAAATATTAGGGTCTTCAAACACATTCATATAATTTGTTTGTTCGTTTTGTTTGCGTTTATTAAATATGCTATTGTCTCCAACTAAATCACCAAAATCAAATCCTTCTTTTTTTCCGAAGTTAGGAGTATAAGCTGGAGGTAATTTATCAGAATATTGTTGTATATTTTTATCTAAATATTCTTTTACTTTGTTAAATGCACTATATTCACCCATAGTGTTTCCTTGACTATCTTCAGCAAAATCATAAGATGCTGAACCTATAGCTTCTTGTGGTAATAGCCATTGTAAATTATTTTGTAATGAACCTAAATCAAAGCTATAAGGTAAAGGTTTGTTGTTACTATCTACATTTTGATTAATATCGTAAGGTGTAGTTGATTCATATTTATCTAAATAAGGAGCTACTGTAGAAAAGTTTACATTTTGACTTATTGCATCTACTAAAAATGCTTGTTGTTTTTTTGCAGTTTTTCTAGCATCTTTACTTGCTTCTTTATCATTTAATATTTCAGTAGCTTTTAAAAATTGATTATAGTCTGCATCTGATAATGTTTCAGATATAAATATTTTACCATCACGAGCATCTTGTATCATATCTTTTATAGCTTTAGAATATGTAGACCATCTACCTATACCTCCAAAATATTCATCTTTAGTTTCGTTATATATAATTTCTCCAATATTATAACTATGTTTAGGGTCTTGAGCTAATGCTGTATATAATCCAAATTTTTGTGCATTTTCTATAGATTTTCTTTGACCTTGTTTAAATGTCCATCCTGTACCACCACTTACATCTACTGGATTATCTGTAGCAAAACTTTGTCTAACACGTCTACCTTCAGCTAATAAAGCACCTTCAGATATTTCTTTACCGCCTATAAAAAACTTTTGATTATTTATATCACTAAAATCAGTTCTACCTGCTAACCAATCTAAAGGAGTATTACCTTCATAAATTAAAGGAGCGCCAAGTTTTGTTTCTAAACTAGATGCACCTAATTCTATTAATTTGTTATTATCTTTAACTTCGTTTAAAGTAGAAAGTGATTCAAGAAAAGCAGAAGAAGCTTCATAAAATCTTTGTTCATCGTTTTCTCTATCAATAATACCTTTTTGTACAATTTTACTTTGCGACATAGTACCAGAAACATCATATTTTAATGCGTTTAAAGATGCTTTTATATTGTAAACTCTAGCATTTGGTTTATTGATTGGCATAATATTTCCCGATTTTTATATATAATATATTACTTATAGTCATAACATTCAACTGTTTTATCCAGATTTTGCCTTCACAAATCTTTTTGTTACAGGACTATCATTGATTGGTCTACCATCAGACAGATTAATCCA
>TARA_R100000697_G_scaffold113055_1_pt1 | contig 9767 bp, 3 predicted proteins | sample TARA_R100000697 | Tara Oceans TARA_R100000697 (sample SAMEA2622788) | marine metagenome | biome: marine biome (ENVO:00000447); feature: surface water layer (ENVO:00002042); material: "saline water (ENVO:00002010), including plankton (ENVO:xxxxxxxx)" | depth 5 m
CTTTGTCAGTATCACCAGCATAGAAACCAAGATCGGTGTTATCAATCTCAGAGTCAGAGAAGTTGGTACAGTTTTGGATGTACGGGGACTTGTAGATATAGGCGTTGTTGTAGAACGCAACGTTCCAACCCTGTGTAGGAGGCAGACCATACGTAGCGTTTTCCCACAAAGAGCCAGTAGCACCCCGTGTACCACTTGCCTTCATACCAGTGAACGTCAAGTTTTTCAGGTATGTACCACTGTTGACCTCAAACATCGTTGCGGTTTCAGTAGCAGCAGTAGGATGAATTACACACTGACGCAATGCCGTACCAACGATAGCAACGTCACGTTTTTGGATTTGGATTGGACATGCTTCCTGGTAAACACCAGGTGCAACAATAACAATACTACCGTCACCATAGGTAACATCACCGTTGATCTGTTGTACAGCAGCTTTAATAGTTGCCTTAGGACGGCTAATACGGTGACCATCGTTAGCGTCGTTACCGTTAGTAGCGTCTACATAGACAACCTTAGCTTGGCTAGTAAAGGTACCTCCAGAGCTAATACCTTCCCAGCTATCACCATCCCAAACTGACAGAGTTTTGTCAGCATCATTCTGCAGCCAAGTTTTACCAACTTGCCAGTCAGAACCACTAGGAGTACCAGTCTGTACAATCGTATCAAAACGACGTGCAGCAGCAGATGCAGTGAAGATGTTGCTATCTGCAGGAGATGGAGAACCAGCATTCTGCTCATTATAAGTAATGATGTCCGTATCTTTGATACGATCAAAATCAACAGAGCTAGCACTTAAACCAACCGTAATAGTACCGTCACCATCATCAGTAATAGACACACCATCAGATCCGGCAATGTCATTAGTAATGGCAGTGTCGATACGATTATCGATGGCTGCCGTTGTAGCAATAGTGTCATCATTGTCCGGCCAAGTTTCACTGCTAGTAATGGTTTCTGTTGCTTCATCTTGGAAGCGGGCGTCCATTGCAGCAGTAGTGGCAATTTGGGTGTCACTGCTTACCCAAGTCTCGTTAGACTTGATGGTTTCAGTATCGACATCCCAAGTACTTTCTCGTACTTCTTCAACAGCAAAGTTGTTTTGCGTGAAGTTATCATTAAGATCTTCTGCTTTAATTGCAGAACCAGCAAAGAACGTAGCTTTTAAAGAAGACACATCCGTCTCACGATAGATACGGATTTTAGCGCCACTTGCTGGTGCTGTTGTAAAACTAAGGGTGGTAGCGTTGGCAAAAGTAAATGCAGTTGTAGCTGTGCCGTCAATAGTTACTTTGACTTCAGCTTCTTTAATGTATTCAAATGTAAATGAATAGTTCGTGGTTGAACCATTCCCTGTGTATTCAACAAAAGTGTTAGCCATTACGCTTTAATACCTAGTAGTTAATAAGAAAAGTCTTTCATGTATTCAAGGAACCGCTCAGCGGCTGCTTGGTCGCCACTACGCAGGTAGTTACCAACAACTTCCTGAGTGTACAGTTGTCTGGACACATCATCACGCTGTGTGGATTTAGCAGATGCCATCCTCATAGCGTAACGTAATTCACGGTCGAGCATAAAATGCAAGTTTTGGAACGTGCTAAGGTCTGGCTCTAGACCGGCGTCAACAGCTTCTTTGTACTGTCGTCTAAATTCTTTTGCATCTGTGCTTTGCATGACACGTCTGATGCCATCTTTAAACAACCCATCACGACCCATAATGTCAGTAATTTCAGACCGTTGGTCGTCAGTAAGTTCAACACCCTTGCCATTAGTTTGCAGGGTAGGACGGGCATCGTACTCAATGTCCATCAAGAACTGTTTTTCATCACTAATTTTTCCGCTAATTTTCCACGGAGAATAAGTGTTCCAGGCACGTGCAAGGAAGGTATCAGGGACACCTACTTCACCACCATCAATCCAATCGTGTTTAGCAGGAAGCTGTCCTTTCAACAAAGGTAACCTATTACGTACAAGACTGAATACATCTTGTTCAACTTCTTTAAGACCAGGATCAATCAATCGAGAAATCTCGGCTAGCTGACTAGAACCAGGAATAGTGGCACTGGTCAAGAAACTAGACGACCATTTTTCAATAGCACCCACGTCGCCTCTAAACACATCAAAGGCTACTTCTAAACCGGAAGTGGTTGTTTTTTCAGTAATCGAAGAAGCAAACACAAAACCAAGCTTACGTAGTTGTTCTTCAATGTCATTAGGAGCCAGTTGATCGAAGTTGTCCATAACATCGACTGTCAATGCCAACCAGTTGGTAATAGGACCAAGGTTGTCATAGCTTACCCAGTCTCCGCCTGGCAAACGGATAGAACGTGGTTTCCAGTTTGCATCTCTACGAAGTGCTTGTTTCTGTTTATCGTAAAGACCGTTACCGGTAATCCTGTCACTAAAGAACAAGCCAAAAGCACTAGCAACTGCAATGTTGCCAATAGCTTCTCTACCTTTAATATCAGCTCTAAGTTCGTTGTACTTAGCCTTGATCGAAGGTGTGTTGCTCAAATCAATGCCACGAGCAGTGAGCAGTTCTTCAACCCTTTGACCTGACATCTCTTCAAAAGGCAAGTCAAAGTCTTGACGAGCTTTAGAAAAGATACCCAGGGGAGTATAAGAAGCAGACAGTGCAATCTCATTCAAAGGTGTCTTGGTAAACAGCAAGAACGGTTTGAGGATTGGGAATCGACGGATAGCTCCAGAGAATGCATCGTTAGCTGCATTATCCAAGTTAAGAGCAATCTCACCAGAAGTATGTTTAACTGCAGAATCGGTAATCAAACCATTGCTGTCAAACATCTCACTCCTTACTTGTTTGTACAGAGCGTCTGCTTTTTTAGCGTCAAAGACTTCTTTACCTTCTTTAGTAACCATGTCGAATGCACGACCTTTGGCTTCTGCAGTAGCAATCATTGACTGTGTAAAACCGTCAAGAGCCTGCATAGCGCGGTTGCCAAACCGAAGGTAAGGATGATCTGCCAAAGCATTCATGTCATTGATGACTTGCATCATCACCTGGGGACCATAGTCTCCCCGTTCTGCTTTAGCATCAGCAAACTGATTAAGGATCTCAAGCTGACGTTCGTTTTTAAGACCAATGTCATCACGTGCTGCAACAACATAAGGATCAGAACCACTGCGTTTAAAGACTTCCTTCATGTAACCAAACGACTCTTGAAGCGTTTCTACCATACTGCTGTATTGATAGAATCCACGACGAATAGTCTGGTTGTCCTTAGCAGCCATGCCACCAGCCAAAGTACGCACTGGTTTTTCAATCAGCAATGCAGCGTTACTAAGACCTGCTTTGATTGGAGTAGCAAAAGCACTAAGCGTTGCGTTATAAAGGTTAGACCAAAATCCACGGAGAACCACAGAAGGAATCTCAGGGGTAAGATCAACAAATGCTTTACTCAACACACCTGTAGAAGCTTTGACATAGTTGTTTAGCTTTGTAATTGTATTTACATTACCATCGGTAAGTTCATACGCAAGCATCAACGGAGCAAGCATTTCAGGGCGCTCTTCTTTGATAACACGTAGGTTATCTACAACTGATTTAGCTTCTTGCTTAATCCTCTCCATAGCGCGGAGGGTAGCGTTGGACTCGTTTTTAACGAGGTTCTCAAGGCGTTTAGCTTCTGCCATTTGGAATGCATCGGTGCCTTTTTTAGACATCCGATTCCAAAGGTTCAGCATGTTCAAAGCACGACCACGTGCATACGAAGTCATACCCTTTTGTGCCATCAAGAACTCAACACGATCAAGGATCTGTTCTTGTGCACGCTCAATAGCAGGCGTGCCTTCAGTAAGGCGCATACCTTGAGCCATATCAGAAATCTGACCAGCAAAGGAGGTACCTACATACGCTTGTGCACGCATGTAATCCATGTTAATGTAGTCATCCATATAACGCTTGATAGCGCCCATAGCGCCCGCGTAAGCCTCTGATTTAAGCACAGGGGCACCAGTGTCTACATCAACACCTTGGAACTGCTTTATAGCCTGTTTAAGCTGGGGTACATCCATCTCATAAAACATACCTGCTAAATCTTCGCCAGACTCTAGGATTTCATTATGACTAAGATATCGACCAGAAGCGGTGTTGTAACCGTATTCACCAGCATCTTTTAGCTGCTCAGCTACACCACGGATAATAATCTCTTGGTTATTAGCAGCTTCAAGTCCAAACTTAAGCGCACCTTCAGTGACAACACTGCCTACACGACCGTAGACTGTATCAACATCTTTACTGATACGTGCGTAGTCAACTGCTGCACCGACAACACCTAGGTCATCTGCAGATCTAATGCCTTGTTCTTGGTAACCATAGAGATCATGCACACCAAAAACAGGCTGATCAAGGTTAGGTGACTGTTCAAAGTTGTAGCTACCAACCTCATCTAATGCTTCAGACCGCTTAGCTGCAGAACGTTCAACAGCTTGTTCAGGTGTAGCAGCATCAATTTCAAGGTTTTTATCAAACCAAGCCTTTGCTTTTTCGCTTTCAGGTACCCATTGTGTAGAACGATCGATACCACGAACACCTTTAAAAAGTTTGTTAAGACCCAAAAGTACATCTACACCTACACCAAGATAAGCACCTTCAAGAACGTTTTTTGCACGTTTAACATCAGGGCTATCTTCGTCCAATGTAGCTAGATCTTCGGGCAACCAACCGAACCACCTTGGGTAGTTCTTACGAAGACTACCAGACAGGTTATCGTCTTCTTGGTTCAACTCTACAGTGTAGTCAACAAACGCACCGGTACCTGCACCAAGCGCAGCTTCACCAATATGTTTGACAAGTGGATCAGAAAGAAACTTAGATTTTTGTACTGCACCAACGCCTTTGATGGCACCACTAGCGGCACCACCAATAGCAAGAGTAGGGATTACAATAGAGGAAAGCTCCCTTACACTTTGGGCTACTTCATTTTCAAAAGGAGAGGTTTTGGGAATATCAACGTTAGGGATCAGGTTCAAAAGGTCGATACCAAAATCAACCACACCTGTAACCGCAGCTACGTCAAACTCACCACCTTCTCTCCTTAGTTTTTCTATGTCAAGGTTACCCTCGGCATCTCTGTATTTGTTAGCAGCAACAGGCTCCTGTGCCGTAGCTTCAGGAGCTGGTGCTTGCTGTTGTGCACTTTCTGCGGTTTGCTCTAGTTGAGGAATGAGTTGATCAGTCCGCTCTTGCTCTTGCAAAAGTTCTTGACGTTTTTCTTCACTTAGAGTTGGCGTACCACCGAGAAGTGTGTCTTCATACTCATTCATTTAATTTGAGAATAGATTCGGTTTGTAAATCTGTAGCGATTACCAGCAATACCGTAGCCAACATAATCTTTCATGGCTTTGTTCAGCTCAGGCTGACTAGAGTTTGGATCCATAATAACCTGATAGGTAGCAGGATAAACCTCTTTCATTTCCCGAAGGATAGCTGCCAGCTGTTCTTCATCAGAAGCCTGATCGATTTCTTTGCCTAGGTACCCTTCAATACGTGCAACACGGGTACGGTCACCTTGGAACTCAGCCCAAGATAGCAGACCATAGTTTTTAACACTACCATCATTTTGTACTTCACCCCAGTTACGTTGACCTTGCCACGTAGACTCTTGTTCAATAGAACCGGACATAGTCGCAGCAGCTCTTGGTGGAACTCCCATACCCACAAGAGTACGTGCTCCAGGGACAGCTTTGTCAGACATAACTACTTGTGCACCAAAAGCACCACGCAAATCTGCAGTGTTTGCTCCATCAGTCATCGCCAACGTAGCGCGATTGACACGCTCATTGGTACGATAAGTGTTAGCTGCACGGATGAATTTAGGAGGAAGGCTGTTCTTCAATGCCTGCAACGTATTATTTTCAAATCTAACAGGCTCTTTACCAATAGCAGGTGCGATGTAGTTCAAAGCACCCAAGGGATCCAAGTTCAAAGATTCACCAATATACCTAATAATAGCTGGTTGTTTGATTCCAGGATCACCAAATTTATCAATATACTCAGAGATGTCAGCGATCATTTCAGGACTCATTGCGTTTGTAATTGTTTCAGCATTAGTCAACGCCTTTGGGTTGAGCAATGCTTGGGTAACATTGTTAAATGTCGTAATACTTTTTGCTGCATCGCTAGCATTACTTTGCAGTTCACTAACAATTTCGTTGAAGTTACCGTTCTTGTCGTAGTTAGCTGGGTTGCTAAGTAGACTGCTTACCCTAGCATTGTTAGCTGCAAGAGCCTGCTGAATGTTACCGTTAGAAGCAATAAGGTTTTGTTTGAATTCACGAACCAGCTTGTCCTGCATACCAGTAACAGTAGCTACGTTTTTCTTCATTTGATAAGCTACTGCGATAGCATCGTTATTCAAAACAGAAGCACGCACTTGTTTAATAGCAGACGCTACCTCTGGATCTTCTAGCATACGTTCTTGCTGCTCAGCCAGTGCCATGTAAGTAGCATGTAGCTGCCTGGTGAGTTTCATGGACTGTACATATTTAACAGTCAACGTACCAGAAGCAAGCCTATTGTCTAGCATTTTCTGTGCCAAAGGTGCGGCACGTTGCTCAAGAGTTGTCTTAGCTGCAGACTTTACAAACTCACTGTCGTATCCAATACCACCGATTTGTTCTGCATATTCTTGCAGCCTACGATGTTCTTGAGATGTGTAAAATCCATCTTCATTTAACTCATCATACTTTTCACGAATCGACTGCTCGTTATCTCGTTTTCTGTCGTTAACGGATTGCCGATAAGCTGCAGCTTCACGATCACGATACTCTCTAACAGCAACGTTTACATCAGCTACTTCATCTGTTCCAGTAAATTGCTGAGACCATGAAGTAAGTTTGCCGTTAAACTCATACTGATAATTAAGAATATCTAAAGCTTCTTGAGCATTTAAAGCATTCGGTCCTCCACTTTTAAGCGAGTTTACAATCCATTTAGCAGCTACTTTCCGTTTTTCAGGACCTCTAGGTGTGGTAGTGAACCACTTCATAACACCTGCAGCACCTTTATCAGCATAAGCTATGTTCAGGGCTTGCATAGTATCAAACTCTAGCCTTGCTTCTTGCTGTGATTTAATTCTGCTTTGCAGGCTTTCTCTTATGTTGTTCTGTAGACCTCTTAATCCAGGAATAACAGAAACACCAATTACTTCAGGCCGTGCTCCCTCAAAATGTGTAGCTACAAAATTAGCTAAAGATGAGTCAAGGATTGCAAGTTGCTGTGAAGCAGGTGCATCCTGTGGTAGTTTTTTTAGTTCTTCTTGAACAAACTCTGGATATAATTGAAGAGTATTTTGATAAACAGCTTTGTTTTCAATCCAAGCACGTGTGTTGCGGTTTTGATAAACCTGGTAAATAGCATTACGAACAGCTGGATCTTTTACTTCACCAAAAGTTTCTCGAACAGCATCTTGTTGAAATAACTCTGCTTGAGTTAAATTATCACTTAGACTGAGAACAGCCTGAAGGTCTTTATAATTAAGACCGGCTTGTATGATAACACCAAAAGCTGTTCCGGCTTCTTTTTTTCTCTCTTGCTCTTGGATAGCTGAGTAAGTATCAAAAGCACTCTTAGAAAAAGCAGAAAGATCCCTTAGAAGATTAAGGCTAGACTGTGCTTTGTTTTTATCGTTTTGCAGTTCAATGTTATAGTCACGAGTAACCGCGTCTATATATGCTTGACGATTCTGTGTTTCAAGTTTGTAGTTATCTTCACGTTGCATCCGCTCTTGCTGTTGAGCTTGCTGCTGTGCTTGAAGATAAATAGATTCATTCTTTTCTAGAAAGGCTTGCGCCGTATTCATACCTTGAACACGGCGTGCAGCTTGACTTCTAATTTTTTGGGATTCATCAGGTGCTCTCAGTTGATTGTCACTGAAGCTCCCTTGTGAAGCAAAACTTTTATAAGACATAAGGAAGTGTAGTTAAATCAACGGAAGAGACTACCAGCAGCAGCAGCATAGCTAAAGTTATCACCAACTGGTGCACCTGCATAACCAGCAGCAACAGCACCACCAATCCTACTAACAGCAGCAGCAAACAAGTTCGTTGTCTGTGCAACAGCTTCTTGTGGACGTGGAGGAGCAACAGGTTTATAGATGTCCTGATATTCAGGTCTAGGCAGTGCAAACGGTTTAGGCAGCGGAGGCATAATCTCAGGCTTAAGTTCGATACTTGCTTTAGTATCCAAGTCAGCTTGAAGACGTTGCATCTTAATACGCTGTCTAGTGTTGACATCAGCACCCATCAAGCTATCACGCGCAGCACCAAGCTTAGCAATATCAAGATTTAGTTGATCACTGAGTTTAACAAAGTCGATGTCAAGTGCATCCTTTGTAGACAACAGTTGTTCAACAATCTGTGCTTGCCTCATCCCAGCTTCTGAAGCAATAGATTGGTAGTTCTTTTGAGCAGTACGACCAGCTTGACCACGAGCACGGGCAGTACCAGTAGCCTTAAGTGCTTCAAGACGTGTTTGTTGTGTAGCAAATGCAGCTTCTTTTTCAGCCTTTCGTCGGCTAAGAGCTAAGCCAAGACCAGCAGCTTCAAAGTTAATAAGAGTCTGATCTTGGTCAAACTCCATAGCAAGCATCTGTTCTTGAACAAACCGATTCTGCTGTGTATTAGCTTGACGTTCTGCAATCTCATTGAATGTAAATTGATTAGCAGCTTGGTTAAGGTCCTGTTCGTATGCACGCAGCTCTTGGTGATGCTGGTACGCACGAATGCCCATACCGTAGTTCCATTGTTGAGCTAACTGAGCTTCTTGGAACTTGAGGTTTTCTTCAGTTTTACGCTTAAGTATTTTTTGACCTTCAACAGAATAGTTGTATTTACGCTCTAGTTCACCAAGAGAATAATCGTAAACCTTATTGTTGTAGTCATTGGTACGGTCTGCTTGTTTTTTAGCCTGTTTGTTTCGGCTGTAAGCACCACCAGTAAATACGTCAGCAACAAAACCAAAGATATTGCTATCTACACCAGATACAGCTAGCTGATCATCAAGGAGGTTTTGTTTAGGATTAAATTCGTATGGATTCATCAATGTCAGGTCCTCCTATAGAAACGAGGTGTGTAGTTACCTTCCCACATCATAGAGTTGACAGCGACTGGAAACGGTGAATTGTTGAACATTCTAATAGTAAAGTTTTCTGTACGCTGATGGACGGGAACAGTAAACACAGTTTCATTGTTTAGAGGAACGTCATTAGCAAGATACTGGTTAGCTTCAGCTACAGGGTTGATAGTAAACCATTCATCAATAAACATGATGATCTTTGCATTGTTAGCCGGAGCTGAGTCAAATACAATCGTAGTGTCGTTTGTAAAGGTAAACCCAGTCTCACGTACACCATTGACAGTAATCTTAACTTCAGATCTGTCAACAAAATCTAGATCACGTTTGTTGAATGTATATGTAGTTGTAGAGCCGTCACCAGTAAAACTAATCTCATAAGGACGTCTTCCCTTTTGCTCAAGTTTAAAGCTCATCATACCGGACAAACCGATAGCAAACTTCATACGTGAAATAGTTAGTGAAGCAGTAAAGTCAGTAATTCTAGGATCTGGTCGGAAGTATGTACGAGGCAGTCTAATGTCAAAGTTATACTTAAACCCGACAATTACGTCGCCTGCAACGTTCAGTGCATCCTCTCCACTAGCTGTAAGGTTTTTATTAGGAATAATAAAGAACGTCTCAGTAGCAGGTGAGTTAGGACCGTTGGTGTCAGAACCACGCTCAGGTGTAA
>TARA_R100000697_G_scaffold20443_2_pt1 | contig 9751 bp, 7 predicted proteins | sample TARA_R100000697 | Tara Oceans TARA_R100000697 (sample SAMEA2622788) | marine metagenome | biome: marine biome (ENVO:00000447); feature: surface water layer (ENVO:00002042); material: "saline water (ENVO:00002010), including plankton (ENVO:xxxxxxxx)" | depth 5 m
ATTCATATACCACGAACCTCGCACCAGCTACTACAACGGATACAACAACATATAATGCTTTTGGCGATGTAGTTACTGAAGGTGTGAATGATGATACTACTTTGCAACAACAATCAACAACTGCACAAAACATTATAGCTGCACAAGATGATGAAACATTTGATGCAATGGGTGAAACACCTATAATTGATGATGTTACTATAACTCAAACAACTCTTCCCCCTCCCATAGATACTCAATACGAAACTGATCCATTTACGGGTGGTGTTGATACTATACCAATAGGTCCAGAAAGTTTTGTAGATGATGTAGACACTACACCAGTTACGGGTGCTGATTTTATTCAGTATAATATGTTTGGTGATCCTCTTGGTGTAACAGATTCTGGAGATATAACACCTACAGATGAAGTTTTATCTGGTCTAGCAACAGGTGATCTTCAACCACCAGAAGCTACTGAAGTAGGTTTCTTTGATTTTCTCGGTCCAAGCACCGCTGACGCTGCAACTATTCCAAACAATGAAGAGCTAGAAGAGATACCTAGACCTAAATCTCCCGGTGAGCTTTTGGTTGAAAATCTTTTGAATAAATTTAAGGGTGCAACTAATCCCGGAGATAAATATACTATTGGAGAAGCTATCTATCAGAACCTTTTTGGTGACGATAATCCAGATACGTTTGGCGAGAAGCTAGGTGTTTTGATTAATGATATGGGAGCCGCAGCTGCAGGTGGTTTTCTAAGTGACACCATTGCTGGTGGAACAACGGGTGTTGCGAAGTACATGGATCAGTTTATGAATTACCTTAGAGGTGGAGAAGGTATTCAAGCTGAAGGTGTTTCTCCAGAACTAGGAGATCAAACAACTACGTTCCAAGATTTTGTAAAACCTTTTACTCAGTACATAGATAGCGTTGGTGCAGATATGTACAACCAAATGAGTGAAGATATGCAGCAACGTGTATCTGAAAACGCAAGTTTGGCGGAAGGAACTACATGGGGAGAAGTCTTTACTGGTACTGCAAAAACTAAATCTGGTGCTAATATGTTTGATGATCCTGCTGCGTTGTTAGTAAAAGGATCAGAGGATTTATATGACGTTATTACTGATGTGGTTACGGGTCTAAGTCTAGGTAAAAAAGGTATAGCATTCGTGATGGGTCTGTCTGCAGGCGAAGGTTTTAATAGTGCAGACCAATCAGCACAAGCAAAAATAACAGAGTATATTGCTAACAATCCAGATGAATTTGCTAAAATTGTAGATCAACAATTCAATGGTGATAAGCAAAAAGCAGAGAACGAAATGAGAAATGGTGCTTCGTTTATTGCTAGTATTACTTCTGGACCTGCAGAAGGTATTGGAGATGCCTTGATGGTGGGTGCGATTAAAAAGGTTAATCCATTTGCATCAACTTCTCTTGCTACAAATCCATTGGTTAACATACCTGCTAAAGCAGGAACAGCGATTGCTACTGGTGGTGCTACAGAATCGGTAGCACAAGTAGGAGAGAACCTAGCCTTGGATAAAGGTGCAGGTATAGATACTCCTTTGATGGAAGATACTGCTAAAGCATTCTTTGAGGGAACAGTAGGTGCGGGACCGGGTTCTACTGTAAGTGCTGCTAGTGAAGCTGTAAATCAACCAGGTACTGATACTGGTCCACTTGGTCCAGAGGATTTTGCTCCTCCACCAGTAGATCCAGTAACTGGATTACCTACTCTTGTTACTGTACCAGAGGGTGGGCCTGGAACTTTTGATGTTGCAGAAAGTACATTAACGGGTGATGTATTAGGTCCAAATGTACAAACTGATGTTAGCACATTTGTTCAACCTCCACCAGAAGGTGAAACTTTAGAGGGTGAGTTTGATGATGTTACGGTTCAAGGTGAGATACCTCAATTTACACCACCAAACGTAGGAGCAACTGCAACTGGTCCACAAACTATTCAAACAGAATATGAGAAAGCTGCAGGATTACTTGAAGATAAATCTGCATTAAGTTCACCAGAGGTTCTTGCTGCAACTGATATTATAAAAGATGAGATTGCAAATACTGGTGCATTATCAAGCACTACTGCTATTAACATTTCTAATACAACTGGTATGTCGTTAGAACAAGTAGCAAATATAGCGGAACAAGAGATGGGATTACCTGCATCTTTAGCTACAGGTCAAGGTGAAACAATAACTGGAGTTACACCAGTAAAACCAGATGTTATTTTAGATCCAAGTTCCTTGATACCACCAACTTTAGACACAAGTGCAGATACAGTAGATACGGTAGATCCACTTCTAACACCAGACATGAGTACAGCAGTATTAAATCAAGACCAACAACCGCTTAACGTAAATATTATTTCTGAAGAAGACTTTAAGAAACTTCAAGATGACGCAACAGGAACAACGCTTGATGATAGTATTAATCAAGCCATACAAAACCAACAACAACTTGTATCTGATCTAGGGGTAGATACAGTAGATCCACTTCTAACACCAGATATGGAGAAAGCTGTATTTGAAGGTACAGATGAAGGGGTGGAACAACAAGTTAATATGTTTGGCGACATAGTAGATGATTTCCAAGGTGTAGATGATAATGTGTTAGCACAACAAGAACAACTTGCACAAACAAATATTGTACCTACACAAACAGTAACTCAAGCTCTAACAGGTATTGGAACTGAAGGAACAACAGGTATTGGTTCTACCGCTGATGTTAAAACTGCTGTAGCAAATACTGTACAAACTGAAGATGCAAAAGAAATAATAGAAGAAACACCTGCTAGTGGTGTAACTACAGATCTTCTTGATGCTGTTGTTCAAGAGGATCAACCACTTGTAGAAGAAAAAGAAACTTCAAATATTGAAGAGGTAATAAAAACAAACGTACCAACTCCAGAAACACAAAAAGTAGATGTAGAAGAAAAAGTATCTGAAGGAGAAACTTTAGCAGCTGAACCAACCACAGAAGTAAAAGATACAACTACAACTGATGTGTTTGATAATGTTGTGGATGTTGAGTTCGAGGATATTACAGATCAACAAGCTATTGATGTGGACACAGACACAGAAGCAGATACGGTTGTTACTACAGATCAAATTACAGACGATACTGTAACGCCTGAGTTGATAACAACTGACGTTTCACCAGACGCATTACCTTTAACAACTACAGATACAGTTGTTACAACTGATGTGGCTCCAGATGAAAATGTTACTACAGACCAACAAGTTGTAGTAACTACAGACCTTCCAGCAGATGAGGAAGTAGATATTAGTACAGTAGGTGATCCAGAAGAAGACGTTGAAGTTGAAGTAGCAGATTCTGATTCAGAAGTAGTTAATCCAGTTGATGCACCTTTCGAATGTCCAGATGGGTATGATACTGTAAAACAAGCAGATGGAACTTATATCTGTATTAAGAAAGGTACAAAGATGGTAGGTAGAAGAAGAATAGCTACAAACCCATATTTATCCAAAAGAGGTTTTGCAGGTCCATCTCCTTATGGTCCAACCATAAAAACTGTAGGAACAACTGTAGATACAGTACCAGCAACTAAGAAAGCGTCTTAATGAACTTACAAACGTTACCAGAAGAAGCGCTGAGAGAGATCTTAGCACTAACTCAAGCTAAGAAACGTTTAGATATAAGAGAAGAAGCTCAAGAAAAGTTCATGCCTTTTGCACATCATGTGTATGAAAACTTTATTGAAGGCGCTCACCATAGGGTAATTGCTGATAAACTAGAAAAAGTAGCAAGGGGTGAGCTAAAAAGATTAATAATTAACATGCCACCTAGACATTCTAAGTCAGAGTTTGCAAGTTACTTGATGCCTGCTTGGTTTTTAGGTAGAAACCCAAAGCTAAAAATCATTCAGGCTACTCACAATACAGAACTAGCAGTACGATTCGGTAGAAAAGTTAGAGATCTAATTGCTGATCCACAATATAAAGACATTTTTCCTGATACTAATTTGAAAGAAGACAACAAAAGTGCAGGTAAATGGCAAACAGACAAGGGTGGTGAGTACTTTGCAGCGGGTGTGGGTGCTGCAGTTACTGGTCGTGGTGCTGATTTGTTCGTAATTGATGATCCGCACTCGGAACAAGACGCTATGAGTGAGGGTGCATTTGACCAGGCATACGAATGGTACACCTCTGGTCCTCGTCAACGTCTACAACCGGGTGGTTCAATCATCATTGTTATGACTAGATGGGGTAAAAAAGACCTAACGGGTAGATTAATTGCTGCACAAGGTGGAGATATCATGGCTGACAAGTGGGAAGTCGTAGAATTTCCTGCGATTCTACCGTCAGATAAGCCTTTGTGGCCCGAATTTTGGAACAAAGACGCATTATTGTCCATAAAAGGCTCTCTTCCTGTAGGAAAATGGAATGCACAATGGCAACAAACCCCAACAACTTCCGAATCAGCGATTGTAAAACGAGAATGGTGGCAAATGTGGGAGAAAGAAGACATTCCTCCTTGTAAATACATACTTCAAGCGTATGATACTGCGTTCTCCAAGAAAGAATCAGCGGATTATTCTGCAATTACTACATGGGGAGTGTTTCAACCAGAAGAAGGTGGACCAGATCACATTATTTTGCTAGATGCACAGCGTGATAGGTGGAATTTCCCAGAACTAAAGAACAAAGCCTACGAAGAATACGAGTATTGGGAGCCAGATATGGTAATAATTGAGGCAAAAGCTACTGGAACTCCTTTGATAGATGAGCTTAGACTACGTGGAATACCTGCTTTGGGGTTCTCTCCGGGCAAAGGAAAGGACAAAATAACACGTATGCACATGGTAGCACCACTCTTTGAAGCTGGTGTGGTATGGGCGCCAGAAGACAAGAAGTTTGCTGATGAAGTAATAGAAGAGGTTGTGTCATTTCCAAATGGAGATTATGATGACTTCTGTGATAGTATGACATTGGCGTTAATGAGATTTCGTCAAGGAGGATTTGTTTCTCTTGACGGAGAAGATGATGAAGAGGACACTTATCGTCCTAAACGGGAGTATTACTGATGGCTATAGAACCTACAATCAACCCTGCTCCAGAGGATATAGGAACTGGAACTGGTATGGGTGGTGCAGATATAGAAACCCCTCAAAATCCAGATTTTACTGGTGGTGCAGAGGTGCTACAAGATGGGCAAGGTGGAGCAATCGTACAAGCTCTACAACAAGCGATGGCACAGAAAGGTGGAGAACCACCTGTTAGTCATAGCGCGAACTTAGCTGAGCTATTAGACGAAGGTATTTTAGGAGAACTTTCTTCAGATCTTCGAGCAGCTTACGAAGAAGATTTAGAATCTCGTGCAGAATGGGAGGAAACATATACAAAGGGCCTCGATCAGTTAGGTGTTAAAACAGAAGAACGCACTCAGCCATTTGAAGGAGCATCTGGCGTTACGCATCCTTTAATAGCAGAGAGTGTAACACAATTTCAAGCACAAGCCTACAAAGAACTTTTACCTGCTCAAGGTCCCGTAAAAACACAAGTAATAGGATTACAAGATGCTGCGAGAGAGGATCAAGCTGCCCGTGTAAAGGAGTTTATGAACTATCAGATACTAGAAGTTATGGAAGAATTTGATCCAGACATGGATCAATTATTGTTTTATTTACCTTTATCTGGATCTACCTTTAAAAAAGTATACTTTGATGAAACTAAACAAAGGGCAGTTGCACAGTTTGTTCCTGCTCAAGATCTAGTTGTTCCATACTCTGCATCTGACTTACAAACTGCATCAAGAGTTACACATGTTCTACGATTAGATGAGAACGACATGCGTAAGCTGATGGCGGCAGGAGCATATAGAGATGTAGACTTGCAACCACATGATGAAACATCTGAGAACGAAGTTCGTCAAAAGGTAGATGAGTTACAAGGAACACAGAAAACATACACAGATGATATTTATACGGTGTTAGAAATGCACGTTAACTTGGATCTTGAGGGGTTTGAAGATATGACCCCAGAAGGAGAACCAAGTAAAATAGCTTTACCTTATATCGTGAATATAGATGAAGGATCTGGAGAGATCTTATCAATACGTAGAAACTTTAAAGAAGGTGAAGAGATTGCAAAAAAGATACAATACTTTGTTCACTACAAGTTTATGCCTGGTCTAGGTTTTTATGGGTTTGGTCTTATTCACATGATTGGTGGTCTTGGACGAGCAGCTACAAGTATACTGCGTCAGTTAATTGATGCAGGTACTTTGGCTAACCTCCCTGCTGGATTCAAGGCTAGAGGTGTAAGGGTGCGAAATGATGATGAGCCTTTGCAACCGGGTGAGTGGCGGGACATAGATGCACCGGGTGGAGATATAAAAAGTTCTATTATACCTCTTCCTTACAAAGAACCATCTGGAACATTGGCACAATTACTGGCTGCTCTTGTTGAAGGTGGCAGAAGGTTTATATCTTTGGCAGATCAAACTGTGGGAGATGGCAATGCTCAAGCTCCAGTTGGTACTACAGTTGCTTTACTAGAACGTGGTACAAAGGTAATGTCAGCTATTCACAAAAGATTGCACTACTCACAGAAGAATGAATTTAGAATACTAGCTAGAATTTTTGCAGATAATTTACCACCTGTATATCCCTATGACGTTAGAGGTGGGGATAAAATGATTAAAGCTGCAGACTTTGATGACAGAGTAGATATAGTTCCAGTAAGTGATCCCAACATATTCTCTATGACACAGAGAGTAACTCTAGCACAAACTCAACTTACATTAGCACAATCTAATCCACAGATGCACAATTTACACGCTGCATATCGTAGAATGTATCAAGCATTAGAAGTTCAAAACATAGATGAGATATTACCACCCCCTCCACAACCAGAGCCTATGGATCCTGCTATAGAGAATGCACGTGGTTTGATGGGTGAAAACTTAACTACTTTTCCAGATCAAGACCATAATCTACACATAAAGATACACATAGGCTTTATGAAAACTCCATTGGTGGCTACTACACCTCAAGTGATGGGTATATTCTATGCACATATTATGGAACATATATCACAGTTGGCACGTAAGCAGGTAAGAAAAGAGATACAAGAAGTAGTGCAACAAGCACAATTAGCAGCGAATAAATCTTCACCAGAGAGTAAGATGGCTGCTCAAAGACAAATACAAGAAGTACAACAAAATATGCAAGATCCAGCACAGATGGAGAAATTAATATCTATGCAGATGGAAAGAATTATGGCAGAGGTTCTTCCATTGTTAGCACCACCGGGCAATGATCCAATGGCTGATCCTTTAGTTCAAATTCGTATGAAAGAACTTAATATAAAAGAACAAGACTTGCAGAGAAAACGAGAGGACGATCAATCTGATGTGATGTTAGATCTACAGAAGATGCAACAAAAAGCTGCTACAGATGCAGCTAAGATTGAAAGTCAAGAAGAAATTGCGGCTAATAGAAACAAAGTTAACAGAGAACGAATTGATGTTCAACGTAAAGCTAGCCAAAAGTAATGTTCGATCCAGTTACAGTAACTGCGGTTTTAACCACCGCAACATCTGCATTTAACAACCTAAAGAAAGCATTTGCGATTGGTCGTGATATAGAAACTATGTCATCAGATCTTTCTAGGTGGATGCAAGCTAGTTCCGACATAGACCAAGGAATTAAAAATTCTAAACACCCGCCCTTCTATAAAAAGTTTTTGAGTGGAGATAGTGTTGAGCAAGCGGCGGTACAATGTTTTACTGCTAAAAAACAATTAGAGGAGCAACGTTATGAGTTGCAACAATTTATTAAATTCAAGTATGGATCCAAAGCCTGGGATCAGTTGTTAAAAATGGAGGCGAATATCCGTAAAGAGCGCACAGAAAAATTGTATGCAAAACAAAAATTTAGACAACAATGTATTGAAGGATTCTTTATTCTTCTTTTGCTTTGTACTATTGTAGGATTTATTATTTTTGTTATCTGGCTAAAAAGACAATCTGAAAATGTATGAAGTAAAAGATCTTATATTGTTATTTATTGTATTAGCTGCGTATTATTTTCATACGTTATATCCTCATCCTACAAAATGGTGGATAATGTTGAAGTAGACAATGTTAATTAATTTAGGTATACTACAAAAATTATGAGCTATGTTCCCGGTCAAATCGTAGACGGTCAAATATATACAGATCAAGGATTTGTGGATTTACCCAAACTCGGTCCAGGAATGTCGTATGGTTCTTTTAGTGGACTAAAACCTATACGAGGTTTCCCGGGTATGATGAGTAATCCACTACAACCTCTTTCTGGAGCCTTAAATAGTTTAGCTATGAAAGATAGTTCAGAAACTAATCAACAAAGAGTTGATAATACCATGAGTGGTATTGTATCTCTAATAAATCAAGAGTTTCCTACTTTTCAGAATATGTACGGAACTCAAATGCCTACTTATGGGGGTAACCTCGGTTTTGGTGGTGGTATTGTAAGTTTTGGTGTTCCAGATCCAATAAACGATCCTATTAATTATCCAGATAATCCAGCAAACGCTGGAACATTTGACCCATCAGATGCGATGAAAATGCTTGGACAATTAACTGGAGCAGGTCAAACACCAATTCAAGCTACAAACGTTTCATCTCCACTCTCTGGATTAGGTTTGAAAAGTAGTGGCATAGGTTCTATGCTTGGTTCGTTGATGTAGTGGGTAAGAGATCTGACTTTCCCAGAAAGCCAAGAGATTTTTACCCTACCCCTTTTAGTGCAGTAGAACCTTTAATACCTCACCTACACAGATTATCTACGTTTGCAGAGCCTATGGCAGGGAATGGAGCATTGATAGATGCTATAGAAAACTTAACTGGTATGAAGTGTTTATGGAAGTCTGACATAGAACCACAACGTAATGACATATTAAAAAAAGATGTTTTTGATTTAACCTTATCAGAATATACTATGGCATGTGACGTAATTATCACAAATCCTCCTTGGTCTAGAGATTTTTTACATCAATCTATAACATGGCTTTGTATGGTTAGACCCACGTGGTTATTGTTAGATTCTGATTGGATGCACACAAAACAAAGCGTTCCGTACATACAATATTTACATAAGGTTCAACCAGTAGGTAGAGTAAAATGGATTGCTAACAGTAGACATACAGGTAAAGATAATGTAGCATGGCATCTATTTAGTGGACAACCCAAACGGGATCCAGACAAATTTAAATTTTATTCGAGAGGGTATCATGCCAGCGACAATAATAGATGACTATAAAATATTTCCAAGACTTATGATGGGGGTAATAACTATTTTAACCTATCAAAGTGTTCATTGGTTTATGCAGATTGAAGCACCAACTTTAGAACAAGCCGGACTAGTTTCGGTGTCATTTGGCGCCCTAACCGGTTGTTTCGGCATTTGGTGTAGTGGAGAGAAAGGAACCAAAGGTGAGCCTACTCAGTAGTCTTATAGAACCAGTATCTAATTTATTAGATAAAGCAATACCTGACCAAGATCTCAAGCGTAAGCTATCCCATGAGATTGCAACCATGTCAGAGAAACATGCTCAAGAGTTGGCCCTCGCCCAAATTAAGGTCAATGCAGCAGAGGCTGCTAGTGGAAGCCTGTTTAAAGGTGGCTGGCGCCCTTGCGTTGGTTGGCTCTGCGCTATTGCTTTTGGCTACCACTTTGTTTTTCAGCCTGTTATTATTTTTGTAGTGGCACTAGTTGGTATAGAAATACCAGAGTTGCCAGAGTTTGATATGGGTA
>TARA_R100000697_G_scaffold1314_1_pt1 | contig 9714 bp, 22 predicted proteins | sample TARA_R100000697 | Tara Oceans TARA_R100000697 (sample SAMEA2622788) | marine metagenome | biome: marine biome (ENVO:00000447); feature: surface water layer (ENVO:00002042); material: "saline water (ENVO:00002010), including plankton (ENVO:xxxxxxxx)" | depth 5 m
TAAAGAAGAAAATACAGGTTGTTTTGAAACATGGTTAGGAATCGTAATCTTTTCCATAATAATGATATTATTAATGATGATAGAATGACAGAAGAAATTAAAGAAATAGATTTAGGTGAATATATCGTAAAAATTGCCTACAGTGGTGATGGTAAATTAGATATTGATGTATTCGATCAGTTGGGTGAACAAATAGAAGGTATTTATATTAGTAATGATATATAATTTTAATGACAGAAGAAGACTTAGATAGAGTAATAGAAATGGCGTGGGAAGATCGTACTCCTTTTGAGGCTATTGAATTTCAGTTTGGTATAAAGGAGAATGAGGTTAGAAAGATAATGAGGTCTAACCTAAAAGAATCATCATTCAAACTATGGAGAGAAAGAGTAAAAGGTAGAAAAACAAAACACAGTAAAACTAACCCATCTAAAAGATTTAAATCTAAGAAACAAAAATGACTAAAGAAGAATATAATGAAAAATAGTGAAGCAAAAAAAATAGCGGAGGAAATATCCCTAAAATTACTGGCGACTAAAAATCACGTTGATTTTGAATGGTTAGTTAATAAGTTATCAGAACTTAAAATTGAAAATGAAGTAAAGAAACCTATTCCATCTTGTGTAGGACATTCTTTTGAAGAAGATGTTTATTATTCTGATTGTGGAGATGCATTTGAATATTAAATAAATACTTATTGATTTAGTTTAAATAATTAACTATATTTAGTTAAAAAAATAATGAGTAAATTATATTTTAGGTATGCGACTATGGGTGCGGGTAAATCTTTAGATTTATTAAAAACTGCCTATAACTATGAAGAAAGAAATAAAAACGTTTTACTACTAACTTCTAAGTTTGATAATAGACATGGATTAGATAAAATAACATCAAGAGTTGGTTTAAGTATGCCAGCGATTTCCATAAGTGATGACACAGATATATTTCAATATGTAAAATTACAAAACTCTGTCAATGAGTACGATTGTATATTAATTGATGAGGTACAATTCTTAACAAAGAAACATATATGGCAACTAACTGATATAGTGGATAAGTTAGATATAAATGTTATCACTTATGGTTTAAGAATTGATTATAGAGGAGAACCGTTTGAGGGGTCTTGTTATTTAATGGCAATTGCAGATAAGATAGAAGAGTTAAAAACGATCTGTGAGTTTGGTGATAAGGCAACTATGAATCTTAGAAAAATTAATGGTGAATCTGTTTTTGAGGGTGAACAAATATCTATAGGCGGTAATGAGTCTTATATACCTGTATGTAGAAAATACTATAAAGAAGAATTAAATAAAAAAAATAAGACGGAGATAAAATAATCCTATATTTATTGATAAATCTATAGTGAAAAAGAATATTAATTTTAAGAGGTTGGTGAGGAAATATGAATATCTAACTGAAGAGTTAAATGATATTGAAGAAATACTATCTTCCATTGATGCTACATTTAAAACCACTATAATAGATAACGGCTATACTTTTAAAAATTACAATGAGGAGGTTTTGACTGGAGAAACTTCAGACAAAGTAAGTGATGAAATAAATAATACTCTACCACCCAAATTCAAAAAACTGTTTAGAAAAATGGTGGTGAAATGTCATCCAGATAAATTAGGTGAGGGGGACGATAAAACTAATCTGACAAATATATACGATAAAGTAATAATTGCACAAAAAAATAGTGATTTAGGTGGGTTAGTAATGTTGGCAATTAAATTAGATATGGATGTAAGTGAGTTTGAGGATGAAATAGACGAATTAGAAAAATCTTGTAATAATTTAGATACTCAAATAACACAACATACTAACAGTAGTATATGGTATTGGGATAGTTTAGAAACAGATGAAGAAAAAGAAGCTTTCTTAGAAAAATATATTAAAGTTGCTTTATCTAAAAATGTGATATTTAAAAAATAAAATGGTAGACACAATAAACATATCGGAAGAGGAAATTCAAGAATATTTAAATTTAATTATCTTTACTTACAACTATTCTCCACTAAAAGATGTAGGTAAAATTATTGATTCCTTTAAAAAAGAATATGGTAATAGTGTAGACTATAATAAATTATCAGAAATAGTTTTAAATAGTTTAAAATAAATTTGACTATCAAAAAAGTTATTTCTATCTTTAAATAAAAAAAATATGGCAAAAGGTAATTATGGCAACCAATTAGAAGTTGCGAAGAAGAAAAGAAAAGGTGTACACGCAAAGAGTAAAACATCTAAAAGTAAAAACGCAAAAAATTATGTTAAAAAATACAGAGGTCAGGGAAGATAAATCTCTTACTAAATTAGAAGTTGCCTGCCAAAAATATTACGAATACTTAGTTGATCGTATTGTTGATGGTACAGTGTTGACGCAGCACATAAATAGTGATAGAGAAGAATGTATATGGTTTACTTTTAAGTTTGATGATGAGGATAACCACACATCTTATAGGGGTGGTGAATATAATAAATGTACAATATTCAATGTTATAAACGCAACAAGAAGAATAACAAACTTTTTAATTAAGGATGGGCTACACCCTAAAGAAATAACTACAGTTTTAGATCTATTAAAATTAAGATGGGTAGAAAAATATGAACTTTGTTTTGATGATTACAATTATGGATTACCACATGATTTTACAGAATATCACTTACCCTTTCCTTATACAAAATATTAATGGGAAAATTAGTAGAAGGTAAGGATTATTATTATGATAACGGTTTTGTGGTTTTAACCGAAACCTATTTAAAAAATAGAAAGTTTTGTTGTGGATCAATGTGTTTAAATTGTCCCTATTATCCACAACACAAAAAAGGGACAATAAAAATTAAAAAATAGTTTGTTTTAATAAAATATTATTTTTATATTTGAGGTATGATAAATTTACAAAATATAAAAGAATTTAAATTACTGTATAACGATTCGGTAAACAAAGGTAAAGAAATGTTTGTATTTGAAGGTAGGGATGTTCTTACTTCATATGCTAAATATGTTATTGAATATTTTGATAACATACTTAATGCTCGGGTGGTGGAATAGGTAGACACGCAAGACTTAAAATCTTGTTCCCATTTGGGAGTGAGGGTTCGATTCCCTCTCCGAGTACAAATGGACCGGTAGCTCAGCTGGATAGAGCATCTGCCTTCTAAGCAGACGGTCGAAGGTTCGAATCCTTCCCGGTTCACAAAAATTAAAAAATATGGTTAAGAAATTTACTGACGAAAGAGGTGACTTTGTTTTATTTGACACATCCAATTGTGATCAAGTAAATATAGTTACTAACCCCAACATTTATACATTCAGAGGTTTACACTATCAAAATGGTAAACACGCACAAGAGAAAACTGTTAAAGTAATACAAGGAAAGGTGTTGGATATATTATATAACCTTAAAACTAGAGTAGTATATTTTTATACACTAGATAAAGATTCTGAACCACTTTTTGTCTCAAAAGAATATGCTCATGGATATCTAACATTAGAACCTAATACTATATTTACCTATGGGGTAGTGGGTGAGTATAAACCGCAATCAGAACATAGTATAGTTTGGCATAGTATTACCCAATTAAAAGAGGTTATTATGTCACATGTTAAGGTAAAAAACCTTTTAACAATCTCAGAAAAGGACAAAATAGGTAAATAATCTACAACATTACATAACTTTTACAATACTTTCCTAATAGGGGGTTAAATATTTGTATTTATTATTAAATAACAACTTTATATTTAACAACCAAACCAATGAATAAAGAAGAATTTTACGATCAATTAAACTCTATAATTGAAGAACTTACGATTGACTATGCTCAAAGATTAAGAGGTGTGTCTGAAGACATACTAAAAAAAGTAGAAAATGATATGATTAATGCAGATGAAGTTGCGTCATATATTTTAGAACAAGAAAAACTTTTCAAAAGAAAATTAGAGTCAACTATAGATGATATTGAATCTAAAGTGGAAAATATGTTATCCACACAAGATGAAATAAAAGAAAATATTCTTATAAAAATAAGAAATTCTTTTAATAGAATATATGAATCAATAGTGAGAAGGTTAACTGATTTATTTTAATCTAAAAAGAGATGGATAATATATTTAATGACGTAAGATACTTTGTTTTACGTATGATTGCTGGTGAAGACTTAAATGAACCTGAAGACTTACAGTTCTATCAGAATAATAAAATAGAAATTGAGTCATTATTAAGAGAATATGATGATGACGAATTTCCATTAGGAGACATAAATTTTGAAGATGATGGATTATAAAAACGTATACTATTTCCCTAAAGCGGATATATGGATTTTAAAAACAGGAGAAGATGATTCTAATCCTTTTACTTCTTTAGGTGAAGTTTTATTTATTGGGGACTTTCGACCATTTGAGGATCAAGTTGATGATTTATTAGATTTATTACTATTAGAAGATAAGTATTATGAGTCGTATATTGAAATACTTAGAAAAATGATGGATAAATAAATTTGTTTATTAAAGTTATTTTCGTTATATTTACTTTAAAACAAGTAAGATGATAAAAAACATAATATTATCAATAATATTATTGCCTTTTAATTTAATATCTCAGTATGGTTGTGTAACAGACGAATATAATAAACCACTATATGATAGCAACCCTATTAGGTATGAGCAAGTAGAAAAGGATTTACAAAATCATTTAAGGATATCCAAACAAAAAGATAATAATCAAATAGTAATACCGGTAGTGTTTCATATAGTTTGGATGGACAACAACCACAACTTACCTGATAGTGTTATTCATCAACAAGTAGAAGTATTAAACAAATCATTCAACCTTAAAAATGAAGATACTGTGATATTAACAGATACTTTAAAGAACTGGGTAGATAACTTTAACATTAAATTTGAGTTAGCGTACAAAGATCCTAATGGTATTTTAACTGACGGCATCACCCGCAAAAAAACAATTAACCCACATTTTTCATATTATAATGATCCCGTTAAAGATTCACATTATGGAACTAACGCATGGCCTACCGATCGTTATTTAAATATATGGGTTTGTAATCTAGTAGATGGGTTTCATGGGTACTCACAATTTCCTGGTGGGCCTATTGAAACCGATGGTGTTGTTGTAGATTGGCAAACGGTTGGTAATGGTTATTACCCATGGACTTATCCTAATTCTGAAAATTTAGCTTGTGGTAAAGTTTTGGTACACGAAATTGGTCATTGGTTAAATTTATATCACCCTTGGGGTAATACAACTTTTGGTTGTGGTGATGACTACATACCTGAAACAGGTTTACAAGATGAACCAGTATATCACACTAACGACTGTTATGATACATTATTTAGTTTATGTAATCCTAGTGAGAGAGTATTCGTCAAACATTATATGGATTATTCTGGTTGCGACTGTATGGTAACATTTACAAAAAATCAAGTTGCTAGAGGAATATCATCTTTGATGACGCAAAGATTACCGATGATAGAAAATTATGAAAGAAGGCCAACCTTAAATGGGTTTGAAGGTACTCTAATATTACCTACATTAGTCAAAGATAAATTGTACTTTACTTTTCCACATAGTGATGGTGTTATTACGATAATCATTTATGATTTAATGGGTAGAGAGATACTAAAGACTTATACTTCACAACAGTTTAAAGAAATATCACTTAACACATCACAAGGATATTATATTGTGTGTGTAGTATACAATGGTGAAGTGGTTCGTAAACAAAAAATAATAGTTTATTAATATAAAAAAATGAATAAGGAAAAGTTAGAAGATAAAGAAAAAATGTTGGTAAGATTTCCCAACGAATCATTTTATGATGAAGTTTATAATTTTAACATAAAAGACTTCAATATGGAAAAGAAATTTTCTGATGAAGTATTTGGTTATTGGCTTGGTGGTTATGTAGTTATTAAAAGAGAAGATTACGATAGACTTTCAAATTCTTAATATATTTATATTAAAAGTAATTATGAAAATTAAATTAACTGAAAGACAATTAAAATTAGTTTTAAATGAGTCTATGGATGCATTAGATGTGTTAGATACTGCTATTGCATATGGAATACCCGTAAAAAAACATTCGAGGGCACAGTCTTTTGATAGGGGTAATACTTGGCATAATATATATCCTGATGCAACTCCAGCACAAATTGCTAAAATAGAAAAATACATTGAGAGGTATGGTGAGGAATATATTCCTGAGTTAATATCCGGTGTTGGGCATAGTAGAACTGATGGAAAAACTGATTTTGACACTTCTTTGGTTAAGTATGTATATTTAATTTCTAAAAGATCAGGTATCCCATTAGTTATCACCGGTGGAGATGACTTATTTCACCAAAATAAATTTCCTGGTAGTGCACATGCTGATGGTACGGCAATAGATTTTATTGCAGGGACTATGGATGAAAAGAGTGGTAGTGTTTCTTCACTTAGTTCAAATAAATCACTTGCCAAAATAGAAAAGGCAATAATAGAACTATTAGCAGAAGGTCAAATACCTTACCAAACCTTTGGATTAATTAATGAATATAAAAAACCTAGTGGTGGTGCGACAGGTGATCATTTCCATATGAGTAATAGTAAAGAGGATAGATTTATGTATTTTCATTTTATAGATAAGTTCGGTGGACTAGTGGATAACCCAAAAAGTAGAAAAGACATGTTTACACCATCTTTTATGAGTAAAAATCATGATGTTTTTGATAAATTTTTTGGTGACTTAAGAAGTAAAAAAGAAATAGAACAAGCACAAGAGGAATGGCGTCAAGAAATGAAATTAAGAGACAGTTTAAAAAGTCAAGAAGCTAATTATAGTAAGTTTGTTAATCCTGCAAGTACTACTGCAGTAAATAATATAATACAAAGACCACCAATAAAGCTAAAGTATTAAAAAAATGTACTATTATGATTAAAACAGAAAAAGGTACAGTAATAAAGAAGTCCCCAAAATATGGTGTGGGTAAGCAAGTTGGCAGTACAATATATTTACATAAGAGTGTCGAAGATAGGTTACCTACACCAATCTTAGATAATGCAAAAGATAAATTACCACAAAATTTTGATTATGATATTGTAAAATATGATGAAAAAAATGGTAATATAACTTTTATTTCATCACCAGATTGGGACATTGCAGATGAGCCGTTGGTTGGTGACGCAGTTTTAATAAGGGGAGACGGTAGTATTAGGTATGTGGAACAAAGAAAGTCACCTCAGATTTATCACCATAAATGGTTATTTGTTGGGGATGACTATCAAGGGTTTAATGTGTTGGATTCAATGGATAGAAGTAAAGAATGGTTAAGTATACCTAATATAAATTTTAATAAAATAGGGTATAAAAATTATTGGGATAATAATATATTACCCCAAATAAATGAAAACACTAAACAAATGGGAGAGTTGATTAATGAAATGAGTTACACTAGTATTAGTCCTGAAGAGATTATGAGGGCGAATAAATCTAGTAGAAGTAGTGGTGCAGTCGGACCTAAAGCACTGACACCAAAAATGGTATTACAATATATAAAAGATACGGGTAACGATAGTATAAAGATTTTAGATTTTGGTTCCGGAAAAGATGCTAAACACACTTACGCACTAAGAGATATGGGATTAGATGTGACGGCACACGATTTTAGTGACAACATCAACGATAGTCATCACGATCCTAACGCATTAAAAAGAAAGTACGATATAGTTTTTGCTAGTAATGTCCTAAATGTACAAGGTTCAGAACAAATGATGCGAAGAACTATTGAGGATGTTTTAAGAACAATGAGTAACGATAGTGTATTTATTGCGAACTTCCCTAGTTCTCCTAGATATGGTTTTGAGACTGCAAAAGAAGTAAAAGACATATTAGAAAACTTCTTCAATGTAGTAGTTATACACGGAAGTGACGGTGGTAGAACTAGTAGTCCTGTATGGGCAATGACTAAAAAAAGAGAAATTGTAGAATCTTTTAAGTGGAATGAGTTAAAAAATAAAATATGAAAAAAGTAATATGTATTAATGATAAACAACTTCCATTAGGTGCTGAGGTTGTTGAAGGACAAACCTACACTGTAAGAGAATCATTTATAAATGGTTTTGATCAGAAAGCTTACATGTTGGTTGGTATAAGAAATAAAGGAAGAACTAAATTCGGTTTGCCTTGGAATGGATATAACTCTGAAAGGTTTGAGGATTTGGATGTCGTATCAAAAGAAGAATCACAAGTTGCATATATGTTAAACTAAAATGAAAAAAGATAATAAATTAGCGGACGAAATATCATTTAGGTTATTAGCCACAAAAAAACATAGCGATTATCAATGGTTAGTTAATAAACTAAAACCCAAAAAAGAAAATAAAATCAAATCGGTTTTAAATAATAAATGGGTTAAACTATTATTTAGTTTATCTATTATGGGTTCTGCAATCCCATCGATTTATCAAGACTTTACCTATGGTTCACAAGGGGAATGGACACACTATGGGATGATGTTAGTAGGTGTATTATATTTAACAGAATCAGTTTTATGGACATTAGACTTATGGAAAGAAAAGAATTAGAAAAAAGGATTAAAGAGATAGAAGATGATATCTTTGCAAACAAAGACATTGATATTAAAGAGTTTTATTTATTGAAGAAAATTTTAATAGATAATAAAAAAGAACATCACGACCTATTGGAACTACATTTAATATTAGAAGCTATGTTAGATAAGTCTAATAATGAATTAATGAATAAGAGATTAAATCTTTTAACTATATGGTCAACCATATTTTTACCCCTTTCATTTTACACAGGAATATTTGGAATGAACTTCGATGATGTACCATTTTTAAGTAACCATCACGGTTTTTGGATATTCACAGTACTCACTATTGGTACTGCGGTTGGTATGTGGTACTACTTCAAAAAACACAAATGGTTATAACTAAATAATATTTCGTACATATTTATTTATATAAAATAATATTATATAAAAAACATAAATATGAGTTTAAATAATAGAAAATTTCTTTTCAGAAGAGTAATGGATTTTGCATCCATAGCATTACTACTGGCTTTTTGTATACTTTATCCGGGTTGGGTAAAAGATGGTTACTTAGATACACTGTATTTAAAGATTGCAGTAGCAATTGCTGCCTATGGTGGTTTGATTGCAAATGTAGTGTGGATATATAAAGATGTTAAACGTAGAGGTTGGTAATTTAATAGTATGTTCATATATTTATAAGTGTGAGAGATATCATTCGTAAAATATTAAAAGAACAGACTGAGAATGTTATACCAAATAACAAAAAAGTATATGTTGATAAAGTCTTAAAGAGGTGGGAAACCGATCCTATGCGTACCAAACAATTTATAGATGTTTACGGTATTGATACTGATATGGCACTTTACATTAGACAAAAAATACAGGAAGATTTAAAAAATGTACCCATAGGTAAAAAAATATGGTTACTTGATAAAGATTTCCCTTTAGATGTTGGTATTGGTAATTATGATTTTAAGTTTACTATTGACAATATAGCCGATGCTTTTAATGGTGATGGTAAAGGATACGTATCTTCATTAATCGATGAGGTGGGTTCGAAAAACTTAAACTTTAATATATTAACAGATATGATAGTGATAGATGCTACAATATATCCTGAAGGAAGTGTTCATATAAACGTACAAGAAGATGATGGGGAATAT